>MDSX01100672.1_pt1 | contig 12074 bp, 12 predicted proteins | sample 811141 | NCBI WGS metagenome assembly MDSX01 (sample SAMN05326642, study PRJNA326480) | marine metagenome | isolation source: seawater | place: Atlantic Ocean: South East | collected 2010
CTAGGTTATGATTTCCGACCTGGGTCGTATTTTTATGTGCCTGATGATCAATGCGATGTCATCATGGGGGCTTCTGGGCTATCTTAATTAAAACTGACCTATTAAGTAAATCTTAGTCTTACACTCTAGCACGATTAAAAAGCACCATGTATGTTGCCTACTGAAAAAATTGGGGACAACACATACTGATGCAGTTAACGCCTAAAACGGGACAACAAGAAAGTCGGCTAGAAGCCATAGCCAACTCTTTCTTAAAGGTTAGAAAACAAACTGAATTCTTAGTACATGGTCTTAGCGCAGAGGATCAATGCGTACAAGCTATGGCTGACACTAGTCCGACAAAATGGCACTTAGCTCATACTACTTGGTTTTTTGAAACTTTCATTCTCAAGCCTTATTTACCTGCTTACGAAGAATTTAATACCAATTTTAATTTTTTATTTAATTCATGTTACGAACAGATAGGTAAAAGGCATGCGCGAAACATGCGAGGACTTCTCACCCGGCCCTCTATAGATGAGGTATATGCCTACCGATCTCACATTGATAATTCGATGATCAATTATCTTGAAAATACCCCAGAACAGGAGAAGTTATCCCTACTTGAATTAGGAATAAATCACGAACAACAACACCAAGAGTTAATACTCACGGATATCAAATACACACTTAGCTATAATCTTCTAAACCCTATCTACAATCCTGCAAAACCGTGGGAAGCCACTCCGTCGCGTGACCTGCAGTGGTTAAGGTTTAATGGCGGGCTGATTGAAGTAGGTTCAAACAGTGATGAATTTATATTTAATTGCGAAGGTCCCGCACGTAAAGTTTGGGTGGAACCAGATGAACTTGCATCCCGGCCAATCACCAATGCGGAGTTCTTCAATTCTATTGAAGATGGTGGGTATAGACAATCTGAATTTTGGCTTGCCGATGGCTGGTCTCACTGCCGTGAAATGGCTTGGCTGGCTCCTCTTTATTGGGAACAAAAAGATGGCGATTGGCATTTGTTCACAATGAGCGGCCTGAGACAGGTTAATCCAGATACCCCCGTGTGCCATATTAGTTATTTTGAGGCTGATGCTTACGCTAGATGGGCTGGTTGCAGGTTACCAACAGAAGCTGAATGGGAAAACACCGCACGAACTTGCCATTTGTCAGGAAATTTTTTAGAAAATGAGCCCTTCCATCCCTTGCCAGCACAAGAAACAGGACTAAGTCAGGGTGACGGCGATGTGTGGGAGTGGACGGCTAGTGCTTACACGCCATATCCGGGTTTTAAAATAGCAACGGGTGCTGTTGGAGAATACAAAAGAAAGTTTATGTCTGGACAAATGATCCTGAGGGGTGGGTCATGTGGCACACCTAAATCTCATATTCGACCTACATATAGAAATTTTTTCTATCCGCACGACAGGTGGCAATACTCCGGTTTGCGACTAGCTAAAGATATATAAAACTCTGGAGAATGAAATTGAGAGATAAAAGAAATCTCAAAGTTGAGATTATCAATAACGAATTTTTAACAGATGTTATTGACGGGCTGAATCAAAAACCTAAAACCCTTAAGCCAAAATATTTTTACGACAATAGAGGTGCGGAGTTATTTACTGAAATTTGTAAAACACCAGAATATTATCCTACCCGAACAGAAATTGAGATCCTCAAACTGAACGCAAAAGATATTGCATCGGAAATAGGCGATAATGTGGCTCTCATAGAATATGGCTCTGGTGCGCTAGAGAAGATTCAAATCTTACTAAACGTATTAGAGAACCCGGCAGGGATAATCCCAGTTGATATTTCTAAAGATCAACTAATTGAAGCAACTGCAGAACTCCAAACTATGTATCCTGATCTGAAAATAATACCAATTCCGGCTGATTTTACAAAACCAATCTCCATTCCAAAACTTTCTCCTGCCCCAGCAAACCGAGTAGCATTTTTTCCTGGGTCAACTATTGGTAATTTTGAGCCCAATTTGGCGATTAGTTTCCTACAGGGAGTTACAGATACAATTGGACCTGGCGGTCTGTTATTGATCGGATTTGATTTGAAGAAACAGACGGAGACCTTAGTAGCGGCTTACGACGATAAAGCGGGTATCACAGAAACGTTTAACAAAAATATCCTCCATCGAATAAATACTGAGTTGGGAGGAAATTTTGATATTCAATCCTTCAAGCACATTGCCCGGTATAACGAAAAAGAAGGCCGGATCGAGATGCATTTGGAAAGTCAAACAAATCAATCTGTAAGCATCAAAAATACAGTTTTCCAGTTTATGGAAAAAGAAACAATACACACTGAAAACTGTTACAAATTCACTGAGACAGATTTCAAAGTTTTAGCTAGCAAAGCAGGGCTGTCTCCTGTCAAGGCATGGAATGACAACCGCCGATATTTTGCCGTGATGCTTCTTCGGGCAAGCTAAGGATACGGCATACTCAACTTTCTATGGTCAAAGGTAGTCAGCGCCCTTCTATTCCTGCACGAATCTTTACTCGCAGAACTACTGGTTACTCATGATATATTGGATAACGTCTTCGCTCTGAACCACGTCGGCATACCGCCTACCCACATCACGTAAAGTATCTTGATGTGGTCGTTCGTCATGGTCACCGGAGCAATCGTCCACGAGCATTGTCCTGAAACCAAATTGGAAAGAATCAACTGCTGATGCTCGAACACATCCGCTAGTTACGCAGCCTGTTACAGCGATTGTATCAACCCGATGTTTAGTGAAAAAAGCGGAACATGGTGTCATAAAGAAAGCCGATGCGCCAACTTTCTGGAATACAAAATCGTAATTGTGATCCGCTATTCTTGGATCAAGTTCAACCGCTTCCGATCCTTCGAACAACGTCTCTTTGATTACTCCCACTTTCCAATATGGCATTGAGTCAACATTAGGATAAGCAACAAAACAGCTAGCCACTGGTATATTTTTTTCACGCGCTATCTTTAATAGTGTCGCAGTTTTCTCAACAGACCGATCAATCCGGTCACTTCCACCCATAGTAAACCTGCGGTCGGTAAAACTCTTTTGGAAGTCAACCACAAGGATTCCTAACTTCTCACCGAACCCTACGTCATCTGCCCCATATGATTTTTCTGAATAAACATCACTCATTTTCATGTCAATCTATCTAAAAAATATTCCAGTTAAACCATTCTACATGCGAAAGACTAACCAAATGATATTAAAAACGCTATTTTTAAATAATTACTATCACTTTCATTTACCACACTCTATTTAAGTTTTAAAATAAATTACTATTCAATAAAAGGAAACTCTTAAACCCTAATGTATATTTTTAGAAATAATCACGGGGAATAACATGGTTGACTTGAAACGGCTTCTTTCGATTATCAAAGAAGAAGGACTATTGAATGACACAACCACTATCGATAGCTCGCAATTCATGGAAAGTGACCGACCAGACCGTGAATTAGTTGCTGCTGGGATTATTGGAGATTCGGATATGCTTAAGCTCTTAGCAAAATATCTTGATTTACCTGTTGCAACCGTCCAAGACTTCCCAAAACATGCACTGAAAGCAGGGGGGGCTAATATTTCGTTCCTCCGCCAAAAGCGTATTCTTCCTATTAGAGAAGATGATGCCTCAATAACTTTTGCAATATCGGACCCGCTGGATAACATGTCTCTGCAATCGATTAAGCTACTAGTTAATAAAGATATAAATCTAGAGTTAGCCAATCCGGCTGACTTAGATCGAGCATTTGATCGGCTTTATAATAAGATAAATCAGAAGCTACCAGCCAAATTAGCATTCGAAGAAACCAATGGTGATGCTATTGGGAGAAATTCGCCTGCAATTCAATTGTTTGACCAATTAGTTAATACTGCCGTACTCAATAAAGCCTCTGATCTGCATATAGAAGCATCAACTTCGGGCTTACGATTACGCTACAGGGTCGATGGAAAATTGCTTGAGCTAGGTAATGCCCCACCAATGTACCTAAGAGAAATGCTCATTAGTCGTATAAAAATACTAGCCAACTTAAACATCGCAGAAAAGCGATTACCACAGGACGGTCGCACGAGCGTAAATATAGGTGGTAGATCCATAGATATTCGTATTTCCACAATACCCACTATAAATGGCGAGAGTGTTGTTTTGCGCTTTCTTGACCCGGAGAGGGGTCCAAAGAATTTAGAAGCGCTCGGCTTTACGCCCCAGCCCCTATATGCGTTACGTCAACTTCTGCGAGCTCCTCATGGCATGATCCTCACGACTGGACCAACCGGAAGTGGAAAAACAACCACGCTCTACGCTGCATTAAAAGAACTTAATCTTATTGAACAAAAAATAATTACACTTGAGGATCCAATAGAATATCGGCTCGAAAACATTAATCAAATACAAATAAATCCAAAGGCAGGCCTCAATTTTGCAAATCTGTTAAGATCCGTATTAAGGCAAGATCCTGACGTAATAATGGTTGGCGAGATAAGGGATGAGGAGACCGCAAGGCTTGCTACCCAATCAGCATTAACGGGGCATCTCGTTTTATCAACGTTACATACCAACAGTGCTTTAGGGGCTTTAAATCGACTGCTCGATATGGGTCTAGAACCTTTCTTAATCAACGCAGCTGTAAGAGCAATCATTGGACAAAGGTTAGTCAGGCGCCTCTGCCCTAAGTGTAAAAGCCCAGGATCTGTTACTATTGCGGAAAGTAAAGAGTTTAACTTGAAAGTTGACAGCCCAATCAATCGCCCTAATGGTTGCTCATCATGCTATCAAACGGGCTACAGCGGTCGCATAGTTGTAACAGAACTTCTGGAATTAAATGAAGATATTCGTAAACATATTAGCAATGCAAGCCGCCAGACCTATCGGGATTACAGTCAAGAAACCGATAACACTTTAGTGGCTTCTATTAAAACTAATATCTTAGCAGGAGAAACAAGTATTGAGGAATGTGTCAGCATTATGGGATCGATTTGATAAAAAAGAAATTCGGCATTAAACGGAATTTAACTGAAAACCCCAAAAAGAATCTGCCATTATTTTTGGAACGTATATCGATGCTTCTTGAAGCTGGTTTGCCAATCGACATCGCCTTTCGGTCTATGAGCAGAAATAACAGTAACGATTACTTTTCCAATATGGCTACCTCTACCTCAGAAAGGTTAGGCGAAGGAGAAATTCTATCAGTAATTCTTGAGGAAGAAAACATAGTGTTTGATCCATTTGATATTGCCGTTATCAAGGCTTCAGAGGAAACTGGTGACCTTTTCAACGGCTTCTCGCAACTTTTAGAACATCACAAAAAACGGCAAGCATTGAACCAAAAACTTAAGTCAACATTCACCTATCCAGCTATACTTACCGTTGCAGCAGTCGTTGCGATTATAATGCTATTGACGGTAGTGGTACCTAAATTTGAATCTCTTATTCACCAAAACAATATTAATCCGCCATTAATAACGTCTATAATGCTCTCTTCCTCAGAGATAATAAGAGATTATGGTTGGGTAGCCATTCTTTTAATTTCTATGTTAGTTTTCTATTGTAAATTACCAAATGGTAGAAAACTATTTCAGTATTGGCTTATCAGGGCACCTTGGCTGGGTAATATTATTGAAAGTTTAGCAGTCGAACGTTGGGCAAGAGGGATGGCTTTATTGCTTAATCGCGGAATCCCGCTGCCCCAAGCGTTAGTATTATGCTCCAACCTCTATGGAAATTTTGAAATGCGCCAGGCTGCCACAAGGATCACCCAACAGATAAAGGAAGGGCGAAAACTAACCACCTTGATGGCTGAAGCAGGCTACTTCCCGGATGCAACTATTCAACTTGTAAGTATAGGCGAGGAAACAGGAGAATTGGATAAAATGCTCGAAAAATCAGCCGATTATCTGGCTATGGACACATATTCGAAACTAGGATCAGTTATTTCGATACTCGAACCTTTAATTATATTAATCTTGGGTGGAATAATAGCCTTGGTTGTTATCGCTTTAATGACAACAACCATGGGCCTCAACTTAATGGTTGTATGAAGATGGCTTTGCAAAAATTATGCGCTCTCCGAAAAAAGAGACCTGGACTTCGACGAGATGATGGTTTTACCCTGCTAGAGTTACTTGTAGTTTTAGTCATTATTGGTTTATTAAGCGGGATTGTTGGGCCCCAAGTGATGAAGTTGCTTGGAAAAGCCAAGGGAGATGTGGCCAAAGTACAAATGGATAATATCATCAGCAGTTTGAGCCTATTTAGCCTTGATACAGGAAGATATCCAACCAATAGTGAAGGTCTACTGGCACTAGTACAAAAACCTTCTGATTTAAAACAATGGTCTGGTCCATATTTAAATACAGAAAGTATACCAAACGATCCATGGAATAGGCCTTATATTTATAATCAACCCGGATTGAATGGGAAACCATATCAATTGAAAAGCCTAGGCGCTGATGGCATTATTGGCGGACAAGCAGAAGACGCTGATATTACTAAACCATGAAATCTGATGATGGATTTACTTTATTAGAAAGTCTTGCCGGACTCACTATTGTTGCGTGTCTTTTACTTTTACTTTTGCAAAGTTTAAGCATTAGTATTACCCAATTAAAAAGGGCCGACTCTGCTATTTTAGCAGCTAGTCTGAGCCGTTCTGTGTTTGACGAAATCGGCATTCTTTACCCACTGAAGCAAAGCAGATTAGTTAAACAAGTTAATAATATTGGAGAGTGGCGCGCAACACTGTCTAAACGTCTAAATACTTTGGGCTCTATAACACCTAATAATTTTAAAACTGATACTTACGACATACACCTAGAAATAAAAATAAAAAAAGCCTTATATGAGTTTCATAGTATCAAGAGTACGTCCGAGAACAGAATCCAATGAATTCCCAATATCAGAATGGATTTACTGTGTTGGAATTTTTGGTTGCCCTAACGATTCTTTCATTAGTTTCTATTTTATTACTTTCCGGAATACAAACAGGTATAGTCGGATCCAATCAAATCTCTAGGAAGCTCGGTAATATCGAGACGTTTGAAAGTTTAGACCGATCTTTCCGCAACTCAATGAAATCATTACTACCTATTAAAATATCTGACATACAAGGATCTAAAGTTCATTTTTCTGGCGATAAAAACAACATAAATTTTTTAAATGCAGGAAAGGAAGGTCCGCGGCGTCATTCGATCTCATCGAAGCCTGATGACACCATTCTATTTACGCAAGGGGCACTCAAAAAAACCCTAAAAACATTTATTATAGGCCCTCACTCATTTCAATTCTTTGGAAAAATTAATCGGGAGCCGGCGCCTCGATGGCATAACACATGGTTCAATCAAACCAATACCCCACTATTAGTTAGGCTTTCTATTGAAAATTATCCACCTATCACTGTACGCCTTCCAAAACGGCATCAATCAAGATGAAGGCGAATAACGACAAAGGCATCGCGATGTTGCTGGCACTCTTTGCTCTAGCAATAATTTCTACCCTTGCTCTTACAATAACGGGAAAAGGTCAAGATGCCCTCAATAAAAACCAAGTGGCAATTAAAAGAGCTCAAAACCTTGCGCTTGTAGAAGGCGCCATTCAAGCAATTTATCCAATCCTCTTAGGCAAAAATAGAGATCAAATTTTAAAAAATAATAATGGTCGTATTCAGCAAGAGGTAAACGGAGTTAAAATCATCGTTGAAGTTAATGATGCCTGTGGCAAATGGGATCTCAATCATGGTCATCTAAATACTTTAGATGCGTTATTAGCGCGGTTAGTGCCAACAGAGACAAAAGTTTTTAGAAAAGAATTAATTAAAGCAAGAAATAATGGCATTGGGTTTCAGCATATCAGCCAGATTTTATCCTTACCCGGCGCAAGTAAAGGTAGGTTATCTGAACTTATTGGTGAGGTTACAGTTTATTGCTATGTGCCACAGGTAGACCCTTTGCAAAGTTCCGATTATATGAAAAACTTATTGCGATCTTTACCAAGCTACTCTAGTGGACTGGGACCAGGCAGAGCTTTCAAACTTAAAGCAACCAATAACCTGGGAGCAGGATCAAATATAACCATAGATGCATACTTGGGTATTACAGATGATGAACTAAACCCAATAAAAATTTTAAACTGGCAATCCAACTACTAAGCTAGCTTTAAACAACATAATTGAGCTATACCTTAATTCATAATTATCTTGTCAAAAGGTATGTGTCGACGGTGGGGAATCTGGTTTCATTTTTGAGTTCGTGGTCAAAGGGTATTTCAAACAGTATTCCTTACCAATTGAAATCATTGATTGGCTTTGGGCAATATTACACAGTAATTGAAATCAAAGAGGTTAACCTTATGATTTCTCAATTTCATGAAGGACATTTTACTAATTCAAAGTCACTTAGCGTCTTAGATGTAGAAGCAGTAAGGCAAGATTACGATGGCACCCCGGTTCTAATTGTTCCAGACGGAGATAGTGTAACGCTGAATTTGAGCCTGCCCAAATCCGCATTAAGATCTCTCGACCAGCTTCTAGAAGAAGAGATACTAAGATTAACGCCTTTTGAAGTTTCCGAAGTGAACATAAGCTACGAGATAACCCCTTTGGAAAATGGTCAAGTAAATGTAGAAACACACATAGTACCAAAATCTAAGTTGAATGAGATAAGCAAAAGAGTAGAACAATTCGGTTTGCTTCCAAGAATGGCAGTTGTTGATAGGAGCAAATTATCTGATGCTGAAAATTTTAATATTTTGGGTCACGGAACCGATCCCGCAAAGACAAAACTCTTCTTCAAAATTAAGGCTATTATATTCTTCATACTTTTCTTTGGTGCCATAGCTTCACCGTTTGTAAAACTGCAGATTAATATTAACAAGGCAGAGACAATTAGCCGTAACCTCAACAGCAAAGTTACTGCAATACAACTGAAAAGAAATAAATTGATACGGCTCGAAAATCAGTCACAAGTAATTAGAAATTTTGCGCAAAACCGGACTGCAATTATTGACTTATTGGACCTGGTTAGTGAGGCAGTGCCACCAACAGCATGGTTAACGCGTTATTCGACTAGCAACGGAACACTGACGATCCACGGATTTGCTCTAAACGCTTCGCAAGTACTTTCGGAGTTAGCAAAAATAAAGACATTGTCATCAGCAACTTTTCGGTCACCTATCATAAAGAATGCTGTTGATAATCTTGAGCGTTTTCATATCACGGCAAAATTATTATGAGAAAGGCAAAGGAAAAAAGAGAAGCTATGAACCCATTAAACTCTTGGGGTCTAGTAGTCTTGTTACTCTGTCTGATCTGGTTTGGAGGATCTACAACCATTATTGATTTTGCGACCAAACAAAACCGTCACTTATCTCAAACCCTATCAATCGTAGAAAAGCAACAAGCCCTGCTAGCTAGGAGGCAGACATTAGAGACGGCATTGGAGAAAGCTCTATCTGAGAAAAAAGGGATAACTTACCTTATTGACCCCCAAACAAAAAATCCATCGACTATTTTCCAATCCTTTGTGCGCGACTTGGCAAAGAATACCGGAATAAGCCTTACAAAAATTAAAGCCCCACAGATCCAAAAAAATAAATATTTGACGTTATTAACTATGCAGTTTGAAGGTATTGGTTCCATCAATAATGTTAGAGACTTTTTAATAAAAGCCACCTCTTTCGAACCCATCGTTCGGATAGATAATTTAAATCTGGTTTCGATCAGTACAGATGCCAACGATGCTAACCTTAATATCTCAATGCAAGTTTCTAGCTTAATGGATAAAAGTAAATGAGGCGAAAAAATTACTATTTTTTATCCATGCTCCTTTTATTAGTGGTATTTTTGGCCGTAATTTGGTGGCCGGATGATCAAAACAGTTCCAAAGAAAACCCTAAACTCGAAACTGTAGCAACAAAATCCTTATTCGAGCTGCCAGATCAAGAAACACGTGATTATAAAAAAATAATAAGCCAACCATTATTTACTTCTGCGCGACGCCCTCCAACAGCAAAACGAACATTATTATTAGAAACAACCACTAAAACTGACCTTTTACTGCTTAAAATAAAAGGTATTGTTGCCAACGGCATAAAAAAAATGGTTCTCTTAGAACGAAATAATAAGTTGATTGAGTTATATGAGGGAAGTCAGTTAGATGGCTGGACTTTGAAAAAAATTGGCCCTAATTCCATAATACTTTCTAAAGGGAAAGCAAAAATTAATCTTCTCAGAACTCGAGATGATAAAACGCCAACTATATCTAGAAACACAAAATGGCTTCCAAAAGATAGGTCTCCAAAATGAGTTTGAGAAAAATAATAGCAGCAGCTACTGTATTTGTAGGTCTTTCCGCTTGTAATACATTGTTAGATAATGATGGAAAATCACTTATCTCCCACGCTCCATCTTCAACACATTCTATTCAGAGCAGTCTAAAAACCAATTCTAAAAAAGATCGGGTCAATGCAGAAGTTGTAACAAAACCGCCTCGCCAAGCAAGAACTATTAATGAAGTTTATCCGCCCATAACAAAAACGAGTAAACCTGTATCGGTCATGCAACCAAAGCAAGCTATGATCGCAGGAAACTTGTCTGTAGAATTAAACAAAGTAGATATCAAACAAGCGATAAAAATTATCCTCGGAGATATACTTAAACTTAACTACGTACTGCATCCAAATGTACAGGGATTAGTCACATTAAAGACAGTTCGTCCAATCACAAAAAAACAGATGCTTGGGCTCGTTGATACACTGCTTGAGGCTCATGGATTTTCAGCAGTTCATGGAGATGGAATTGTAACAATAATTCCATTTAGCGGCGAGATCGCAGCTAAAGCACGCCATTTGATTAAAAATGCAGACCAAGGGTTTGGAGCTGAGGTTATACCCCTAAAGAATGTTTCTACAATCCAGATGCTCAAATTATTAACTCCTGTTATTGAAAAAAATGAAGCCATTGGTTTACCTGGAATTAATAACCTTTTGATTTTGTCTGGAACAAAAAACCAAAGGAAAACCCTGAAAACATTTATAGATTTATTGGATGTCGACACAATAGCAGCACAACATGTTGCAATCATTAGTCTGCGTAATACTAAACCAGACATTATAATTGCTGAACTCAAGCAAGTTCTCAATGCGGGGGCTAATGGCCTTATTCGTTTCACTCCTGTAAAGAGGATCAATGCCCTTATGGCTATCGCTCCTAACCAACAACTTATCGACGATGTTAATCTTTGGGTTAAAAGATTAGATAGAACGCAAGATGCCGACCAAAGGCGTCTTTTTGTTTATTTTGTGAAACATAGCGAGGCCGCTGCCCTCACTGAGACGCTAAAAGGAGCCTTTTCTGGTTCCATTATGAGCTCAAAACGCTCTTCGGAAAAAACAGACGATACAAAGTCAGATAAGCAGACCCAAAACCCTCTTCGCCCCAATTTTAACCCCGATCTTGCAAGTAATTCTATCTTGGTGTGGGCAACTGGACGTGAATATGAATTAATATCTGAAGTGTTACTAAAACTAGATATCCCTCCATTGCAGGTATTAATTGAAGGCACTGTATTGGAGGTCACACTGCAAGATAATTTGAGATATGGTTTTAAATACCTTATAGAATCAGGAAACTTTCAATCCTTGTTCACACAAAGTAGCGCAACTGTTGTTTCGACTGTCCTTCCGGGATTTGGTGCTACGTTTGGAACTCAGAATAACACAAAAGCCGTGATTGATGCGCTATCTGAGATAACAGAGGTTCGCGTTGTATCGTCGCCACAGCTATTGGTGATGGACGGAGGAACAGCCCGTCTTCATGTCGGAGATCAAGTGCCAATAGTTACCAGAACTTCGTCTACTACAGCCACTGATGACAATAGAATTACTAATGAAATAGAGTATCGCGATACTGGGGTAACTCTCGATATAACGCCAAAAGTGAAATCTAGTGGCGTTGTAACGTTAGATATTTCGCAAACAGTTAGTGATGTAGTTAGAACGAGTAGTTCTGATATTAATTCACCAACGATCCAACAAAGGCAAGTTGTCAGCAAAACAAGCCTTCAAAGTGGTACTACCGCTCTACTA
>MDSX01059059.1_pt1 | contig 12073 bp, 8 predicted proteins | sample 811141 | NCBI WGS metagenome assembly MDSX01 (sample SAMN05326642, study PRJNA326480) | marine metagenome | isolation source: seawater | place: Atlantic Ocean: South East | collected 2010
TCTTTTTCCTCGGAAGGGGCTTGTTCGCTAGCTTCGTTTTGACTAGCTGGAACTTCATTGTCCTTGGCGGGCAGTATTGATGTCTCTGCTGTTTCGGCTTTTTCAGGCTTATCGAGAGCACGGCGAGCGGCGTTGTTGAGTAGTTCTTTGAGGGCACTGGTATCCGGATCACCTAGGCTACCTCCAATCTTAATATCTTGGTTCCAATTACGGAAGCCATCCTCGCTAGTCTTGGTTCCAAGCAATTGGAGCGTCTCTAAGTAATCGATCAAACGACCTTTGGCACCGAATCTAAGTGTGAGATCTAGCGGCTGCTCAAGTAACTCGCCGAGATTAACCGCGGCAATGACGCCTTGACCGCTGATGTTTAGATTATCACCCATCAAGTTTAACTCTGGGATGCGTACTTGCTTGTCCTTTCCTCGGGCAATTTCGAGGGTAAAACTCTCAAACTTAATGTCTTTAAAATAGGGAACAGCTTGCGCCATCGCTGTGATTCCTGGGCGATTGAAGCTTTGGCCTAATATGCCTGCACCGAGCAGACCAAGCTGACTGCGGTTGTCTAATTCGAAGGCAGTGACCACGCCATTGCGGCCTGTGATTCTTAAATGACCTTCAGAATCTTCACCGGCTTCCTCAAGCGTATCACCACTCCCTACGAATTTGAACTGACCCTCGAAGAGACCTTGGATGGGGAACTTACTGTAATTACTTCTTGAAAAGAGCGAGGGATCGACATTTTTAAAAACGAATGAAGATGCGACTCGATAGGCTGGGTTCTGGATGGGATCGTAGGCAACATTGGCATCCCCTACAAGGCCACCACCTTTGAGTGTAGCGGTGATGTCTTTGACTGAGAGAAGAGCTTCGGAGACATTTACTTGAGCATTTAGCTCAGTAATAACTTGCCCAGTTTGAAACGCTAGCTCTTCGACCTCGACTGAGACCTCGCCATCTAGATTTGCCCACTGTGGGCGCTGCGTCTTTGTTTCTGCTGCGCTAGAGGGAGGTGCGCTAGTAACGGAATTGTTTGTTAGGAGAGCAGCCATGAGCAGGTCGACATCACCCTGCGATATTCGCGGCGAACTGAGGCTGAATTTAAATAGTAAAGGCTGTAGTTCGGTGTAAACGTGGCCAGCTAGTTGTAAGCTAGTACTCGGGCGACTATCAGAGCCAGCCTGCAAATTAGAACCGAATGCATAGGCGCCCTCGCTGGTTTTTTTGAGCTGGGCAGCCAGACGATAATCTTGGCGAGAACCAGGAAGACCACGAGAACGCAAGCCAGTGATCACTGCTTGAAGCTGAACGGGGTATTCGGCTGTGCCGTTGAAATCGAATTCTACTTTGGACTGGCCTGCGATTACGCTGCCCATCCCATCGAAAGCAGGCTGCTGGAGGAATCCAGAGAGTCCAACTTGGAATCTGGCCTTGGTCTCCAAACCTGCAAGTGTAGAGGCGTCCGCGCTCAAATTTTTTGAGCCACTCACGGTGCCACCTATGAAGTCGCCATAACGATCTAGTAATTGAAAAGCACCCAGATCGAAGCGAATTTTTTGAGCTGCCTCGAAACGTATCCTTGGGTTCATGCGGAGCGTGACATTATCTAGTAGTGGCTGCTGGTTTTGTGAAAGTGCGAAGGCGCCAAATTCGACCGGTGCACGTGTTTTTACTTCGAGTGCCCCACTCTCCTCTCCTGACAAAATGATTTGTGTGGATAAGGCTGGACCTGAGAGTTCCAATCCATTGCCAAGCCATGGATTAATCCATTCGAGTGGAAGGTTGATTAAGTTGACCTGCACTAGCTCTCCAACGAACTTTTGCTCTACGCCAAGATTGAGGGGTTGATGTAGTTTAACAGAGACGACCGGTGTGCCATTCGATGCCACAACTACATCGGCTTTTTCGAGTGCAAGGGCAGCGCCTTTGGCGGAACCATTCAACTCACCTTGAAGCGAGAGGCCTTGTAGTTGGACAAAGCCAGGCGCGAAGACTTCAGGGTGTGGTAAATCGACATTAAAGCTGAGAGCAATTTCGGCAGTCTCTTCAAAGCAGTTGATTGAAAGATCGAGCGTTTGAGTGATAGAAAGTAAACCGCTACCATCAGCATCACTGCCTGAGGTAAAAGATTCGGCTCGGGCTGACTCGAAGCCACCGGACTGCTTTTGCGTAAAGACCAAGTGGATATTCGAACCAAAGTCTTGAAGACCGCCTTGCAGAGCTTGCTTCGACTCAAGTTTAAACTTGGCTTCGATCCTTGTTTGCAAGCCAGGCGCGATGCGACCGGCATTGACCGTCAATGCGAAGTGGTTACCAGACGAATCAATGAGCAAGCCGCTAAGGTCGATCGAATCAATGTCAAAGAGCAGTCCGATCTCGCTCAGTGCGTAAAGTGCATCGGTGGGCGAGTTAGTAGCTTGAGCGGCAGGTGATGCGGTTTTGACAAGGGCATCATTGGCTAGAAGATTATCGCTAGCCGCTGTGGGCGTATTAATTTCGGGTAACTTGACGACTAAGCCCTCCACCTTTAACCCCCGTAGTTCGATCATGTCGCTTAAAATTAAAGCGAGTGGCGAAAAATCAGATTGTAGGCTTTCCAGCTTAGCGGTAGTGCCATCGGATAGTTGCAGCCTTAAATCAGTCAGCTCAATGTTGTTAGAGGTGATCCGCACAAATTTGATCGAACTACCTGCGGGTAACCTGCTCTCGACTAGTTTTTTTTGAAAAGCAGGGCGTGTGATGCTGAAGTAACCTATGCCAGCAGCGAGGATAAGAAATATAAAGAGAACGAGAAAAATTCGGAGAAAGCTTTTCATTATTTACAGAAAAAATTATTAGTCATCAGCCTGGGCGCAAGATTCCTTGGCTGAGTATTGCAGAAATGTGACAAAAATGCCGCATCTACTTTGCTAACTGGTAAAAGAAGAGACCATTCAACGCGAGGGCGTGCCCTATCTTACAGTCGCGCGCCCATTCTATCACGGTGGCTTCAAGTAGAGCACGGACTTCAATTTCTTCGTGCTCGTCCCAATCAGTGCCAGATGGATGGAGCTCGGCATCTTCTGCGAGTACGATGTGGCAAAAGTTATTTAACATGGCTGGATTAGGGCGTACGTAGCCAATAAGACGACCGTTCTTGGCGGCGTAGCCTGTCTCCTCTTGGAGTTCGCGCAGGCCAGCGGCAACAGGATCTTCGCCTTCGTCAACAATGCCTCCTGGGAATTCCCACGACAACTCGTCGGATCCCCAACGGAACTGCCTCACCATGATCAACTCACCTGCGGACGTTCGGGCGACTACGATGACCCAATCTCGCGAGTCGATATAGTAAAAATCGCCCTCTTTACCTGTTTCAGGATGGCGGTAACGACGTTCGCGAAGATCCCACACACTACAGGCATTGAGCAATCTGTCACTGACGATCTCCCAGCGTGGGGGCCCTTGATCTTGGGGACTGGCGGCCATTAGTTGGCAGGAGTATTAATCTCTTTTGATACAGTATTTTCTTCCACAAATTTAGATCTTAAGTGCTTTTCAATTATTGGCAAGCCAGCGTTGTCAGCAGGGAATAGTTGGGGAAGCAGGAACTATTTTCCCAACTATTAAACCTAAATTGGTTTATTCAAAATGGCTTCACGATCCTCTACAAATATTAAAAGTTGCCTTCAGCGCCTTGCCACTGCTTGTGAAGCACTCCAAGCTAATAAGTATGTCAGGAAGCGTAGACCCAAAAAGAAGATTCGAGTGTAAGCTTGCGCTGCTGCTGATCCTTGGTGTCGTCTTGCTAATCGCAGTCTTTTTACTCTGGCAAAGTCAGCCCAAGGCCATCTATTGGCTGAGGCTGCTAGATGCAGTACACAGCTTCCTCAAAGAGAATCCTTGGGCCTTGTTCGTGGTCATGGCGACACTTCCTGGCCTGGGATTTCCGAGCAGCGCTACACTAATGCTTTTCGGTGTGGCCGTGTCACCGCACTACGGCATGCCAGCGGCGATAGCAATGGCCATTGCAGCGCAGAGCCTTTGCTCGATTTGGACCTATGGACTTGCGGCGGGACCGCTAAAACGACTGTTGCGTCGCTGTCTGCTGCGTGAGCGAGCCCTGCCTAAAATGAGCAAGCATAATGCGGTCCGCCTCGGACTGATACTGCGACTTACGCCAGGCATACCCTACGCTTTACAAAATATTGTTCTCGGTATCATGGGCATGCGCTTTCGGGACTATTTGCTCGTTTCTATTCCCACGACAAGTCTGTGGACGGCATGTTTCGTCATAACTGGGGGCGCAATTTACAAAGGGCAGCTTGGGTGGGCGATTACTGGGCTTGTAATTTTAATTGTAGTCATCCTTGCTACCCGAATGTGGAGCTTAAAGAATGCTATTGATGTTGGATAGCTTAATGACACCACCGCCTGAGCAAGTGCTCGAGGTCACCGCTTTGACGCGCTTGATAAAAGGACAACTGGAAGAAAACTTTTCCCATGTCTGGGTTAAGGGTGAGGTTTCTAATTTGCGAAAACAAAGTTCGGGGCATATTTACTTTTCACTCAAAGATGCGGGTAGTCAGTTACCCTGCGCCCTTTTTGCGAGGGATGCTGCCCGGCAATCATTCGAACTTCAAGATGGCATGGAAGTGCTACTGCTAGGCGACGTGTCTGTCTTTGAGCCGCATGGTCGCTACCAGTTGATAGCCAAGATTGTGATTCAAAGCGGCGAGGGTCGCTTACAATTAGAATACGAACGTTTAAAACGGAAACTCGCCGCGGAGGGGCTCTTCGATACGGAACATAAAAAGCCACTGCCCATGCTTCCGCGAAAGATCGCTGTGATCACATCGCCGACGGGTGCCGCAGTACGAGACTTCCTGCGCATCCTGCGTCGCCGTGCATTCTCTGGTAAAGTGGTGATCTTTCCTGCCAGAGTTCAGGGTAAAGGTGCAGCCGAAGAAGTGATCGCAATGATCGAACATGCGGTTGCGAGTGAGGTTTTTGATCTCATCGTGATCACGCGCGGCGGAGGCAGCATTGAAGACCTTTGGGTATTTAACGAAGAAGCGCTCACGCGGGCAGTGGCTGCTTGTCCACTGCCTGTGATCTCAGCAATCGGCCACGAAATCGACACTGTTTTGACAGACTATGCAGCTGATCAACGTGCGGAAACTCCATCGAGCGCGGCCGAGTTGATTTCGTCGCTCTACATTGAAGCGCGCTCACGCTGTGAAGACGCTGAGAGTGACCTTCACGCCTGGGTGAAGGGCTACCTCAACGACCTAAACTCGCAAATGCGGGATCTCTCTGCACACATGCGCATAATTGCTCCCGATCGCCGAGTGCAACACATAAGTATGCGGATGGACGAGATGGAAAGCCGCCTAAGCAGCAACCTAGCGCGTCGTATTACAACCGAGCAACAAGTTATCAGTAAATATGCACAACGCATCGTCGAGCAGCACCCAAAAAGCCGTATTGGCATCGCCTACCAGCACTTTAAGGATTTCTCAAGGCGTCTAGAACGCGCCAAGATTTTGATTGCTGCTAAAAATAGGGAAAAACTCCAGAGCCTTCAGCAGCGCCTTGAGAATGGAAGCCTTCAAGCCACACTGCAACGAGGCTACGTCATGGTCAAAAACAGTGATGGTATTATCATCGATCGCGCATCGCTGGCTCTGGAAGAGCCGCAACTGAAAGCTCGTTTCCAAGACGGAGAGATTGCACTAAAAAACGACAACTAAGTGACTTAACCAACTTACATAGGTCGATTACTCGTTAGTGCTAGTTAAAAAGATACACATTAAGGGAACATTAACACAAGTTGCGTGTTTTTATTATTAGCAGATATATTTCAAAAATTAGTTTGTTGGTATTAATTAGGTTAATGAGAGGCTCGCTTTCGATAAATCGGGGGCGAGCTTCAATCTTTTTGTAAATGCGGTCGGCTATACTAAAATATATTTACCTTATAGTTAAAAGCTATCCTCGACATAACACCTGACATACAAGTGAAAACTCTAAGGGTTAAGCGACCGAACCAAGCGGCTTGCAATATTTGTCCAAAATCCAGATCAACGACCAACGCAAAGAAGAGTAGCCTTGTCAGTATCGAAGGTTTGGCTTTTCATCCCGAAAAAATTCGTTTAGGCAGAAACTGGCATTAAATTCGATGGTCTTCGCGACGGAAGGCTTGCTTTTCGCGTTGAAACCGAAATCGTCTATTAATGTTGCTGATTAAGTCATCAGTATTATCAATAAATCGTCTATAAATTATGAAAGCAATACTCATCACCCTCCTCGCAATTTGTGCTAGCATCTTTACTGGCTGCACCACCCCGGTCGCTATTGACCCACTAACCGATCAAGAACAGCTCGCTGAATTCCGCGCTGGCTACTTCTATGCACCTATCGACAAACCAATTGGTCAAATTTTCAAAACATCCATCCGCGAACTTGATAATTTGGGCTACTTCCGAACAGGTGAGCTTCATAAAGACTCCGTTATTACAATCTACAGCCGTAACCGCCGCGACGATAAAATTACGGTGCGTATTGTTACGCAGACTGATCCTGAAGTCGAAGAAGAATCTGAAATCCGCATACGTGTAGGTAATTTAGGTAATCTCGCTGAATCACAGGTGATTTATGCTCGCATTCGCGACGCACTTTAGTCGCGTCACCATGCGCGAACAAACGACCGCCCCTCCACCCGGAGCGGCGGTTTTTTATTTTTAACATAATAACATTGTGACCTAAACAATCGAATTTCAGATCGAAGCCGGGTCAGATCTAAGCGCCCAACAGATCACACTACTGGCGACTACCCAGTAAACAAAAAGCTCAATCCTTAATTCATAAGTATGCACATCAGCCCTTCCCTTATCGGTATTGGTAGTCCCATCGTCGACGCCATCGCCCTAGTAGACGAATCTTTCCTCGCCCAAATCGATGGCGACAAAGGCGGGATGGTACTCGTCGATGCGCCCACCATAACTAGCTTGATCGCTAGCCTTCCAAAAGCAGCAATAAATGCGCCCGGTGGCTCGGCAGGCAACACACTCTTCGCCCTCGCACACATGGGTGCCTCCACCAGCTTTTTAGGCAAGACTGGCAACTGCGCAGAAGGTGAATTCTACCTCGAAAGTTTTTCTAAGCTCGGCGGCGATGCCTCCCGCTTCAAAATCGGCGAAGTCCCCAATGGCCGCTGTCTCTCCCTCGTCACTCCCGACGGGGAACGCACTATGCGCACCGATCTCGGCGCAGCCATGACTCTCGCACCCGAAGAAATCTCCGTTTCCGATTTCGCAGGCTGCACCCATGCCCACATTGAAGGCTACCTTCTATTTAACGAAGCCCTCATGCGCCGCGTGCTCGAATCCGCCAAGGAGGCAGGCTGCACCATCAGTCTCGACCTAGCTAGCTTTGAAGTAGTCAATGCCACTAAATCGATCCTCCCTGACTTACTGAGGGACTACGTCGACATCGTTTTCGCCAACGAAGAAGAAGGCTGCGCTTACACTGGTATTGTAGGTGATTATGCTGCCATCGCGCTTCAGCTAGCTGAGCTCTGCGAGATCGTCGCCGTCAAAGTCGGCGCGCACGGCTCCTACATCGCTCACGCTGGTATAGTTGAAAAAATTGAGCCCATTCACGCCGCTCACGTAATCGATACCACTGGCGCGGGCGATCTCTGGGCAGCCGGCTTCCTCTACGGCTGGTCGCAAGAGCGCCCAATCGCTGAATGTGCCGAACTCGGCTCCATTTTAGGAGCTGCCGTCGTGCAACAACAAGGCAGCGTCCTACCCGAAAATGTTTGGCAAGATATACTCTCTAACATTTAATAAAAGCGTTCACAACTTTGAGCCACACACTACATGACTAAGGATCAGATCACCGAACTCGTTGTCGATATCGCAAAGCGGGCACGTAAAGCCTCACTTGAACTGGCTGCGCTTCCAACGGAGACGAAAAATAAGTTCCTTCTCGATCTTGCCGAACACCTCATTGCGCAAACCGGCGCCATACTTGAAGCCAATACGCTCGACCTCGAAGCAGCCAAAAGCCTAGACCTATCTGTGCCCATGACAGAGCGGCTCACCTTAACGCCCGAGCGTATAGCCGCGATGGCCGAAGGCGTGCGCCAAGTCGCCGCCTTACCCGACCCCGTTGGCGTCGAAATTGAGCGCCTCGCTCCCCCAAAGGGATTCGACCTGCGCAAGATCCGCGTCCCCATGGGCGTCATTGGAATTATTTATGAGTCCAGGCCTAATGTCACCGTGGATTGCGCCGTTTTATGCCTAAAGTCAGGCAACGCCTCCATCTTACGTGGCGGCAAGGAAGCATTCCATAGCAATATGAAACTGGCGGCTATCGTCCAAGACGCTCTGCGCGACAACGACATCCACCCAGATGCTGTCCAATTTATTCCCACCACGGACCGCGCTGCGCTCAACATACTGCTCGAACAAGACGATACCATCCACTGCATCATTCCCCGTGGAGGTGAGAGCCTTATTCGCTTTACCGTAGAAAATAGCCGTATACCTGTGATAAAACATTACACGGGCGTCTGCTCTGTTTACATCGATGCCTCAGCCGATGCCGACATGGCCAAGGATATTCTGATTAACTCAAAATGTCAGCGCCCTAGCGTGTGTAACGCTGCCGAGAATCTCATTGTCCATCAAGATGCCGCTGCGCATCTGCCCCGACTCGTCAAGGCACTACATGATCATGGCGTTGAACTGCGCGTCGATAGGCATGCCAAAGCCCTCCTTTCCGCCAGCGGCCTGCCCCTCGTCGATGCCTCCACCGAAGACTTCGCCACCGAATACACGGACTTGATCATTGCCATCGCCATAGTGCCTGACTTAAAGGCCGGCATCGATTTGATCAATGCTAACAGCTCCGGTCATACCGATAGCATTGTGACGGCAGATGTTACCGCCGCACAGACTTTCCTCACCACGGTCGATTCAGCCGCCGTCTTTCACAACGCGTCGACCCGCTTTTCTGACGGTTTTGAGTTCGGCTTAGGTGCCGAAATCGGCATCTCCACCGACCGCCTCCATGCTCGGGGGCCCATGGGTCTGAATGAGTTATGCACCTATAAATACGTTCTCCACGGCACCGGTGAAATCCGCTAGACGAGCACAATTAGTACCCAATAGGCATCCGTATAAACGATCGAGCTGGCACGGCACACTTGGGGGGATATTGAAACGCTAGTAAATAAGTTGACCGACGTAGCGGAATCGAAATGTTAACTTCTGCTTTCTTGGAGAATGTTCTAACGCAGCTTCAGACTTGCCAACCCAGCCATGGCGAAGATGAGAGAAAGAATCCAGAAACGGATGACGACCTTGTTCTCGTGCCAGCCCTTAAGCTCAAAATGGTGGTGGATGGGTGACATGCGAAAGACACGTTTGCCACCACGTAATTTGAAGGAACCGACTTGAAGAATCACTGAACCCGCTTCCATCACAAAGATACCTCCAACGATAATCAAAGTGAGCGGTTGATGCACCATAAAGGCGATCATCCCGATGAGTCCGCCAAGTGCGAGCGAACCGGTGTCCCCCATGAAAATCTCGGCAGGATGAGAATTATACCAAAGGAAGGCCAGGCTCGCCCCTAGCAATGCCACGCAGACTACAGCGAGTTCGCCCACACCAGGTATGTAGCTAATGAATAGGTATTCTGAGATGATAACGTTTCCCGCCACGTAGGCCATAATGGCGTAGGCAAGCGCGACTGTAACGGTACAACCGATCGCCAGACCATCGACACCGTCAGTTAGATTGATCGCATTACTCGAACCGGAAAGGATTAGGAAAAGAAAGGGCACGAGCAGGAAAAGCGACATTTCCGAGATGACCACATCCTTGTAGAATGGCACCCATAACTCACGCATCTTCGTAGCTGATTCGGGTACACTGAGCAGGCAAGCTAAGGCGATGACAGTCAATATTGCTTGCCCGAGCAGTTTCCAACGACCCGGTAGGCCCTTGCTGTTAGCCTTAGACACCTTGAGATAATCGTCAAGAAAGCCGATTACGGTGAGGCCGAGGTAGATGATGAGCGCAGTGTAGACATAGATGTTGGGACGCGCCCATAGTAAAGAACTAGCTGCGACTGACACACAGATCATGAGGCCACCCATGGTTGGCGTTTGCGCTTTACTGGCGTGGAGTACGGCGAGTATCCCAACTTCGTCTTCTCCGCGAAAGGCTTGTTTGGCGCGTAGATGCCGGAGTTTGGCAAAAATCCAAGGTCCTAGGATAAAACCAATGCTCATGGCGGTCAGTCCAGCAAAGGCAGCACGTAGTGTCAGATAGCGGAAAAGTCGGAGTGGACCAAAGATATTTTCAAATTCTGCTAGGTAGGATAGCATTACGACGAATTAAGGATTGTAATTGAAATTTCAGGAAGGAAGTAGCTTTTCAAGCGAGTAATTACGGCTACCTTTGAGAAAGATGGCTCCTTGGAATTGAGCAATGGTGGATTTAATTTTTTCGACACTGTCAGCACGTATGTATTGTTGTGCTGAAATCGCTGAGGCGTAGGCTTCAGTCAACTCTTTGGGACCGACAAAGGCTACGCGGTCTTCCGGGCGGAGTTTGAGCAAGCTACCAATGGCTTCGTGCTGAGCGATAGCGGCCGTTCCGAGTTCGTCCATGGCACCGAGTATATAAAAACGTGCAATACCTTGCGACGTATTTCGGACAAAGGCATTGAGCGCATCGGCCATTGACGAAGGATTAGCATTATAACAATCGATATAAAAAGTCTGCTTTCCGAACGTTTCAATGCATCCGCGATTGTCAGAAGGTCGCCATGCTTCAATACGCTCGAGAATTTCGGACTCAATAATGCCAAAATACTTAGCTGCGACGATGGCCAGCGCCGTGTTCGCCGCGATACCTAAGCTCGGGCTCGCAATTGGGTATTTTTGACCATCAATAGTGATTTCATGAAACAACTTCGGTAATAGATTTGCACCTCGATCCTCAATTTTTTCGGAGATGTTATAGCGGACAATCTGTTTGCATGGTAAATCGGGGGCTGCGATACCTTCGGGCAATAGTACTATAGCGCGGTGTGCTAGCTTTTTGTAAGCATAATAGCGTAAGGTATCGGCGGTTAAAATGATCGGCGAATCAGGCTTAGCTTGCACCGCTAGGAGTGATTTTTCAGTGGCAATACCTTCCAAGCTACCGAGAAGTTCTAGGTGGGCAGCTTCGATATTTGTCAGCACGATGAGATCGGCTTGAATCATTTGCCCAAGTTGCCTCATCTCTTCGGGCTGATTGATACCGGCTTCAATTACGGCGAAGTCGTGCTGGCTTGAATCGAGCCCCAAGAGCGTCATGGGCACACCGATGCGGTTATTCCAATTCCCCGCAGTCGCATGCGTCCGGTCTTGGCCGAGTAAACAGCGGAGCATTTCCTTGGTTGAAGTTTTGCCGCAACTTCCAGTGATGCCAACAACAGGCATTGAGAATTTTGAACGCACTGCAGCTCCAATCGTACCGAGGGCGACGAGTGAGTCGGCTACTTTTAACTGAGGGAGTGCAATTGACTTAGAAGTTTCAACGATCGCAGCCACTGCACCGCCCTTGACAGCTTGTTCGATAAACTCGTGCCCATCACGAGCACCCAAGCTAAAGGCAACGAAGCATTGCCCAGGCTTAATCTGCCGCGCATCGAAACAAAAGCCTTCGATGGCTACTTTTGGTTCCTCTAACCATGATCCACCCGTCCAGTCAGCTATTTGTTGTGGATCAAAAGATGACATAGTCAGAATATTTTTTTAAGGCCTATCAAGTCGCGCGCTATTTGGCGATCATCAAAAGGAATAACTGTGCCGTCAAACTCCTGGAAAGCTTCGTGACCTTTCCCTGCAATCAAAACGCAATCTCCAGCTTCAGCGTAATCAAGCGCTAGCGAGATAGCGTGTTTCCGATCCTTGGCAAAGTGGGCACTTCCACTATCCTTGGCTTCACGCATGTCGGAGAAAATTTGATCGATCGACTCGGTGCGTGGATTATCTGAAGTAACAAAGACTTGGTCGGCACCCTCAATAGCA
>MDSX01055654.1_pt1 | contig 12072 bp, 10 predicted proteins | sample 811141 | NCBI WGS metagenome assembly MDSX01 (sample SAMN05326642, study PRJNA326480) | marine metagenome | isolation source: seawater | place: Atlantic Ocean: South East | collected 2010
GAGCCTGTTGACTAAGTATTAAATAAATTTTGTAGGAGTTAAGTCAATTTCGTATCTTAAGACATGCAAGGAAAGAAGAATTTTACCCCCAAATTATTCACCAATTTCTGCTTGTCTGATTATATCCCTGAGGATAATTTTTATAAGATTCTCAAGAGAGAATTAGATTTAAGCTTTGTCTACAAGAGAACACAATTACTTTATAGCAATACAGGTAAGCCTAGCATTGATCTTGTTGTGTTTTTCAAATGTATGTTGATTGGATATCTTGAAAATGTATGTTCGGATCGGGCCTTAGAAAGGCACATTAATATGAGGATGGACTTGAGGTTCTTTATTGATCATGATATCGATGAACCAACTCCTGATCATTCTACATTCTGCAAATCAAGAAAACGTATTCCTATAGAAGTTTTCCAAGAGGGGTTTGATTATGATCCAATACCTTATACTTACACATGTTCAGAAGGACAAAAATTTGAATATTGACAATCTGAAAAATTAGGTGGATATTATAATAACAGATCCTTATCCAAAAAGAAACAATGTGATAAATGCCCAGCTAAAATATCATGTGTAGGAAAAAGAGGCTATTAAAAAAGTAGGAGTATAATCGCTCAAACAATAGAAAATGAATAAATTAGAGATCACTGTAAAACTGAATAATTAGTGTATAAAATCCGCTAGGATTCATGCACAAGACCGTTATGGTGTAAATAATTAGGTCAAGCCGAAATATGAAAAATATATCTGGAATAGATGAAAACGGTAATCCGAAAAATGGCCCATTTCAGCTGTTCTTCAAGAACGGCCTCATCTCTTGCCAAGGTGAATTCAAGAATGGTAAGAAATCAGGAGAATGGAAGTACTTTCTCAATAATGGCCAGATGCAGTCCTCCGGCTGCTACAAAGATGGAAAGATTTCTGGTCAATGGGAATGGTTTTACAAGACTGGCTATCCAAGGGGAATAGGTGGCTTCGACGAAGAAGAGCAAAAGCATGGTCTATGGAAGCGATACCATACCAATGGTCAACTTTGGGACGAAGGGCGCTTCGAACACGGCAAGAAAAAGGGCACATGGAAAGTCTATGATGAGGCTGGCAAGCTCCTAAAATCACAAGATTTTAAATAGTATGGAGGATGCCTGTGGAATTTCTGAAGGTACAGTATGCCCAAATCTTATTTGAGCTCGACTCATAACAATCAAATCATAAATAAAGCGCAATGCGCTCTTATTTATTCATAGCTTCAGCTGTCATGTAAAATCACAGTAAGACTAAATAAAAAGTTACAATACATGAAATTTCCAATAAAAGATGAATATTATCCTGGTTATCAACCATATATTGACCTTGTCAAAAATGAGAACTTTTATGAGCAATTTGACAATGTCACAAATGAAACAATTCATTTATTTAAGTCCATCAGTATAGATCAACTGAATTATAAATATGCTGAAAACAAATGGACGATAAAAGAAGTCCTCATGCATATAATAGATACTGAAAGGGGTTTTTCCTATAGGGCAATAGTTTGTTTGCGAAATGATAATAAAACACCATTATATGGAATGAACGAAGACCTTTATGCTAAAAATGTAGATGTTTCAACTAGAGATATTGAAAGCATGCTTGAGGAATTTAAAATAGTGAGAAAGGGATTTAGAATTCTATTTGAAAACTGCACAGATGAACAAGCCTCATTTTTAGGAAATGGAGTAGATTACGAAATCTCAGCAAGAGCTTTAGGATATATTTCCATTGGACATACTAAGCACCATTTAAACGTAATAAGGAATAAATATTTAAACAGTCGAAAAAACAAGAACACCTGACAAATGACGATGATGGTCTATCTCTTCCTCTGGTCGAGAAACGCAACATTTCATTTATACGTTAGCCTTCATCAAAATGGTCAATAAAGAAAAATTAAAATAAATGAGAATAGCCAAATACATAATTCTAATAGGCTTGGTGCTTTTGGCATAGACAGCTATCATCAGCGAACAATGAAGCAAGGGTGATATTATGAGTATTGCTCATTCTTTTCTTTGGTTAGGGCGGCGAATCCATTTCCCGATCTGCTTCGTTAAAAAGAGGAATTGGAACAAGAGAAACTCTATTTTTTAAAAATAAATGCAACGAGTGTATAAATCGAGAGAGTTCTGGGATAAGGCTTCAAAAAATTATGATAAAACAGAGGAGCGCTTTGAATACATTCATAATAAGTCAAGGGAAAAAACAAAAATGTATCTCAAGAGCAGTGATATTGTTTTGGATTATGGGTGTGGGACAGGCACATCGTCTTGTGAATTTGCTAATCAAGTGAAAGAGATTCATGCTATAGATATATCATACAAAATGATTGAAATTGCAGAGAAAAAAGCGGCGGTTAGTAAAATTGAAAATGTAAATTTCATACAAACTGATATTTCTGATAAAAGATTAAAGAAAGAATCATTTGATGTGATTTTGGCCTTCAATATGTTGCATACAGTATCTAACCCACAGAACGTCCTGCGAAGGATATTTGAATTATTAAAACCTAAGGGGTTATTTATTTCTGTAACACCTTGCTTAGGTGGAAAGATGTCATTTTTTATAACTATCCAGATTCTGCTTGTTCAGATATTATGTAAAATAGGAATAATCCCTATTCCTATAAGAAGACTTAAAAGCTCTGAATTAGATGTTTTATTAGCAAATGGAAATTTTCAGGCTATTGATACAGAAAAATTTTATAAAGGAGCATCAAGTTATTTTATTGCCGCAAAGAAAAAGAGTGCCTAATGAGAAACGACGAAGCATAATATGGGTTAGATGTTTAGTGAGAGCAAAAGCTCTCATCGCCACATGCTTGGGGCCCATTGTGATGCAAAGCATGAATGTTATTTAACGCAGTTTTATCCATCTTTTTGTCTCATATGCTACATCTACTCAACCGATTCAAACTAAACCAAATCTCCAAAGGAAAAATCAAATCCTCCAAGTTCTACACTTTAGGGAAAACCATCTGGTGATGAATCTATTCAAAAGTTAAGGCTCAATGGTCTTTACAAACGATATATCACATACCTCTAAATAGTTACTTGAAAGAGCTTTGCAAGTCCTATGCTATAGTAAATATTTAATATGTTCTGAGCAGGTCTAATATCTGGACGTTAGCGTCAATATTATTTGTCCAAGATGCTCATCGCTAAAATCATGCTATTTGCTAACTAGAAAAAATGACAATCTCAACTCCGAATTTACCTTTTGTTATATTCAGGGCCATATGAATGAATTTTTCAGATCGATCATTTTGCAAAGAACAGGAGCTACTTCTTTATTTGAAAAAGAGATGATCCAGGAATTGTGGAGTGGGTATGGGAAAATAATACGAGTCACATTGGAGAATGCTTCTGTAGATAGTGTAGTGATAAAACACGTACAGATGCCCATAAATAAGAATCACCCACGCGGATGGAACACTGATATTGGTCATCAACGAAAGGTTAAGTCATACAAGGTAGAAACTACATGGTACGAACTCTACAGTAAAAACAGTATTGCTCGTCTTCCTCAATGTCTAGCCATTGAGACGAAAGATGATGAAGTGCTGATGGTAATGGAGGATTTGAATGAAGCAGGTTATCACTTACGTAAGAGTTTTGTGACATGGGATGAAATAGCTGAGTGTTTGGCATGGTTGGCTCAATTTCATGCAAGTTACTTGGGGGAAACTCCAGTAGGACTTTGGGAAGTGGGTACCTATTGGAATTTGGAGACTAGACCACAGGAATTAGCCATATTGGAAGATCAAAAATTGAGAGAGGCTGCTCCTATAATTGATGAAAAGCTAAATAGATGTGAATACAAAACGTTTGTCCATGGTGATGCTAAATTGGCGAACTTCTGTTTTAAAGAAAGTGGACAGGTTGGTGGATTAGACTTTCAGTATGTAGGTGGGGGTTGTGGAATAAAAGATGTAGCTTACTTTATAGGAAGCTGTATGAACGAAAGTGAGTGTGAACGTCTTGAAGCAAAAGTCCTAGATACCTATTTTGAATGTTTACAAAATGAAATGAAGGAAAGAAATGAAGCCCTAGAAACTGAATGGCGTTCTCTATATCGGGTAGCCTGGGCTGATTTTCATCGCTTCCTAAAAGGGTGGAGCCCCAGTCACTGGAAGATCAATAGTTATAGTGAACGCATAACAGCAGAAGTGATCAATAACCTATAGAAATGGATCTATTACATCTTAACGAAATAGCCATCAAGGCAGCCCATTCAGCTGGAAAAATCATTCAGCATTATATGAATGATGAGGTAAAAGTAAAGAGAAAGAAAGGAGGGGTAAGCTATGCTTCACAGGTCGTGACAGCAGTAGATTTAGAATGCGAAAAAATAATTCTTTCTCATCTACTTCCTACTTGTGAAGAATTTGATTTAGCACTTTTATCAGAAGAGACCGAAGATGATGGTTGTCGATTCGAAAAAGACTTTTTTTGGTGCGTTGACCCGATGGACGGAACACTTGCATTTATAAAAGGGCAAGCCGGTTTTGCTGTATCAATTGCTTTAATCGCCAAAGACGGGACACCGTATATTGGAGTTGTATTTGACCCCAGTACGGATATTTTGTACCATGCAATAAAAGAAAATGGGGCCTTTAAGAATGGTAGCCCATGGATAATTAAGCATAAAAATGACCATTTAACCTATGTGACAGATCGGAATCTAAAAGATACACCATGTGCAACAACAATAGAAAACCTGCTTCATGAACATGTAAAGAAATTAAGTTTGAATGGGGTATCAGAATTAGCTGGAGCAGGCTCAGTATTGAATGGCATCCTTGTACTAGAAAATGGCCCAGCATGTATGCTAAAGCTTCCGAAAAAAGAAAACGGTGGTGGAAGCATATGGGACTTCGCTGCTACGGCGTGTATATACCAAGAATTGGGATTACCAGTAACGGATTTTAAGGGCGGAAGATTAGACTTGAATAGAAAGGATGGCACTTTTATGAATCAAGAAGGCATCTTTTATGCTAATTTAATTAAAAGATAAAAAGGGAGATTTAGCCAGCTTTTTAAGTCTGTTTTTAATTATTTCGGTATTTGTCGCATTTGGAGAAGAATTCTTGTTTAGTGGGTATTACATGAAGGTCAAATCCCAATGTTTCATTTTGACAAGTATTAAAGACCCTTTAAAAAGCCAATAACAAATGGGATAAAACTCAAGAAACACCTCATAAATCTGTGTCAAACTCACCCATAATACCCTTTAAATACACCTTCCTGTTTTGAATTCTTACTTTAGTAAAAAAAGCGATTCCTTAAGCCAGATGTTATCTTGAAAAAAATGAAAAGGGAAAAAAATATCTTCATCCAAGTTTTGATTTCAATCTTTCTTATGATAGGAATAAGTTGTAAGACAGAGGACAATAAAAAACCATTGCCAAATATAATAGTCGTCCTTGCAGATGATTTAGGCTTTGGAGATATATCGATATACGATAATAATAATAGAATTAAAACACCCAATATCGACAAGATAGCATTAGGGGGGATTAGATTTACTGACGCCCACACCCCATCTTCAGTTTGCACACCTACAAGATATGGGCTTCTTACTGGAAGATATAGCTGGAGAAGTAAATTAAAAAGTAGTGTCTTAACAGGAAAATCAAAAGCGTTAATTCCAAATTCTCGAAGCACATTTGCTTCTGTTTTACAAGGCAAAGGTTATCATACTGCTTTTATTGGAAAATGGCACTTAGGTTGGGACTGGGCTTTGAAGAATGAAAAAGATGAATCCGGAGAAGGATGGAATGAAAATGATTTCGTAAACATTGATTATAGTCAGCCTGTAAAGAACACTCCTAATGATTTGGGGTTTAGCTATAGCTACGGGCACTCCGGTTCATTGGACATGGCTCCATATGTTTATGTAGAAAATGGTAAAGCAACTGAAATACCCGATACGTCAACAGTTAATATTGGGAAATACTCCTGGTGGAGAAAAGGGCCAACTTCCAAAGACTTTATTCACGAAGATGTCACACCAAATTTTTTTAGACGGGGAATACAGTATATCAACAAACAGTCAACAGAACCAAATCCTTTTTTACTGTATCTGGCTCTTCCCTCACCACATACACCCATTTTGCCTACTAAGGAATGGGCTGGTAAAAGTGGATTAAATCCTTATGGAGATTTTATGCTCATGATAGATGATTATATGGGAAAGCTATTGGCTGCAATTGAAGAGGCAGGTATAGGTGATAACACCATAGTTATATTCACAAGTGACAATGGCTGTTCACCTGCCGCCAAAATTGAAGAATTGGTAAAAAAAGGGCATTATCCAAACTCCATATTTAGAGGACATAAAGCTGATATTTACGAAGGAGGACATAGGGTTCCATTTATGGTCAAATGGCCAAATGAGATAAAAAAGAAAAGCGTTTCCAATGAAACTATTTGTCTTACAGACTTGATGGCAACATTTGCGGAATTAGCTAACTATGATTTGAAGGAGAATGAAGGTGAAGACAGCTATAGTTTGATGCCAATCTTAAAAGAAAAGGCTTTTTCTTCACCACTTAGAGAAGCAACTGTACATCATTCCATTAATGGAAGTTTTGCAATTAGAAAAGATAATTGGAAACTGATTATGTGTCCTGGATCTGGAGGATGGAGTTATCCGAGACCAGACGATACCACAGCAATAAATAAATTGCCGAATACACAATTATATGATTTAGTAAATGACCCCAAAGAATTAAAGAACCTGGAGTCCTCTGAACCAGAAAAAGTAGTAGAACTAAAGTTTCTACTTAGTCAATATATATCTGAAGGCAGAAGCACTCCTGGTGAACCTCAATCAAACGACGCTATCAATTTTGAATGGAAACAAATTGGATTTATGAGTAAATAATCTCATTAGTGAGAACAAATTATATGATGACAATTTCCACTAAGTCCTTCTACTCTGCACAGCAAAAATTATATGATTTCACTATGCCAAACCAATAACCAATGATAAAGTTTTTCACAAAGATTCGTCAAAAGATGTTGATAGGAGTTAAGTTTAGTAATCAATAAATGTCATATCTCATATCCGCCTCAGTACTGGCATATGGCAAGAGTAAAAACAATCTAATATGAAGAAGAATTTAATCCTATTCTTTACTCTATCTATACTTCTAAGTTGTAACTAAAAAGGGACTAAATTTCAAATAGATTCTACCAAAGAAAGAGTTGCAATTAATCAATCGATTCTTTAATGGCTATTGTCAATAGGCAATAAGTCATTTAAATCAAGAACAAAATGAAAGAACTATTGAGCGTGAACAAATAATCAAAAGGTAATTATCATTCTAATATCTTCTCTTTTTTCATAATGACCTGAGCTCTATTATATGCAGAGACTAAGGCATTCACTCCTGATCTACGGATGCTTGTATGCACACCACAGCCCCAAAATTTTATATCGGGATCAGATTTAAGAGATATTTGGATGTATGAAACAGAGGTAGATGCTGAAGTTTGCCCTATAGAATGTGAACGATATTCTTCTAAGTTAAAATCCTTCCACCCTTGTTGTTTCATGACATAAACTACCGAATTTATAGGCCCATTTCCCTTCCCTTTGAGTTCCATCTCTTTTCCATGATGAGAGAGGACTACGTTTGCATGAACTTCATCATCGGTTAATTCAATAATGCGATATTGTAAAAGCTCAATAATGTCTTTCCGATTGACGAATTCCTTATGGAATTCAGCTTCTATTTCTTTAAATGACAACTCCCGTCCGTATGAATCTGCAAGACTATTAATATGTAATCCTACCTCGGGATGCATTTTCTTGGGCAAGTCGAAATCAAATTCTCTTTTCAGAATATAAGCAACACCTCCTTTACCACTTTGACTATTAATTCTGATTATGGCTTCATAACTTCTGCCTATATCAATTGGATCAACAGTAAGATAAGGTACTGCCCATTCTACTTCATCACCATTCCTGAGATCCATACCTTTCTTAATAGCATCCTGATGACTTCCACTAAAAGCTGTAAATACTAACTCTCCTGCATATGGATGTCTGGAATGAATTCCCATTCCAGTTGTATCCTCATAGGTTTTACGAATAACATCAATATTTGAAAAATCTAATCCTGTCTGTACCCCATGACTATTTAAGTTCAGTGCCACTGTAGTGATATCCAAATTACCAGTTCGCTCACCATTTCCGAATAGGGTTCCTTCGACACGATCAGCTCCAGCTAAAAGTCCTAATTCTGTAGAGGCTACACCTGTACCTCTATCATTATGCGTGTGAAGACTTACAATTACCGTCTCTCTATTCTTGATTGTTCGACAGAACCATTCTATTTGATCAGCGTAAGTATGGGGCATATTCCATTCCACAGTAGATGGAAGATTTAGAATCATTTTGTTTTCAACTGAAGGTTGCCAAACATCCATTACAGCTTCGCATACCTCAAGTGCAAAATCCTCTTCCGTATCAGTAAAACTTTCTGGTGAATACTCTAGCTTAATGTTAGTATGAGGAACCTCTGACAAAAGAGATTTGATCAATTTAGTGCCTTCTACAGCGATTGACTTAATTTCATCTTTACTTGCATTACTGAAGGTAATCCTACGCTGTAGTATGGATGTGGAGTTATACAAATGCACAATTGCATTCTTAACACCATTCAAAGATTCAAATGTCCTACGGATTAGGGGCTCTCGAGCTTGAACAAGTACCTGAATAGTTACATCTTCTGGAATTAAGTTATCATCTACAAGTTTTCTCAAAAAATTAAACTCTGTATCCGAAGCTGAAGGAAATCCTACTTCAATTTGCTTGAATCCTATAGAAACCAACTGTTCGAACAGTTTCACTTTTTGTTCTATGTTCATTGGTACAGGAAGAGCTTGATTTCCATCTCTTAAGTCCACGCTGCACCATATCGGGGAACGCTCTAATTTGCTATTAGGCCATTGACGATCGTTTAGGACAATTGGTTGAAATGGTTTGTATTTATTTATGCTCGACTCCTTCATGCCTATGTTACAACTATTCTGTTTTGAATTGATTTCCTAATTACAAAAGCTTCCAAGGTCTAAAAAAGATTACAATTACTAATGCTTGTATTATAAAATATGTCTTATCCTTGGAAGAAAACGCTATTATAATAAGTCAATTAAATCTTTACCCTTCCGCATTTCTTCCCTCATTCTCATTATTCCCATTTCAAGACCTCTTAACTCCGCCAAACCTCTTAATCTCCCTATGGCTGAATATCCAGGATTAGTCTTTTTATTTAGATCATCAAGCATTCTATGACCATGATCAGGTCGCATTGAAATAGATATATCTCGTCTCTGCTGTATACTTAAAAGCTCCTTCATTACAGCATACATATCCACATCACCATCCAAATGATCAGTTTCATGGAAATTCCCATTTTGATCTCTTTTTGTAGATCTCAAATGAACAAAATGTATTCTTTGTCCAAATTCTTTAATCATATCTTCTAACTGGTTACTTTCTCTAACCCCAAACGAGCCTGTACAAAAACATAGGCCATTATTTTTACTATTGGTCGAATTTAATATTGCTCTGATATCATGTGCTGTGCTGACTACTCTTGGCAAACCAAACAAACTAAATGGAGGATCATCAGGGTGTATTGCTAACTGTACACCTTCAGCAACAGCCACTGCTGTAATTTCCTTTATAAAATGGATAAGATTGGATCTAAGTTTTTCCTTATCGATTCCTCTATAAGTGTCAAGAACAGATTGAAAAGCAGGAAGCGTCTCTACCTCTTGTGCCATCGATCCTGGTAATGCTGATATAACATTATTAGTTATGCTTATTTTCTCATTATCTGTCATCCCTTGGAAGCGATTCTCTGCAATCTCTATTTCCTCCTTATTGTATTGATCAGAAGCTCCTGGCCTATTTAATATATGCATATCAAAAGCCATAAAGGCTGCTTTTTCAAACCTCAATGCAGTAGATCCATCTGACATTTTATAATCCAAATCTGTCCGAGTCCAGTCCACTACAGGCATGAAATTGTATGTCACGGTTTGTATTCCACACCTTCCTAAGTTTGAAATACTCTTTTTATAGTTTTGTATGTAATGCTCGAATTTTCCTGTTTGCCTTTTTATGTCCTCATGTACAGGAATACTTTCTACCACCGACCATTCAAGACCTGCACTTTCAATAAGTTCTTTGCGCCTTTTAATCTCATCCATCGGCCATATTTCTCCATGCGGGACATGATGCAAGGCAGTCACTATCCCAGTTGCCCCAGCTTGTATTATATCACTAAGGCTTACAGGGTCATCTGGACCATACCATCTCCATGTCTGTTTTATTCTTCTCATTTTTTAATGGTTTTATACTGGACGCCCATTCTCATAAATGTATTCCTTGCTTCAACATTCGACACAATTATACTTGTTAAGGTCTCGAATTCTACACACTAACCCAGAAAACTTATCTTCCCTAGAGCAAAATTTCGTTTTTTCTATTCAAAAAATAAATCAACTTCTTCGCATTATTGGCATCGGTGTTTATTCCAATGATTATGGCCTTCATTTGGTACCATGAGAAAGCATTCGGAAAGGCGTGGGCTGCAGGGGCAGGTATGACAGAAGAAAAAATGAAAAGTGGCATTGTGCCTCTTATTTTTGGAATAGCTTTTTTATTCTCACTTCAATTAGCATTGACTATGAACTTTCAAGCCGTACATGATGCTCAAGTCTTAGGAGCAACTCATTATGCTACAGATGGCACTATGAAGCCAGAATCTGGTTCTGAATTGGCTCTATGGGTGGATTATTTTCAAGAGAATCTCGCTCTGTCAAATCACACTTTTAGTCATGGAGCGACTCATGGGTTGATCATTGGCCTTATGCTTATCTTCCCTATTATCTTGAATAATGCTTTGTTTGAACGAAGAGGATGGTATATACCTTAATCAATGCAGGTTATTGGATTATTTGTCTTGCCATTATGGGAGGTATCATTGCTGCATGGCGTTAATAAAATTATAATAATGAAACCCTACTCTTGATGAAATTGAGATTAGGTGTTTCTAATTTTGAGCTTTATCTACTTACCTAAAATCCAATTAGTCTATTATCCTAATGTTTGATCACATACTAATCTGCACAAATCTTTATGTTGTTACAATGATGACTAAATTCATTTCTCACCTGTTAATTTTCCTCTTCGTCAAAAACATCTAGTTCAGGTTAAAGAGCCTATAGTAGTCTCATTTCTGCTATTATGTAAGCTGTTTGTCATTTTTTGAATAAAATCCGACTCGCCCTGTTTAGGGTCAAATCTCTATTTCTTGTCATTTATACTACTAAGTATCCTACAAACAGAGATATATTCTTAATTAATAATGGATACAAAACAAAATATGTAAAAGAATTCCTACAGAAACATCTCTATAATTTCTGTTGCTAAGCGGCCTAATGACAAAACGACTTATACTTTTCAAACTAATAGTTATAGTAGCTTTCTTACTTTCCTTCAACTCTACAAGTTGGTCTCAATCGAATGATGTAGAAATTGAGGCAGATAAAGAATCAGATTTCGCAAAATCTGATTCAACGCCATATGAGTTATATAAAATATCACTCAAGAAAAAAGACTTTCAAAATTTAAATCAAGAAGATTATATAAAGTTCAAACTTAAACTGGGTGATAAGAATTGGAATGTCAAGTTATTTGAAATCAACATAGTTGCTCCAGAATACAGTAAACAACTTCATCAACAAGGAATATCAACCCCCACCACATTTGAAGGCACAACAAAGAAGGGCGGCAAAGTAAGACTCACGATAAATGATGATTTTATTTATGGTTACCTGGAAGAAAATGGAGAAAAATATTTTATAGAACCAGGTTATTATTTTCTAAAAGATATAGCAAAAGACATATTTGCAGTTTACAACGCAAATGATTCTACCATTCTTCACCATCAAAACGAGAACGCCTCACTGACTTGTGCGAATAGCCTTCCAATTATAAAAGGTCATGATATAA
>MDSX01067531.1_pt1 | contig 12070 bp, 8 predicted proteins | sample 811141 | NCBI WGS metagenome assembly MDSX01 (sample SAMN05326642, study PRJNA326480) | marine metagenome | isolation source: seawater | place: Atlantic Ocean: South East | collected 2010
CTCCAGTCACGCAGATTGGTCAAAAAACAAAAAAATATTTACAAATATAAGCGGTGGAGTATCCGCTTTTTTAACAGCTTTTGTCTTCACAAAATACCATGATGAGTTTATTTTGGCAGCATCTATAATCGGTTTTATTCCTGTAAGTTTTGTGGCTTTAGATATACTAAAAGACCGCTCCAAAAAAGCCCCTATTCTAGGCCTAATTAGCCTGGTTTTTTTGGGATTCTACAACGTAAGCTTTTACCTAAATATACTTCCGTTTAGTTGGCCACTGATGCAAAAATCATCCATTATTCTATGCTTACTCTGGATTAATATTCTACCCTTTAAGAAACAAAAAACGAGTCAGTCATATTAACATTCCCGCTCTAAAACTTACCCCACCCTACTCTTCTTCAAAAACTAAAGTGATTTTATTAAAATCAGCCGCAGCGTTAATTACAGTTCGAAATTCTTCGTAACGCTCTATAGGAACAGAAATCTCATCGTAATATTCATTACACGTTACCATTAAATTGTTACCATTAATTTCATACTTACTAGTAAACTCCATAGTGTTTTTACCGTCTTTCGAGGAGGAATAGTCCATGTTTAAATCACTTAGGTTCGTTATTTTATACCCTTCGGGAATTTTGATGTTTAATATCCTTTTGTATCCATGATTATAAGTGTTCTCTACATCAAATTGTCTTGCTGTATCCTGGTACATTTCAACTTGGGCGCCAATTACTAATCCCATTTTAAAAAGATACTTTTTTCCAGCCTGCTCTATAAGTGCTGATGATTCAGCATCTCCTTCATAGATATAAGGCTTAGACAACATATATCCCGTCATCTCCTCATTTTTAGTGGTAATGTTTGTAATTTCAGCATCTTCAGCAAATGATTTTAAATTTGCTTTTAAAATCTCTTCTTTCTGCTCCTCTGTTGCTATCGTCATATAGGGCCTTGTATAAACAGCGCTATAGCCATTTGACTCATGCTTAACATGCGCCTTCACTTTTTCAAAATCTTCATCAAATTCAATATCCAAAATTATATTATCATAATTAACATCACTATTCGTCCCTACGATTTCTCTTATTTCAGGATAAAATGACCGAACCCCACCCGCTTTTATTGGTTTTAAAAACAACCCTTTATGGTAGGCATAAGCACTTGGAATTAAACCAAACCGCATAAAATCATTCGTCGGGGCCATGTATTGGTTATATTTTGGAAAGAAAAATAATGAAGCATCCAAAAAGCTATAGGTTTCAAAATCCTCATCAAACTGCTTCTCAAATCGATTACAGGTAATCACAACTTGGTGTTCAATACTTAACAAGTCAAATATTCTAGCGTAAATTCTCATTGCGTTTTGTTCACTATACATTTTTTGCTTAATCGGCTCATGTATATAATAATGGCCGGTTCTACCTCTTTTTAAATTCGCCTTTATATAATGTTCAACAGCAATGATTTTTTCCCTCTCATCGTTTATTTGACTCCATTTTTCTTGCTTGATTAACCGTTTAATTTCTTTTGTTTCTTTTTTTACATCCTTCTCGCTATTTCCTTCATAAATTCTTTTAGAGAATGTCGTTGTTGCCTTGTTGTAGGTGAAAAAGTTCCTTTTATTTTGATTTTGAAGTTCAAAAAGTTTTATTTCTGCTCTTTGAATTAATGCGTCTCCTTTTGAATAATCTTCATTTTTAAACTTCGCAACATCATTTAAATGGAGAACATATCGATTAACCTCATTCGCAGAGGTGTCATCAATCATTTCACTTAAACCATTATAGGATTTTGTTTTTAAAACAAAATTTTCAGGAACAATTAACTCGTAATAAAAAAGCCTTTTGGGCAATTCTTCTTGAACTCGAATATCAAAGTAAAAATCATTAAAACTACCCGGTTCTTTTATAGTATAAGTATATTCTATCTCACTGCCCACCTCTATTCCTTCTAGCGCAAAAATTGTAAAAGGCCCATAATTCTCATAATTATCAACTTCTTTCTTATTGCTGTCGTCAAATTCAATTATTTCACCACTTTTCGTGATTGCACGAGCTTTTAAATTGATTATTTCACGAGCATTAGACATAGAAATATAAACTTTGTTGAAGGCTTCCACAGCATTATCATTATTTAGTCTAACTCTCTTGTAGTAAAGGTTTTTTTCAATCAAAATATCGTCATAAGACGTTCCTGTCTTTGGATCAACAAAGGAACCATAGTCATAAGAGCAGACGTTAACATCTGCAAGGTAAACGGCGTTACTTCTCATTTCCTCATCACTTAATTTGGAAAGAACAGGCTTTTCTTTCCAAAAATATTCATCAAAAGACTCTACTTTTCCCTTTATCTGACCAAAAAACGGATTATATAAACTCAACAATATTCCTATAAATATTAACTTTAACCTCATATTTTATTAAACTAAATCTGTTTTATTTACTCTTAATAATAACAACCTCCTTATAAGCCTTTTTAAGTACTTTAATCATTCTATTCCATTCTTGGAACTGAGGCTCTTCTATCAATAAAGTGTCGATGTAAATATTCTTTTTCAATATTATTTTACTCTCCTGCCTCTCATAAACAATCTGGAATCCAAAATCACCCCCTTTAAAATCGATGTTTTCAGGAACATAAGCTAAGTTTGCTCCTTTTGGATACTCAAACACAACTTCATAACGTAAATCAACCTTATGACTAAATTGTCGAGGAATGCTTTTTCTCTCTTTAATGTCAAGCTTACTATTTTTGTAATCCCTGTCAAGATTAAGATTTACATATGTTTCATCTCCAACAGTTTTACTGTAGTCGCCTAGACTAAATGCATAGTTGATCGTTAAAGAAGTGTCCCTGTTTTTAAGGCCTGTAAAATTTGTGTAATCTACTCTAAATTTATTATTTCCTTTTTCTAAATACGACTCAATATAACTTCTTTGATCCTCAGCGTTATTCATATTTAAAAGCTTTTGAACATAATTGATTTTCTTGTATCCTTTAGCTTCAATTTTTCCTGTACCTACCAACATTTCATCTTCTAGTTTCATAGATACATAATCGTACTCCATGTTTTTTTCCTTTTTTACTACGGGAACTCGAAACAACTCATAATTACCCTTACCTTTTGAAATTAAAGCTTGTTTGCCCTGGATAAACTCTGTTGGATAACCATAAGGCGTATAAGTACCAACAGCATCCAAAACAACAACATTATTATCTTCATTTCTGTAAGACGCAATCATATGGTTATCCACCACAGGAGTTGCTATTTCTGTATAGTCATAAGGCAAGTCATTGCTTCCAATCCATGTAATATTAGCTTCTATTCCAGCATAGCTCATCATTTCTGTAATGATACTAGTCATGTCTTTACAATCGCCGTATCTTTTTCTACAAACACTACCTGCAGGCCTAGGAACAAAACCACCCATACCATCCTCAAAAGCAACATATTTAATATTATCCTGAACCCAATTAAAAATAACTCTTGCTTTATCATCTTTTTCTTTAACATTTTTAATCAGGTTTAAAGTGACCCTCTTTAAAACCGAATCCTCATCAGTATTTAAATCCTCAACCAAGGAGTAATACCAATTATACAAACCGTCCAGATTTGGCAAAACAGTAATCGTTGTGTCTTTAAGTCTAATGTCGCCTATATAGGTGACAATGTGTGGCGTGTAATACCTTAAATTAGGAGCTCCTGGTGAGGATTCATAAGCATCTTGATTTTCAACTTTCCATGTTAATGTAGTGATTCCATTTTTTTGAACTTTTGAATGCTTTATTTCTATTTCTTCTGTGTTGAAAAGTTGATAATTCACATCAACATTAGAGGGAAAAGAAATGCTGTATTCTGATTTCAAAGTGGGCAAATGATTAATTAGAAAAGTACTCCCTATAAATTGGGGTTTTTTTATCTTTTCTCGATAAGATAAATTAATCTTTGTTCCCGGAACATTACCTGGAAACTTAAAAGCAACCTGCTTATTGTCATGAAAAAAATAACTTCCATTAAAAACATCTTCTGTTTTAAAATCTGTCACTTTAATTTTTTTCAGCTTATTGGGGTCGTTACTCTTGGGTACACATGAAAAAGCATTAATGTTTTGAATTTCAGAAAATTTTGAAAACTGAATGTTTTGATCTCCGTATGCTCTTCCTTTATCACTTAGGTATAATATTTCCCAACTTACATCGCTATAAATACGAAAATCATTACCATTTGTTTTTATGTGAACATGCTCTTTTTCTGAGAGATAGATAGCATGTTCTTCTTTGTATTTTTCCTGTAATTCCGAAAGACTAACCTCTTTGTTACCGGCACAAGATTCCTTATGGTTAATAAGGAAAAAACAAAGAAAGAAAAAAACAACATTTATTCTCATAAATTAACTTTTACTCTTCACGAAATAGTTTGTCGATCTCAACAACAACGTCATCCTTATACAACAAAATATACATGAGGTTTCCATTGTCATTATAAAATTTACTTTTACCCTCTTTTATTCCTTGATTAAAAGTGATTTCAGAAAGTAATTTTCCGTAATGGTTATATTTTTTTTGCACACCATCTAATCTTCCAAAATCATATTCTGCCTCATATCTCAAAGTTCCGTCGCTAAAGAAAGACCTGTAACTTCCGTCAATGTTGTCATGCAGATAATTTGTTTCGATCCAAGGCTTTCCATTACTGAAAGCTCTTTTATAATGGCCTTCATACAGCCCCTTTTTCTCTGTATATTCTGAGGCAACATTTCCATTATTATAAAACGTTTTTACCCGTCCATTACCATTAATAAAAATTGGATCAATAAACTTGCCCTCTTTTAAATAACTATAACTTACACACTCTCCGCCATTATACTCTCGATGAATAGCTAACTCTCCAAAAGCGTCGTAATTATTAAATTTACCATGAGTAAACCCCTTGTCTTTTGGGGCAAAGGAATTAACCACTCCACTTGGATGAAAGTATTTTACACCAATGTCATTACCGTTCTGATCATAAAAAATAATTTCCTTTACTTCACCTGTTATATAATATTTTATCAAAGAGTCCTTAACGATGTCGTTTTCATAAGACGCTTTTAAGGACAGTTTTCCATTATGGAAATAAACTTTCCACTCTCCACTTTTCTTACCATAGGTATAGTTGCCTTCTTCTTTTAGAGAACCGTCTGGATGGTAGGATCTAAAAAGACCATGGCTTTCGCCGTAATTTTTTTGAATCTCCTCAGCTATTTGACCGTTTCGATAGTAAAACGTTTTTCTTCCATGATATTCTCCTCCTTTGAGTTGGGATTTTAAATACAAATGACCCGCTATACTTTTAAAAGAGTAGCTTCCATTACCCTGAGGGGTTTTAATTTTACAAATAATATTTCCTTCTTGATCAAAAACTTCAGATTTATTTAATACACCCTCTTTGTAAAAGTAATTGGCCTTTTTTTCACCTGTTACGGAATAAAAAGTTGTATGGCCTTCACTTTTCCCGTTAATAAAATAAATCTCTTTATATAAATTTCCATTTGGATGATAGTACAACCATAGGCCTGTCTGATGACCATGAACATACTGGCCTGAGGCATAAAGCTTTCCATTATCATAATACGACTTATAATTGCCATGTAAATTGTCTTGATCATAATATTTTACCTCATCAACACCTCCCCAGGAAAAATAAGACTTACATTCTCCCGACAAAACACCTTTAACATAAATTCTTTTCTCTTTCACTTTCCCATTCTTCCAAAAAACAGTGTATTGACCATTAAAGTGACGCCCCTTCTTTGTTGCCTCAATATACTTGAAACCGAAACGATCATGGAGTAAGTATTCCTTTTTCCCTTTTGAAATCAAAAGGCCATTAGGGTCATAATTATAGTACTTTTTTAACTTTCCATTTTTGAACACATGCTCCCAAAGAACCTTGTTGTTTCCTATATAATCTTTGTCGATACCATTCAGTAATCCATTGCTGTAAATTTTGTAAACCAACGTATCTCCATCAGATGTGAAATTCAAATAATCTCCATGTAAATAGCCCTTTTTATAATTATATTTAAACGATAGCGATCCATCATAATAATAATCTTTCCATTCTCCATGCCGACGCCCCAGCTTATATTGCCCGGTCCTTTTTATATTACCATTAGCATGGTATTCTAAATGTGTCCCTATTGGTTTCCCTTTGGAAAAAGATCTTATTTTCACGGTATCACCATTAGGACTAAAAACATATAACCCTCCCTCATTAAGCCCTTTTACAACGTTGACACTAGACATGAGCTCACCGTTATTATAAAACTCTTTTACCATACCGCTGATCTGATTATTTTTAAACGTCTTAGACATATATAATATGCCTTGATTATTATATATTCTGACGTTACCGCTCAACTCTCCGTCTAAAAACTCGCCATCATAGCTAGAACATCCATTTTCTCTAGTAAAATAAGCATGTCCATTAATTTTTCCGTCTTCATATAAACCAGATTCTTTTATATACCCCTCTTCAGAATACCAAACATTTTCACCGGTTAATCTTCCCTTTTCATTATATTCCGTTTGTGCGGCGATCTTTCCCGAGGGATAGAAAAAAGTCCATTTGCCTATTTTTAAACCCTCTTTGTTTCGTTGTCCAAAAGCACTCAACGCTCCCTGCTTGTTCATCATATAATCTCTTTCATCTATGGCCCCATTTACCTCAAACTTATTTTTATTGACCTCTTTATTCCAATATTTGACGCTAAAATCTTCAAAACGATCCACATCTGATTTATAAGTTGATAAGGCCTTTTTAACTGTTGAATGATTAATTACGCTCAATATATACAATACATATCCTTTTTGAAGCCCTTCAAGCCTTACCTCATCAAGGAATTTCACATAATAATCCATTGTGAAATTCTGAGAGTTTGATTGATAAGATAGTTGGTTAATAATTAAGTCTGTCACAGTATTTGTGATATATTTTAAGGGTAAGGCTGATTTATAATCTTCCTTTAAGGCTAGGCCTGAAGAAATTAAGCTATTAATCAATTTATAGTACTTAGGCCCCTCTTTTTCTCTTTTTATCTCAAAATTCCCTTGCATTATATCGGTCATGCCGTTAAAAGCAGGCCTTAAGGAAGATGAAGTCCTGTTGGAAATAATCGCCATTTGAAAAGCCAAAATAGATTGAACAAGCCCTCCTTCTTCACCCATTATTTGAGCTAACAGCAAATGTGACGCCGAATGAGAGGGATGCTGTTTTAAAATAGAATGTAAAATATTTTTAGCCTCATCATACTTTCCCTGCGTATCAAATATTTTTGCTTTCAAGTATTCAAATCGAAAACTCTGTAAGGGGTATTTTTGTGAACCAGAGGCAATACTCGCTAACGCATCGGCATAAAGTCTTAAGTCGATTTGAGATTTAATTGTATAAAAATACGCCTCAGGAGAATATATAGACTCGTTATCAATTAGTTTTGAAGCTGTTGTTACTGATTCTTGATAGTATTTCCCGTTATACTCAGTAATTAATTTATTAAACTGAGCTAAATCATATAAAGTGTCACTTTTATTTATGTTGTCAAAAGATTTAAACGCATTCAAATAATCTTTTATTTTTAAATACTCGTATGCTTTATTAAAATGTTCTCCTGAAGCGGTAAAAGTATAATCAGCCTGTGCTGAAAGCTGATTTACAGATAAAAACACCAGAATCAATAGGATTTTATTCATAATCTTTAGTTATTGAGACTAATTTAATTCGAATTCTTTAAATTAAGATTATCAATATATTCTTTACCTCATAAAAAACACTAAATAATTATGTTACATTTTGTTAAAAACAAGATATATGCCCTAAGACATGTTAAAAGTCATTGGTGAAAATGCATCTTCAAAATGTGTAATATTAGATTCTGAATCGCTTAATATTATCGAGATAATATCAAATCTTGATAAAACTTCAATTTGAAGATTTTCGAGGTAAACATCAGCCAGTCGTATTAAGTCTTTTTCCTTTTTATAATCTACAGCGTCCTCTGGTTCGCCAAATTGATTAGAAGAACGGGTTTTAACCTCAACAAAAACAAGTTCATTATTATCTTCCGCAATAACGTCTATTTCTAAGTGACTCATTCGCCAATTAGTATGGTGTATAATATAACCTTTACTTTTTAAATATTGTATCGCTATTTTTTCCCCTTCTTCACCCAGTTGATTATGAAACGCCATTTTATAACTTTATTTGATATGAATTTCCAGGGAGTGCTTTTATGATTCCATTTAATTCCAAATTAAATAATGATTCGGAAATCATTTGAACGCTCTTATTCAAAATAAGAGCAATTTGCTCTTTATTGGATAGGCCTTTTTCTTGAATAATTTCTATAATTTGTTTTTCCTCTCCCGTAAACTGATTAAACAAATTTTGAGACTCTTCGGGTTTAATTTTCGATTCTTTAATCCAGTTCATTTCTCGAAGAATATCTTCTCCTGATTCAATTAAAGCCGCCCTATTGGATTTTATTAGCGCATTACATCCTGATGAATAATTATCAATACTCCTTCCTGGCGCAGCAAAAACATCTCTTCCATATGAATTAGCAATATTCGCAGTAATAAGAGAACCTCCTTTTATTGCAGCTTCAACCAAAACAGTTGCGTCAGCCATTCCTGCTATTATTCTGTTTCGCTTAGGGAAATTTTCTCTTTCAGGATTAGTTTGGCTCATAAATTCTGATAAAAGACCACCTTGATTAAGCATTTTTTTTGCTATCTCTCTATTTTTTTGAGGATATATTTTATCCAATCCGTGGCCTAAAACTCCAATGGTAGGAACATTATACTGTAATGAAAATTTGTGAGCATAAGAATCAATCCCATACGCTAAACCACTAACAACCAAGACACCTTGCCCTTGGAGCTCACTAATTATTTTCCGAGTTAAGTCTTCACCATAAGCAGTGGCTTTACGAGATCCTACAACAGCAATAATCTTGAGTTTGTTTAACACCTTTGCACCCTTGTAATACAACAGAAAAGGACCGTCATCACATTCTTTTAGCTTAGAGGGATAACTTTGATCACTATAACTTAAAACTGAAATCTCATGTCGACGCACAAATTCAATTTCTTTTTCTGCTCTCAACAAAACAGTCCTTTTTATCTCTTTATTACACAATGTTGAAAGCAAAACTCTGCCTACTCCTGGAATTTCTATAAGTTCTGCTTTTGATGCACGAAATAGCTTTTTAGCACTCCCAAAATACTCAGTGAGTAATTTAGCGTATAGGCTGCCTATTCCCGGAATTTGAATAAGGGCCATCCTGTGTAAAACTTCTTGGTTCATAAGTAACAGCTAATCTGCTACTATTAAAACCATTTAAGCCTTTATTAAATTAAAAAGATTCTTTTTATTGAATTTATAAGATTCTTGGTAAGATTTATATTTTTTCAAATTATAAATCCTATTCTGACTCGTCTTTAAGTGAATTCCAGCCCTGAGCCTCTAGAGGATGAGTAGATCCGTCTTTTGCGGTTAAGGTTTTACCTTCTGATTCATTTAAAAAGTGCCCCACAACAGTAAACATAGGGTGGTTTTTTATCTTTTCATAGTCAGATAAATCGATGGCGAAAACCAATTCATAGTCTTCACCTCCATTTAAAGCACACATGGTTGGATCAAGATGATTGTCTCTGGCCCTATCAAAAGTTTGTTGATCAATAGGTAGCTTGTCCTCATAAATGGAAACACCCACTTTAGACGAATTGCAGAGGTGCAATACTTCTGAAGAAAGCCCATCAGAAATATCCATCATAGCATTTGGAATTATTTCTAACGATTCAAACTCTCTTACCACATCTAAACGAGCCTCAGGTTTTAATTGCCGCTCCAAAATATAATCACAGTCTGATAAGTCAGGCTGAACATCCGGACTCTCTTTGTATATTTGCTTTTCTCTTTCCAAAATCTGAAGTCCCATGTAGGCGCCTCCTAGATCACCTGAAACAACAAGTAGATTAGACTCTTTAGCCCCTCCTCGATATACGATTTTTCCTTCTTTACCCTCCCCAATTGCTGTAATACTTAATGTAAGGCCAGAAACAGAAGAAGTGGTATCACCACCAATTAAATCAACGTTATATAATTCACAGGCTAAAAATATTCCTTCATATATCTCTTCCACAGCCTCTAATGAGAACCTGTTTGATAAAGAAATAGAGACGGTTATTTGGCGGGGAATAGCGTTCATTGCAATAATATCCGAGATGTTTACCATTACCGACTTATATCCAAGATGTTTCAAAGGAACATAGCTTAAATCAAAGTGGACTCCTTCAACTAAAAGATCTGTTGAAATTACCGTTTTCGAATCATCATCATATTTGATAATAGCGGCATCATCACCTATACCCGTTAACGTGGAGGCGTTTCTGATTTTGACTTTCTTTTTAATTCTTTCAATTAAACCAAACTCTCCTAATTCGGTTAACTCTGTTCTATTTTGATCCTCCATTTTTATTTTCCATTGAATCGCCAGCCTTACTTGCCTCTCTGAATGTTTGAATTTCCTTTTCAAACATTGCATATATTGGGCACTTAAGCGCTAACTCCTGTTGAACATTAATATACAAACTCCCCTGAATACCCATTTTTTCTGAATCTTCCTCTCTTCTTTGTTGCGTAGAGTAATTTTTTTGTATCGCGGTTTGGTTCTTTACAATTGCTTCATTTAGACATTGCATTTTAATAACGTTTGCATTCGCTTTAATTTGAACACTATCCAATTTACTTAAACAGTAACAAGCTGTATCAGCAACTTGTTCCTCTATATTCATTTGTCCTTTACTAAGGTTTGACATCCCTAAAAAGGAAATTAGTATTAAAATCGTTTTTTGCATGTTTGAAAGATATTATTAATAACCAACGTTAAGTCAATAAAGTTAAGTTATAATTTTTTTGTTAGTTATGAATAGGTCGTATTTTTAAATAATGGAACGTATAAAAAATATAATTCTAGATTTAGGGGGTGTATTAATAAATTTAGATTTCCAAAAGTTAAACGAATCTTTAAAAAAACTTGGTCTTGAAAATGCTTTTTCAAAAACAGAACAAATCGATTTATTTGACAAGCTAGAAGAAGGGAGAATTTCTGAAGATTTTTTTTTAACTGAATTTAAGAACTTAACCACTAAAAAGCATAGCAATAAAGAAATTATTGATGCGTGGAATTCTATTTTACTCGACTTCCCCATAGAAAGGATAGAACTATTGGAGTATCTTGGTAAAAAATATAGATTATTCTTATTTAGCAACACTAATTCGATGCACATTAAAGAAGTGTATAATATTCTCAATCGATCCTATGGGATAAAAAACCTAAACCCTTATTTCGAAAAAATATACCTATCCAATGAATTAGGAATAAGAAAGCCTAAGGTTGAAGGGTTTAAACAAATTATAAATTATCACGATTTAAAATTGGATGAAACTCTTTTTATTGATGATAGTCCGCAACATGTGTCTGGCGCAAAAGACGCTGGACTTCGAGCTGAATTATTAGATGTAGAAAAAGAGGACATAAATAACTTGGTAAAACGTTTGTCATTAATTTAGAAGTATGAATTCAGTTATAATAGTCGCAGGGGGAAAAGGATTAAGAATGGGTGGTGATATCCCTAAACAATTTTTGGTGCTTAAATCAGAACCTGTTCTCATGCATACTATTAGAGCCTTTTACAATTGGGATAAAAATTTCGAAATTATATTAGTATTACCCTCTAGCCAACAATCCTATTGGCAACTTCTTGTTGAGCAATACGGTTTTGACATTCCTGTAAAAATAACAACAGGTGGTAAAACAAGATTTGAAAGTGTGAAAAACGGACTGCTTAAAAGCTCAGGAGATATTGTCGGTATACATGATGGCGTTCGACCACTAGTAAGTGAGAAAACAATAAAAAAATGTTACGAAATTTCAAAATCTCACGGAAATGCCGTTCCGTGCATGCCTATCGTAGACTCTTTAAGAGTAGTCAAAAATGGGAAAAATCAAATGATCGACCGCTCAAA
>MDSX01087231.1_pt1 | contig 12068 bp, 7 predicted proteins | sample 811141 | NCBI WGS metagenome assembly MDSX01 (sample SAMN05326642, study PRJNA326480) | marine metagenome | isolation source: seawater | place: Atlantic Ocean: South East | collected 2010
CAAGCTGAAGCAATCTCTAAACTTAAATGTTCAGTATAAGGAGTAAATAATGCAAGATTTATCAAATAATATTGAAATAGGAAACTCAATTATAAATGCTGTAAAAACTGCAGGTGCTAATGGTACTGGTATTGATTTACAGGGTTTTGAAGAAGCAACTGCTGTAGTAAGCGTTGGAGCAGAAGGTGATACACTTTCAGGTTCTGTTTACTTTGAAGTATCGCTAGAGCATAGTGATGATGATTCAACTTACACTGATTGTGTACAGGCTGATGTTGTCAATGGCACTATTGCTGCAGGTGGTATTTGGTTAAAACTTGATGGTACTACAGGTGGAAATCCTGATACTGCAGGTGATCAATGGCAGTGTGGTTATGTTGGTGGTAAGAGATATGTAAGACTAGTTCTAGCTAAAACAGGAACTCATTCAACTGGTACACCTATCAGTGGAATGGTTGTTAAAAGCAGACCTAGAAATGCACCTACTACTAATGTAGAGCATAATGCTTAATTGAGGTAACTCTAGGGGGGATTAATCTCCCCCCTTTTTTATAGGTATAAAAATGGGAAGAAAATTTAAAATAGTAGTTCCAAAACCTGCATCAGCAAATGAGCATGGAACAGAAGTAAAACTTTATAAACATAACGAAATTATAGAATCTGCAGGGGAATGGCAAGATGATGTTATGAATACATTTGTCAACAATGGTTGGGCAATGGAAGTTAAAGTAGATTCAGTAGAAGAAACACTAGATGTACAAGCAGAAGTTAAAGAAGTAAAAAGAGCAAGAAATGATAAAGGGCAACTACAAGCAGATGACCCTTCCACTCCTGATGTCAATGAAGCATGGGAAGGTGGAGAAGCACCAAAGACTACTGCAAAAAAGAAAACTACTAAAAAGAGAACAACAAAGAAAGCAACTTAATAAATTCTTTGTTATAGTTAACACAGCAGAAGCTATATGGTAGATACCATGCAATTTATAGGAAGTTTTAATGAGTGCAGGATATCATCATTTTATTATAGAGCAGGGAGCTACATTCGGTCAGACTCTTACGCTTAAAGATTCAACAGGAACATTAATCAATCTCACAGGATTTACAGGTGCTATGTCACTTAAAGAAAGTCCTGATGCAACAGCAACAGTAATAACATTAACATCATCTAATGGTCGTATGACTCTTGGTGGTAATGCAGGAACTGTTCAATTACTTATATCAGCAACAGACACAGCAAATCTTGAATCAGATGATGGAGTATTTGATTTAGAGATCACAAGTGGTGCTAGTGTTGTTACAAGATTAATAGAAGGTACTTATAGTATAAGAAGGAATATAACAACATGAGTTCAGTAGATTCCATAACTGTAACAAGCGTAAGTACAGTCAATCAGATTGAGATAACTAGTACCAGTGGAATAACAGTCACTACAATTGGCACACAAGGTCTTGCTGGTCCTAGTGCAATCATGGGTAGAGGTATTGACCAAGATACAGCAGGTGCAACTAACAATGGTGCTGTTTTAATTTATGATAACGCCAATACAACATGGACAGCTTCAGATACTACAGAAGCACAATCTCTTACACAAAAAATATATAACTTACAGTTAAATGGTGGTGGCACAACTGTAAACACAATACTAGATGAAGATAACATGGCTTCAAATAGTGCTACTGCTTTAGTCACCCAACAAAGTATAAAAACTTATGTTGATGCACAGGTTACTTTACAAGATTTAGATATAACAGATGGAACAACAACTATTGCTATTGATTTAGATAGCGAAACACTTGGTTTATTAGGTGGTGTTGGTATTAGTTCTACTGCTAGTGGCAATAATGTCAGTTTTGCTATAGATGCAACAGTAGTGACCTTAACAGGTACACAGACATTAACTAACAAAACACTTACATCACCGACTTTAACCACACCTGTATTTAATACATCAATTTCAGGTACAGCATTCCTAGATGAAGATGATTTCTCATCAAATAGTGCAACAAAGGTAGCTTCACAACAATCTATTAAGGCTTATGTAGATACACAACTAACAGCCGAAGATTTAGACATAACAGATGGTAGTAATAATGGTTCTATAGATTTAGATTCAGAAGTGTTTGGAATCTTAGGTGGCACAGGTTTAACTTCTAGCCTAAGTGGTAACAATATAACACTTGCAATAGATAATAGCGTAGTAACGCTTACAGGAACGCAGACACTAACAAATAAGACACTTACTTCTCCAAAACTAAATGGTTCAGTTGCTATTACTACAACAGGCACAGAGATCAATGTTTTAGATGGAGATACCAGTGCAAGTTCAGTTGTTTTAGTAGATGCAGACCAATTCATAGTAAATGACAACGGACTATGAAACAAATAGCCATAACAAGGCTAGACACATATTTTTCAGGCACAACAGCAACATTAACAAATAAAACCTTAACAGCACCAGTAATAAACAGTGGTGTGTTAAATACAGCTATATCAGGTAGTGCATTTTTAGATGAGGACAATTTTGCTAGTAATTCAGCTACTAAAGTTGCATCACAGCAATCAATTAAGGCATATGTTGATGCAAACATCACAGCACAGGATTTAGATGTTTCTGATGGCTCTAATGACATAGCAATTGACCTAGATAGTGAAACATTATCATTATTAGGTGGTACTGGACTAGATTCCACAGCATCAGGCAATGGAGTGACATTTGCGATTGATTCTACTGTTGCTACCTTAGTAGGAAGCCAAACATTAACAAATAAGACAATAGATGTAGATAACAACACAGTTTCTAACATAGAACTAGATAACCTTAAAACAGGTGTGCTAGATACTGATTTATCAAGTGTAGCTGCAACTGATACGACTGTAGCATCAGCTAAAGCAATTAAAACTTATGTAGATGCAAATATAACTGCACAAGACCTAGATATTAGTGATGGTTCATCAACAATAGCTATAGACCTTGATTCCGAGACTTTATCTCTACTTGGTGGTACTGGTGTTACAAGTACAGCTTCAGGTAATGGTGTTACCTTTGCAATAGGGCAAAGTGTAGGTACAAGTGATGATGTTGTCTTTAATCAGGTCACAGGTGCTTTAGTTGGTAATTCAAGCACAGCAACTGCATTAGCAACAACAAGAGCCATTGCTCTTTCAGGAGATGTAGTCGGTACTGCTAACTTTGATGGCACAGCAGGAATATCAATATCTACAACAATACAAGCTAATAGTGTTGCATTAGGTACAGATACAACAGGTTCTTATGTTTCTAGCTTAGTTGCAGGTACAGGTATCACATTAGCAAACAATAGTGGTGAAACAGCAACACCAACCATATCTATCGGTCAGGCAGTCGGTACTACAGATGATGTAGAGTTTGGAACTGTAACAGCTTCACTAACAGGTAATGCTTCTACAGCTACTGCTTTAGCAACTGGTCGTACAATCGCCCTATCAGGTGATGTCGTGGCTTCAGGGGTTAGTTTTGATGGAACAGGTAACATAAGCCTAACTACAGCAATTCAACCAAACAGCGTGGCTCTTGCAACAGACACGACTGGTAATTATGTATCAGGAATAAGTGGAACAGCTAACGAAATAGAAGTATCAGGTTCAGGTAGTGAAGATGCTACTGTAACTATTGGATTACCAAATAATGTAACGATTTCAGGTAATTTGACTGTAAATGGAACTACAACCACTACAGATACTAACGAACTTCATGTTACAGACCCATTAATTAAATTAGCAAAAGACAACACAGCTAATTCATTAGATATTGGTTTCTATGGTCAATATAGAGCATCAGGTTCAAATAATCAGTTCACAGGTTTATTCAGAGATCAAAACGACAGTGGTAAATATAAGTTATTTGAATTATTACAAGTAGAGCCTACAACTACAGTAAATACAGGTGGAACAGGATATCAAACAGCAACCTTAGTAGCTAATATTGAAGGTAATGTAGTTGGTAATTTAACAGGTACGATACAAACAGCAGCACAAGGCAATATAACAAGTCTTGGAACATTAACAGCTTTACAAGTTGATAACATAAATATTGATGGCAATACCATATCCTCAACAGCAGGAACAGATTTAAATATCACTCCATTAGCAGGACAACAAATTGTTTTAGATGGTGCAATAGTAATAGATGCAGGTGTTGTAACTGGTGCAACCTCAATTACATCAACAGCATTTGTTGGAAACCTAACTGGTAATGTCACTGGTAATACATCAGGAACAGCATCAACAGTAACAGGTTCTGCACAAACTGCTATAACATCAGTTGGTACTCTTACTGCATTACAAGTAGATAATATCAATATAAATGGTAACTCTATAACATCTACAGCAGGTACAGATTTAAAACTAACACCACTGACAGGACAGCAAATAGTATTAGACGAAACTATTGTTATTGATGCAGGTGTTGTTACAGGTGCTACCTCAATAACTTCTACTGCTTTTGTAGGTGGTTTAACAGGTGATGTGGTTGGTAATGCAGATACATCTACTACTTTAGCTAATAACAGAAACTTTGCTATATCAGGTGACATAACAGCTTCAGCAGTAGCATTTAATGGTTCAGGTAATGTAACCCTAAGTGCAAGTATTGATGACAATGTAGTGGGTGCTTCACAGCTAAACATTTCAGGTAATGGTACAGCAGGTCAAGCTATCTTATCAGATGGAGATGGTTCATTTAGTTATGGAGATGCTTCTAAAACTACTGAACAGATACAAGACATTGTTGGAGGTATGGTTACAGGGAATACTGAAACTGGTATCACTGTAACTTATGAAGATAGTGATGGAACATTAGATTTCGTTATAAACCCTGCTCAAACAACTATCACATCTTTATTAGCAACTGATATTAAGATTGGTGAAGATGACCAAACAAAAATAGACTTTGAAACAGCAGATGAGATACATTTTTATGTAGCTAACGAACAACAAATTAAATTAGTAGATGGTGCTTTAGTACCTATAACTAATAACAACATTGATCTCGGTACATCTAGTTTAGAATTTAAAAACGCATTCTTTGATGGCACTGTTACTTCAGATGCATTTGCAGGAGCATTAACAGGTAATGTTACAGGTAATGCTTCTACAGCCACAGCACTAGAAACAGCAAGAACAATTGGTGGTACAAGTTTTGATGGTACTTCTAATATTGCAATAGCCTTATCTGCTACAGCAACTGCTCTTGCTACTGCTCGTAATATAGGTGGCGTGTCATTTGATGGTACAGCTAATATTGACCTAGCAGGTGTAAACACAACAGGTAATCAAGATACAACAGGAAACAGTGCGACAGCTACTGCATTGGCTACTGCTAGAACCATAGGTGGTACATCTTTTGATGGTACTGCAAACATAGCGATTGCATTATCAAATACTGCCACAACTCTAGCAAACGCAAGAACAATTAATGGTGTTAGCTTTGATGGTAGTGCAAATATAACAACACTTACAGCAGGAACAGGTGTATCGGTTTCAGGTACAGCAGTTTCTATAGGTCAAGAAGTAGGCACATCAAATAGTCCTACATTTGCTAATTTAACTTTAGGTGGTACTGATTCAATAAAAGTTCCAGCAGGTACAACTGCTCAAAGAAATGGCTCTCCTGCTAATGGAATGTTTAGGTATAACTCTACTAATGCAGAATTTGAGGGTTATCAAAATGGAGCATGGGGTGCAATAGCAGGTGGTGGAGCTGCAGCTATGGAAACCAGTAATCATACTGGTGATGGTTCTACTAGAGCATTTAGTGTAAGCACCAATGTTGTCAATGAAGATAATTTAGTTTGTTTCATAGATGGTGTCTATCAAAACAAAGCTACCTTTGTTGCAAGTGGAACTACAGTCACATTTGATACTGCACCTGTTAATGGAAGAAGCATTGTTATTTACCATGTGAGATCAGCAGTAGCAGGTTCAAGCATAGTACAAGATAGCTTTACAGGTAATGGTTCAACAACCGACTTCACATTAAGCATAAACCCAACCAGTGAACTGAATACACAAATTTATGTAGATGGTGTCTATCAGAATAAATCTACTTATACAGTTAGTGGTACAACACTAGCTTTTGATACAGCACCAGTAAGCACAACAGCAATAGAAGTGATTATCATGTCACAGACTGCTGTAAATGCACCGACTTCAAATAGTGTGACAACAAGTACGATTGTTGATGGCAATGTTACAACAGATAAGATATTAGATGATGCTGTTACTTCTGCAAAATTAGACACCAACATAGCGATCGCAGGTAATTTTGATGTTGCAGGTAATGTAGACTTTAATGGAAATTTAGATGTAGATGGAACAACTAACCTTGATGTAGTAGATATAGATGGTGCTGTAGATATGGCTAGTACCTTATCTGTAACAGGTGCTATAACAGGAACACTAGCTACAGCAGCACAACCTAATATTACAAGTCTTGGTACGCTTACAGGTTTAACAACTACAGGCAATATTAATTTTGGCGATAACGACAAAGCAGTCTTTGGAGCAGGTTCAGATTTACAGATTTACCATGATGGTAATAACAGCTTTTTTGATGAAACTGGTACAGGAAATTTATATGTAAAATCAAATTCCATTATGCATTTAATGTCTGATGATATCAGGCTAATGAACGCAGCTAATAGCGAAACCATATTAAAAGGTGTCGTAAATGGAGCTGTAACTCTTTATCACGACAACTCACCAAAACTAGCCACAACCTCAACAGGTGTAGACGTAACAGGTACAGTGCGTGTATCAGATAATATTTCAAATACAGGAGCTGCAGGTTCAGCAAGTGTATTCAATGAAGATGGAACTACAGCAGACTTTAGAGTTGAATCAACTGGTAATACACACATGCTGTTTGTTGATGGTGGTTTAAATAAAGTTGGAATTGGAACTGATTCGCCTAGTGCAGTTTTAGAGGTTGAGGGAAGTCCAGTAGCTACAGGAGATACAAGGTATGAACTTATACTAAGTGAAGATAATACAGCATCTGCAGGTAGAGGTGGTGGTTTAGCTTTTGCAAGACAAGGCGTAATTTATGGTGGTATAAAAACTCTTCAAGATACTTCTAGTGATAGTAATGCAAGTATGTACTTTCAAACTGTAACAAGTGGCTCAAACACAACTAAGATGACTCTTGATGCCACAGGCAACTTGTTGGTGGGTGGAACTTCTACAACTCTTTATGCAGACTCAAGCGGAACTGGAATGGTTTACCGAGATGACTTTGGAATATTAGGAGTTACAAGTGCAGGTATACAACCATTAATTTTAAATAGAACTGGCAGTGATGGTATTATTTCAGAGTTCCGCAAAGGTGGCTCATCAGTTGGAAGTATTAACACTCTTGCTAGTGCATTAAGCATAGGTAGTGGCGATACTGGAATGTTTTTCCAACCTGCCTATGATCGCATACTTCCTAGTACTATTACTGGAAATACAGGTAGGGATGCTGCTATTGACTTAGGAGCTTCAACTACACGCTTCAAAGACCTCTACCTTTCAGGCGGTGTTTATCTAGGCGGTACAGGTGCTGCTAATAAGTTGGATGACTATGAGGAGGGAACTTGGACTGGTACTTTAACAGGAGGCACTTCAGCTCCTAGCACTGCTGTAACAACTACAGGTTATTATACAAAAATAGGGGGTGTGGTAACTCTTTGGATTGAATTTAATAATAAAGATATTACAGGTGCTACTGGGGTAGTAAAAATAACAGGACAACCTTTTACCCCAGCGTCTGCAAAAGGTTCAACTGGTGCTGGATATGCTAGTAGAGCAGCAACAACTATAATTAATTCTTATTTCACATCTACAAGTGGTGGAATACTTTTTATTAATTATGCAGGAAGTGCTATGAACTGGGCTTCAACAGGTACTGGTACTTATGTACAAGCAACAATAACTTTTACAACAACATAACAATTTAACTAATATACCTAGTGGATTCTAGGTACAGACAAAAGGAGAAAATAGAATGGCAATAACAAAAGAATTAACAGAAGATAAAATAGAAGTTGTAGGAGACTACAAAACTATTCAAGTAAGAACAGCTACAGTCATTAAAGAAGATGGTGTAGAGCTTAGTAGGTCTTTCCATAGACACGCATTAGAATGTGTAAGCTCTGTAAAAAATGATGACGATAGTTGGACTCATACAGATACTGATGTATCAGGGGAGTCTACAGAAGTTCAAGGCATAGCAACAGCAGTATGGACAACAACAGTAAAGAACGCTAAGAAAACAGCAAACGAGAACGCAGGAATCTAAAAATGGCAAATACTAAGGTAACAACAGGTGTAATTAAGAATGATGCAGTCGGTGCTGACCAGTTAGCATCAGATGCAGTTGTTACAGCTTCTATTGTAGATAACGCAGTTACTACAGCTAAGATTAGTGATGATGCAATCCTTACAGCTAAGATATCTAACAGTGCAGTTACCAACGCCAAGCTATCAGCTAATTCAGTTGACAGCGATCAATATGTAGATGCTTCTATAGACTCAGCACATATAAGAGATGGACAAATTACTAGTGCTAAATTAGATACCAATATATCTGTATCAGGTGAACTTACAGTAGGTTCACATCTGAATATGGGTGATGGCGATATTCTAAAGATGGGTGCTAGTAATGATTTACAGATTTATCATGATGGTTCTAAAAGTGCAATACAAGATAATGGAACAGGTAATTTATATGTTTATTCTAGTCAATTTATTATAAATAACTATCCTGACACACAAAACATGGCTAGATTTTTAAGTGGTGGTGCTGCTACTCTTTATTATGCAGGTGATGCAAAAATAGCCACAACAAGCAGTGGAGTTGACGTAACAGGTACAGCAGTAACAGATGGTCTTACAGTAGCAGGTAATGTTTCAGTAGATGGCGGAACAATTAAACTTGATGGTAATTATCCAACTGGTAGTAATAATGTAGCTTTAGGTGATTCTGCTTTAGCAAGTGGTTCTTTAAGTGGTGCTAATAATACAGCAGTTGGTAGAGAGTCTATGCTTCTTAATACTACAGGTGCTTCAAACACAGCTTTAGGTTCTACATCCTTGGATGCTAATACAACAGGAAGTTTTAATACAGCTATTGGTCAAGCAACATTAACAGCAAGTACCACAGCTTCAAACAACACAGCAGTTGGTTACAACTCTTTAGGGGCAAACACTACAGGTGCTAATAATGTAGCAGTAGGAGCAAATGCTTTAGATGCGAATACAACTGGAGATGAAAATACAGCACTAGGTCAAGGTGCTTTAGGTTCTAATACCACAGCAGGTGGAAATGTTGCTGTAGGTCAATCATCTTTATTAGCAAACACAACTGGTGCTGCTAACACAGCAGTTGGTAGAAGCTCATTAGCATCAAATACAACAGCTTCTAACAATACTGCAATTGGTAGAAGTGCTTTATTAGCAAACACTACAGGTACTCAAAATACTGCTGTTGGTGCTGTAGCATTAGATGCTAATACAACAGGACTAGATAATACAGCAGTTGGCTATGCTTCTTTATCAGCTAATACAACAGGTGCTAGAAACACATCAATGAATAACGCTTTAGGAGGTAATACTAGCGGTAATGATAATACAGCTATTGGTCATTTTGCTTTAGCTTACAACACTACAGCTTCTAATAATACAGCAGTTGGTAAATCAGCACTTTTTGCAAATACAGGTGCTAATAATGTAGCAGTTGGCTCTACAGCTTTAAACGCTAATACTACAGCTAATAATAGTACAGCAATTGGTCATCAGGCTTTATTATCAAACACTACAGGTGATGCTGAAGTTGCAGTGGGTTCAGGTGCATTATCATCAAATACTACTGGAAATTATAATGTAGGTGTAGGTGTAAATTCTTTACAAGTAAACACTACAGGTGCTAATAATGTATCGGTGGGAGCGTTTGCACTAGACTCTAATACAACTGCATCTAACAACACAGCAGTAGGTTATGCATCATTATCAGCAAACACTACAGGTATAAATAATAATGCATTTGGTAAAAGTGCTTTGACAGCTAATACTACAGGAAACTTTAATAATGTTTTAGGAGAATCTGCACTATTATCTAATACAACAGGTGCTTCAAATATTGCTATAGGTGGTTCGTGTTTAAGAGCAAACACTACAGCATCTAACAATACAGGCGTAGGAGAATCTGCCTTACGACTAAACACTACAGGTCATTCAAATACTGCTATCGGTTCTAATTCACAAGACTCAACTACAACTGGTGCAGAAAATACAACATTAGGTATGAACAGTGCTGCAGGTATAACTACAGGTAATTCAAACACTGTTATAGGTTACAATGCAGGTGTTTATGCTGTTGGGCTAACAACAGGTGGTGGTAATGTTATTCTTGGTGCTTATAGTAGAACTTCTGCATCAGGTAATAGTTACGCTAATGTTATAGGTTATGATGTTGGTGGAGCAGCAGGATATACAACTCTTGGACAAAGTGGTAGTGATATAAGAGCTCAACATGGTGTTTCAACTTGGTCAACTGTTTCAGATAAAAGAGTTAAAAAAGATATTACAGATGCAGAAGCAGGACTATCTTTTATTAATGATTTAAGACCTAGAACTTTTAAATATAAAGCTAAAGGAGATTTACCTGAAGAATTTGATGCTTATGAAGAAGGCTCTACAGATGCATATAAATTCACAACTACTGAGCATGGTTTTATAGCTCAAGAAGTCAAAGAAACTATAGATAATCATTCTGAAATTTCTGATGGATTTAAGATGTGGTCTGAAAGAGAAACAGGTCAACAAGAAGTTGCAGAAGCAGCACTTATACCAATTTTAACTAAAGCAGTACAAGAACTGTCTACAACAGTAGATGAATTAAAAGCCGAAATACAGGAACTAAAGGGATAACATGGCATACACATTAGTACCAACAGAGTTAATAGTAGATGGAGCAATAACCAGTGCAAAGTTAGACACTAATATAGCGATCTCAGGAACATTAGGTGTAACAGGAGAAGTTACATTAGCAACCCATCTTAATATGGGAGATAACGATAAGATTAAGATAGGAACAGGTGGCGATCTAGAAATCTACCATGATGGTTCTAACTCTTATATCTCTAACTCAACAGGTAATATCTATTTAGGTGATACCAATGGTGCAGTTCATATACAAGCAAAACTTAACGAAGAAAGCATAATATGTGCTGCTGATGGTGCAGTAAGTCTTTATCATGATAATGCTGTAAAACTAGCCACAACCTCAACAGGCATAGACGTAACAGGTGTTATAACAACAGATGGTCTAACAACCTCAGCAGATATCAATTTTGGCGATAACGACAAAGCAGTATTCGGTGCTGGTGATGACCTACAGATTTACCATAATGCTAACACATCCTTTATTACAGAAAGTGGCTCAAGCAACTTTAAGATTGGAGGTGAAAACTTATATCTTCAAAATACTGCACACAATGAGAACTACCTTGCGGCTATAGCCAACCAAGGGGTTACACTTTACTACAACAACGCACCTAAGATAGCCACCACCTCAACAGGCATAGACGTAACAGGTACAGCCACAATGGATGGTTTGACTGTTGATGGTGGTGCAGATGCTTCTACTTCATATGCAAGGTTTACAGAATATTCGTCAGGCTATGGCTTTAATGGTGCATACGCTTCATATAACGGTTCTAGCAATGAATTAATTTTTGGTAGACATAATACATTTGATTCTTATATTGCCAATGATATACCAGTAATGTCATTCGCAAGAAGCACAGGAGACATCAGCTTCTACGAAGACACAGGCACAACAGCTAAGTTCTTTTGGGATGCAAGTGCTGAAAGTTTGGGTATTGGAACGACTAGTCCTAGTACTAAATTGCATGTTCATGAAGCAGGAGCTTCAGAACCTTTAGGTTTATTCCAAACAACTACTACAGGTGACTGTGCTGTAAGAATTGAGGGTATAGGTGGTGAATCATATTTAGAAATTGCTAATACTAGTGCCACTACAGGTAATACA
>MDSX01058170.1_pt1 | contig 12060 bp, 9 predicted proteins | sample 811141 | NCBI WGS metagenome assembly MDSX01 (sample SAMN05326642, study PRJNA326480) | marine metagenome | isolation source: seawater | place: Atlantic Ocean: South East | collected 2010
CTTGCATACTGATTAACTAATTCGACTTCCGCTCCAACTAATTTTCCTGAAGCAGGTATAACATCTAAATATTTTAAATCAGTATTAATAATTGTTTTTTGAATATCTTTTTTCTTTATTAATAAATCATAAATTGAATTTTTATATGTTCCTGGCCTTATACCTACACCCGTAGTTGCATTACCTTGAGGGTCCATATCAATTAAAAGAGTTGGAGCCTCAGAAACAGCCAAATAGGATGCAATATTTACTGAGCTAGTTGTTTTCCCAACACCCCCTTTTTGATTGGATATAGCAATAATCTTTGTATTATAATAGTTAACCATATAATATTTACTTATCTAACGCAATTTGTATTTTTGATTTCATATTCAATAAATGAAGCTTAGTATAATTATCATAAATTGATTCAATATTTTGATTTTCAATTGTTGTAAGGAGACTTTGAATAGCCTGTAAAGCTAAATTTTGAGCATCAACGGGATATTTTTTATTTTTAAATATATTAATCATCAAATCGATATGATGATTTTGCAGTTCTCTTCTAAAACTATTAACAGATTCTTGGTTTTTTAATTCTGTCCAAATTATATTATTCATACTATTAAACATTTCAAATAATGTAAATACTTCTTGATCAGGATTAAATCTAAGTTCGTTATTATGTATTCTAGATACTACATCTATTCTATATATATTGTTAAGAGTTCTAGTTTGTAAGTTTTTTACTGTCCTATGTATAGGATAATCTAATTGATCCATATACCATAAAGTTCCCTCAAAATCATCTAGCCTTGTAGGAGCTAACTTATTTAATAATTCAGGTGGAAACATGAAGAAATCAGAAGAAAAAATATATTTATCTAAAAAGTCAATAGCTCGCCTTTGATCTCTTGCATCAACTACAATAAAAGGGTCTTTTTCAATATCACCTATATGATGGCGACTATAATATATTCCCCCTATAAATTTATAAATATGTCTTGATGCTCTAAAATATTCATATAAACCTTGTTGAAATTTGTTTTTAATATAATTATAACTTTTACCATCTACCATTGAATCTTCTAATAAAATTTCCCAATACTCATTTATCATATTTAAATATATTTCATAGTATTCAATTGGGTCTGAACTCATATCATATCTAGATATTAATGGATCACATTCATCTGCATCTTCATCGGTTCCATATGCTAAATCTGGATTGTTTATAGATTTTGATATTATATCATCCAAACACTCATCTTCAGTTCTGTATTTATCACAAGTTGAATACGCATATTCAATAGCCCAATCATCGTATGGTCCAGGCTCAGTTAAAAAGAAATTATGTCCTTTATCAAGTATATTAGCAGGAGTGTAATCCATAACTGATGCTGTAATATTATATTTTGAAACTAAATCAGGGTCTGCCAATTCTTTCGCAGAAAGCATTGAACTAGCTTTAAAGTTATGTCTTAATCCAAGAGTATGTCCAACTTCATGCAAAATTAAATCAACTATACCTTCATAAACAAATTTATCAAGCTCTTCTTCAGTGCCATTAATAATATCTTTTGCAGTCATGTAATCCCATAAGAAAGACATTTGATTTTGTTTTTCAAATGAATAATTACAATAATGTGAATTATTTAGTGAATCATAATTTGCAATAGGATTTGGATTAAGAATAGGATTTACCTGAGAGGTATACTCATTATAGTAATGTCTAACCCAATCTGAACTAACTCTAACATCAGCATCATAAATTTCTCCGGTTAAAGGATTAGCTCTGCTAGGTCCAACAGCTATGCCTACACCAGGCTGAATCATCCATCTTACTGTATTATACCTAACATCTGCAGGATCCCAATCAGCATCTTCTGGCATCTGTTTAGCTACAATAGCATTTTTAAAGCCAATTTTTTCAAAGGATTTATTCCAAGCTAAAATACCATCACGAAAAGCTTTTCTAAATTTATGTGGAACTGTATTTTCAACCCAAAATACAATCGGTTCTTTTGGTTCAGAAAATTTAGCTTTTGGATTCTTCTTCTCTAAATTCCATCTAGTAATATATCTTACATAAGGAGATTCAGATAGCATATTTGAATAGTCTTGGTAAATAATATCAAAGTGACCTACTCTGTCATCTAATAATCGAGGCTTGTAATTATTTAACGGTAATTCAGAAATACTTAAATGATATTTATGTAACATACTTGAAGAATTTGGTAAAGTAAAAATATATTCTGCTTTTTTACCTTTATAATGAAATACCATATCTAATTCTGAATTAGACTCAAAAGAATTGATTTTTTCGAAATAACTATTTTTTTTATCTAAAATATATTTACCTCTATTAGATACTCGAGGAAAATCAAAAATAAATAATTGTGAAGCATCAATTAAAATTAAACTGTCTAAACTTGAGATAGATTGAATTTTTGCAGTTGAAAAAATAGATTCTGTTATATTATTTGTTATAGCCTTAAAAATTACAGAATCTTTGTCAGCTCTAAACTTAACATTTTCAGCAATCATTTGAATATTGCCACCAACTTTTCTAAATGAAAAAGGGAATTCATACATCATAGCACTACCATGATACCTGTAAGCATCACCTGTATTTCTTGTAAGATTCAATAAATATGTTTTATTTAGTTGATTTTTTTTAATTGCTATATAACATTTAGCTTTATCTTTATCCCAATAATAATCAAATAATCCAGACTTTTTTACTGATGACTTGATTAAGCTTTCAAAAGAATTTTTATTTTTTTGCTGTTCAACTTTTGGTTTTTTTGACTCTTTTTTATTTTTTAAAAAATCATAGTCAAAACTATCATATTGACTAAATGAAATAGCAATAATAAATAAAAAATAAATAACTCTAAAATTATTTTTGAATAATTTCATTTCTTCCAGGACCTATTGATATAATTGAAATCTTTGTTTCTACAAAATTTTCAATAAATTTTATATATTCTTTACATTCCAAAGGTAACATATTAAAATCTTTTATACCATTTAAATTAGTATTCCAGCCTTTGAATTTTTTATAAATTGGTTTAACATTCTCTAAATTTAATAACTCTGAATAATTTATTAATTCTTTTCCTTCATATTCATATCCAACACATACATATATTTCTTCAAATGCATCCAAAATATCTAACTTAGTTAAAGCTATATCTGTAAGTCCATTAATCATACAGCTATATTTTGCAGCTATACCATCAAACCACCCACACCTTCTAGGCCGTCCAGTTGTTGCACCAAATTCGCTTCCTAAATCTTGTAATTTTTTCCCATTAGAATCATTTAACTCCGTTGGAAAGGGGCCGCTACCTACCCTCGTGGCATATGCCTTAAAAATACCAATAATATTTTCTAATTTTGTTAATGGGATGCCTAATCCAGTTGAAATTCCACCTGAAAATGGACTCGATGAAGTTACAAAAGGATATGTGCCATGATCAATATCTAATAATGTTCCTTGTGCACCCTCTATAAGGACGTTACTTTTTGAAAAAAGTAAATTAAATGTATCATTTATATAGTCCTTAATTTTAGAGCATGATTTGAAAAATAGTTCAATATCAGATTCTATTTCTTTATAATCGCTATCATTCAAAGCAGAACTTGCTATACAATTATTAAGTCTTTCTACAAAAATACTTTTTAATTTTTCTTCATTTTTTAAATCTATTGCCCTAATACCAACCCTATTATATTTATCAACATAACAAGGACCTATACCTTTGCATGTTGTGCCGATGAAATTATTTGTTCTTTCTTCATTTTTTCTGTCGAGAAATTTATGTAAAGGGGTTACAATATGTGCATGTGGCGAAATAAGGATTTTTTCTGTTGATATATTTTTATTTTTCAACATATCAATTTCTTGTACCAACTCAATTGGATCAATAACCATTCCATTACCCATTACACAAAAACAATCTTTTCTTAATATGCCTGAAGGTATTTGATGTAATACAATTTTTTCATCATTTTTATAAACTGTATGACCAGCATTTGCTCCACCTTGATAACGTGCAACAATTTCAGCATCTCTGCTTAATAAATCTACAATTTTACCCTTACCTTCATCTCCCCATTGACCACCAATTACAGCCTTTATTGCCATTATACACCTCCCTCAGCTTCTTCTACATAATATTTATCCCTTAAAAACATCATTACAGGAGTTGCTACAAATATTGAAGAATATGTGCCTGATAAAATTCCTATAATCAAAGCAAATGATAAACCTCTCAAGCTACCTCCGCCAAAAATAAATAATGAAATTACTACAAATAATGTAGTAAGGGATGTTATAATAGTTCTATTCAATGTTTCTCCAAGTGATAAATTTATAATATCACTTAGTTTCATATTTGAATACTCATAAATATTTTCTCTCATTCTATCAAAAATTACAATTGTATCATTTAAAGAGTATCCAATAATAATTAAAAAAGCAGCAATTATATTTGTATTAAACTCGTAAGAAAATAATACTAACATACTTACAACAATCAAAATATCATGGATAAGAGCAATTATAGAACCTAGAGCTGAATACCAATCAAATCTAATAATTATATATAGCCCTATTAAAAGAACAGCTATTGATAGAGCATTAATTGCATCATATTTAAGATCATTTGATATTGTTGAACCTATTTTGTTATAACTAACAACATTAAAATTTTGTTTTATTAATTCTTGATTTAAATCAGATTCAAAAAGTAACCTTACTTTATTTATACCATACGATTTGATACTTGAATACTTAACGTTATTAATATTTAAAAATTGTTCTATGCTATCTTTATCAATAAAACTATCATCTAATTTTACAATTAGTTCTGTCCCACCTTTAAAGTCAATACCAAGTTCAGGCCCTTTAAATAATAATAATAATAATCCTAATACTATTAAAATGATCGAGGTATAGTTAGCTATTGCAAACTTAGACACAAAATCAATTTTTGTATTTTTAATAAATTTTATCATATGCTTAATTTTTTTATTTTTTTATTTTTTAAAAAAGTTAAAACTAAAGTTTTAGTAACAAATATTGCAGTAAACATTGAACAAATAATTCCAAGAGAAAGGGTTACAGCAAACCCTTTTATAGGTCCTGAACCAAACAAATATAAGCTTCCAGCTGATATTAATGTAGTAAGGTTAGAATCTAAAATTGTTTTAAATGCTCTACGATAACTAAAATCAATAATATCCATAATATTTTTGTGTCTAGACATTTCTTCTCTGATTCTTTCAAAAATAATAACGTTAGCATCAATAGCCATACCAACAGTTAATATTATTCCAGCAATACCAGGCAAAGATAATGTTGCATTTATCCATGGATTTGATAAAAATGCAAGTATAAACAATAAATTTAATATCATTGCAAAATTAGCAAGTAATCCAAAACTTTTATAATAAAAAACCATAAATGCTAATATCAAAGATAATGCTATAATTATTGATTTAAATCCACTATTGATTGAATCTGCACCTAATGATGCATCAACTTGCAATTTTGAAGCTATAGATATTTTGGATGGTAATTCTCCTGCTATTAAAATTGCTTCCATATCTTTTGCTTCAGTTTTAGAAAAATTACCCGTTATTTGAGCTCTTCCACCAGCAATCCTTTGATTAATTCTAGGTGCCATTTTTACTTCCTTATCTAAAACAATTGCTAAGAATTTGCCTTTATTATCATCGGTTATTTCTTCAAAATCTCTTGGATTTTCAAATTCTAGTGAAATATACCATTGACCACTATTCATATCTTCAATTGGAAACTGTTGAGCTCTAGGATTTTTAATTTCATTACCTGATAATTCAACATATTTATTAAGATAAAATAATTGAGAAAAACCCTTTAACTCTTGATCTTTTTTTCCCCATAGAAATTGTGAATCTAGCATTAAGCTTTTATTATCTTCTATTAAATTTTTAACCTTTGCTTTATTTTCATTTTTAACAAACATATAGGGGAAAATTCTATCTGTGAGATCTAAACTAAAATTTGTAAGACTAACACCATCATATAAATATAAATATTCAACAATTTCATTTAATGGGCTATTTTTATTCAAAATTTTATTCCAAGCCCTGCTATTATCTTTAACTACAACAAACTCTAATTTTCCAGTATTTTTAATTAATGCTTCAGCTCTACTAGTATCTTGTATGCCTGCTATTTCTATAACAATTTGATTGTTTCCTTTTGTTTGAATTATTGGCTCTGTTACACCCATTGCATCGATTCTATTTCGAATTATTTCAGTTGATGAAAGTAGCTTAGTAGACAATTTTTCTTTAAAAATAGATTTAAGAAGGTTTAACTCATCCTCAACTTCAGTACTTTCGGGTATGAAATCAGAATAATAATTAATTAAACTTTCACTATCATATTTTTCAAATAAATTATCAATGAATGTTAGACTTGTAGAATTTTCAGAAATATTTATCAATGATTTTTCAAATTTTTCTAAATCTTCGAAATCATTTTTGTATTCATCATTTATAAGATTTAAAAATAAATCAACTAAATCTAATTCAAGTACCATGTGAATACCACCTTGGAGATCAAGTCCTAGAGTTAAACTTTTATCCTTTAAATCTTGTATAATAATTTTATTTTTATGGTTATCATTACCAAAATAATTAGTGTAGTAATCATAAGTAGGCAGAATCCCAAAAATTGAAAGAATTGTTAAACCTAAAAATATAATCCATCTAAAATATAGCATAATTACTTTTCTTTAAAATTTAAATTTAATAAATAAACCAAATGCAAATAGCGTAGATTTATTTAAAAAGAATATTATGAATTTAAGTATGAAAAATATATTTTATTATACATAATTAATACAAAAAAGATATAATGGTTTATAGAATTGAATAATAAAGATAAAACTTTAATAATATTAGGACCAACTGCAACAGGAAAAACAAAACTAGCAGTTCAGCTAGCAAATCAATTTAATTCAGAAATAGTTTCAGCTGATTCACGTCAAGTATATAAAGATTTAGATATTGGGACTGGTAAAGATTTAGATGAATACGTAGTTAATAATAAAAAAATTAATTACCATTTGATTGATATCCTTAATCCTGATAAAAATTATAGCGTTTACGATTTTCAAAAAGATTTCATTAATTCATACATTAAAATTATAAAAAATAATAAGAATTGTATAATTTGTGGCGGAACTGGACTTTATATTGAGTCTCTTCTTCTGAATTATGATTTATCCTCAAGTCCACCACCTGATAATAAACTGAGAAAAAAATTAGTTAAAAAAAGTTTTGAAGAATTAAAAAAATACTTTGAAGAAGTAAATAATGGGAAAATAATCAATCCAATAATGGATACAAAAAATAGAATTATACGAAATATCGAAATTTGCTTAAATCAAAAAATAATATCAAAACCAATTAAATTATTACCAATCAAAAATTATCGTGTAATTGGTATTAATCCAGGTAGAGAGATTGTAAGAAAAAATATAACAAAAAGACTTAAATATAGACTAGAAAATGGTATGGTTGATGAAGTAATTAGGTTACTAAAAAACGGATTAACGCATGAAAGATTAAATTATTTTGGTTTAGAATATAGATTTATTAGCCAATTCCTAGATGAAGGCATAACAAAAAAAGAGTTATTTGAAAAACTTAATATTGCTATTCATCGTTTTGCAAAAAAACAGATGACATTTTTTAGAAGAATGGAAAAACGAAATATAAAAATTGAATGGATTAAAAATAATATTAACGAAATTAAAGATTTAATGTAATTATTTAGTATATTATAGTACAAATTAATCTCTTGAAAATGGAAAATTTAAAAGAAGAAAAATTATTAAAAATTGCAACAAGTAAAAAAATCCAATATATGGATGGATTACGACTTAACAGAGCTATAAGTTCTGGTATAAGATACCTTGTGTCTAGACAAGATTATCTAAATAAAATAAATGTATTCCCTGTGCCTGATGGTGATACTGGTACAAATATGGCTTTCACAATGACGTCTGTTTTAGAGGCTTCTATTGAACAAATTGAACCTAGAGTAGATTTATTTACAAAAATTATCTCTGATGCTGCTATTGATGGTGCTAGAGGGAATTCTGGAGTCTTAATTGCACAATTTTTTGTTGGTTTTGCTGAGGGTTGTGAAAATAGAGAAAAATTAGATTGTCATACTTTAGTCAAAGCTTTTAAAAATGGTTCAGTTTCAGCAAGAGAAGCAATGGAAGATCCGCGTGAAGGTACTATACTTACTGTTTTTCAAGATTTATCAAATGAAATAGAAAATGCTGTTAAAAATGGAACTCAAGATATATATGAAATTATGAAAATTGGCTATCAAGCTGCACTCAAATCGCTAGCAGAGACACCTCAAAAATTAAAAATATTAAAAAAAGCAGGTGTAGTTGATGCTGGAGCTCAAGGATTTGTTGATTTTTTAACAGGTGTGATGAATTTTATGAAGGATGGTTCATTAAAAGATGTTGATATAAGTGGTATAGCTGTATCAGATACAGAAAGTCATCCGGAAGGCCATCATCATGATGAAGATATTGATATAAATTATAGATATTGTACAGAATGTAGAATTAAAGGCTCCGGTATTGATAGAAAAGAACTAAGGTCTAAATTAAAAAATATTGGCGATAGTTTAATTGTTGCAGGATCATCAAATAGAATACATGTTCATATCCATTCAAATAAACCAGCTCAAGTTTTTTCAATGTGTGAAAGATTTGGGGATGTTGATGAGCAAAAAGCAGATGATATGTTTCACCAGCAGCAATTATTAAACACTAAAAATATTGAAAAAAGATCTGTAGCTATTGTGACAGATTCAGCATCTGATTTTGAAGATGAAAATCTAAATATTTATGTGGTTCCAATGCGGTACAATTTTGGCAGTAAGGGTTATATAGATAAAGTTTCTCAAACATCTTCTGAATTTTATAAGGAATTAATGACAGGCAATTATCACCCTCAAACATCTCAACCTTCAGCAGGAGATTTTAAAAAACAATATCAATTTTTATCTTCACACTATGAAACAATAATCTCTTTACATATACCAAAAAAATTGAGTGGTACCTACCAATCTGCACAAAATGCTTCAAAACAAACACCTGATGCAAAAATAACTGTAATTGATACTAATAATGCATCAGTAGGAAATGGTTTAATTGTAAAATATGCTGCCAAATTAGTTAAAGCTGGCAAAAACCACGAAGAAGTTTTGTCTGGTATTCAAGAAGCTATTAAAAAGACAGAAATTTATGTTGTTTTAGATAATTTAGACTCTGCAGTAAAAGGTGGTAGACTTAATCCTACAGTTAAATTAATTAGTGATTTTTTAAATCTTAAGCCAATAATGTCTATTAAAAAAGATGGGTCATTAGGTCCAATTGGTGCTATGTGGGGTAAAAAGAAAGTTGTTAATAAAATTACTAAATTTGTAACAAAAAAATTAGATACAAGTAAAGAATATGATATTGCTATAGCACACAGCATTTCAGAAGAAAACGCTGAATTATTAAGAAGATTGTTATATGAAAAATGTGATAATATAAAATCTATTAGCGTTCTTGAGCTGGGTTGTGCTTTAGGCTCTCATACTGGAGCGGGCACTTTAGCGGTAGGTATTCAAGAACATCTTTCTATATAATGAACACATCATTATTTTTCATCATAATATTATCATATCTAACTGGATCTATATCAGGTGGTATGATTGTTGGCAAAATAAGAAATGTTGATATTAGAAAAAAAGGTAGCAAAGCTACTGGAGCTACAAATGCATTTAGAACTATGGGTGCATTATTTGCTTTGTCTGTTTTAATTATTGATGTCTATAAAGGTTATTTTTCTGTTAATTATATTCCACTTTTATTTTTAGAACATAGTGATAATACATCAAAAGCATTAGCTGGCTGTTTTTCTATTTTAGGACATGTTTATCCAATTTTTTTTAAATTCAAGGGTGGTAAAGGTGTAGGAACAGCTCTGGGTACACTATTAGCTTTTACACAGTTTCATTTTTCAGCTGGAATAGGTTTTTTAACATGGTTAATTAATCTTTTCATAACAGGGTATGTAGGTTTAGGGTCCATTTTGGCAGGTATTATGGTATCTGTAGTGTTTATTTATGAAAATAATTTCATATTAAATGAACTAACAATTTATATAATTTTCATATCTATGTTTTTTATTTTAACACATCATGAAAATATTAGAAGGTTGTTAAACGGTACAGAAAATCAATTCAAAAAAATTATGCTAATTAATCTGTTTAAAAAAGATGACTAATAATAATTTAGATCAATTTGATCATATTGCAATTCAAGTAAAGGATATCAATAAATCTTTAAAATGGTATCTTAGTAATTTTAAATGTGAAGAATTATATTCTGATGAATCATGGGCATTTATAAAATTTGAAAATATAAAATTAGCACTAGTAACTTCTTCAGAGCATCCTGCACACTTTGCAATCCTTAATAATAAAATAGATTTAAATCAAAAATCGGTTGTAAAACATAGAGATAATTCTATTTCAAAGTATGTTAAAGATTTAGATGGAAATTATATAGAATTAATTAAATACGATAATTAATTATCAAAATGTATAAATTCTTGTCCATAAGGATTATATCCAAATGTAATAGTAATTGGCGGCGGACCTGTAATGAAAAATTTGAAACCAAAACCATAACCAACTATTAAATGATTTAATGAAAGATGTTTTATCTCTTTACTCCCAATACCAGAATTGATGAATAATAAACCATCTAAACCAAATTCAATTTTTCCATAATCTCTTTTTTTTAATATAGTGCTCTGAAGTTCTAAGTTATTATAAAGAATATTTGATACTTCTAAATTTCTATTAAATTTATCAGGATAATCCTCAGGAAAAGAAGAGTATCCAAGAACAAAATCTTCTCCACCTAAATACTCATATTCATGAATAGGCAATTGAGAAAATTTAGGAAATTTAAATAAGCTAAAAATTCCATATGATAAAACTGGTTCATGTAAATATTTAAACTTTAAAAGTAAAAATTTTTGAAAAGATAAACTTAATGTGCTGATATCTGAATTCTGCTTTAATAGACTTTTAGAAAATCTGGTATTAACACCAAATAAAATACCTTCCAATGGATCATTATATACATCTCTAGTATCATATTGATAATCAAATTCAAAACTAATATAAGTGTATATCTCTTTTTCATCTAATGGAAGCAGCTCAGGTAATGTGATAGAATGCTTTTTGTTTTTATAATAACTTAAACCAAATCTAAACTTGTTTTTTAATCCATTATAAAAACCACTTTCTAATAAAAAATAAGATTCGTTATATCGATAGTCATAAAAAGGATTATCCGCAAATCTATTGTATAGTACAGTCTCAAATGATATGTGATCTCCATAAACCCAAGGATCTTTTAATGATATTGCAAACCATTTTTCACCTATAAAAGCACCACCAAGGTATAATTGCTGATTCAGTCCCATAAAGTTTATATATGCCATACCTAAACCATATGACCATTTAGTTTTACTAATTTCACTGTAATCAATAACTAAATCTGGTAGTATAGAAAAAGATTCTATCACATTTATTTCATATACATTTTCAACAAGTTCTATATTAACAGATGAAAAAATTCCCAAATTATAAAGTCTATTAATATCTTCTTTTAATAAAATGGAATCTAAAACTTGTTCTTTAGGGTGTAAAATTTCTCTAAGAATAACATGTTCTTTAGTTTTTTTATTTCCAATAATATTAACTTCTTTAACTAAAGTATCACTTGAAAATAAAAAAAATGGCACTAATATTATAAAATATATAATCTTCATATATACATAATTTAATAACTTAATAAAAAAAGCCTTCAAATAAATGAAGGCTTTTTTATTTATTTAAGAATAAAACTTAAGTTATACTTATTTTCTGCCTCTAGCCATTTTAGCTCTTGAAACATCACCATCTTTATCGATGAAATATAACCA
>MDSX01069572.1_pt1 | contig 12059 bp, 17 predicted proteins | sample 811141 | NCBI WGS metagenome assembly MDSX01 (sample SAMN05326642, study PRJNA326480) | marine metagenome | isolation source: seawater | place: Atlantic Ocean: South East | collected 2010
GCCAGGGCAACTACGGTAAGCTCATGGAAAAGCTATTAAAAGATGTTAACTGAAGATGAAGTACTTAAAGTGAAAATGGAATTACGAGAACATGAGATCCAATGCGAGGAAAGATGGAAAACTACCTTTACTCGATTTGATCGTATTGAAGAGCAACTCGTAAGAATGGAACAGAGACAAATGGCTGGACTAGGAACTCTTGTAGTATTTCTAGCTGGCATAGTTGTGGCTGTAGCTACTCAAACTTAATCATGGCTACTAAAATAAATGAAGCCACAGAATTAGCGATACCTTTAAAGAATCTTATAGGATTAGTAACATTTACTGCCGTGTCCGTTTGGGCTTATTCAGGTATTACAGAAAGAATATCCTTCCTAGAGCATAACATGGCTGCTGCAGTCACCGAAATAGAGGAAAACGATAATTGGATAGACGAGTTCGCACCACCACCCGAGGTACAGGACAACATTAAAAGAGTTAGAGAGCTTGAACTCAGAGTACGAGTTCTCGAAACTAAGGTAGATGCGGAAACTCCGCACGGTTATGGAGAATAATCATGGCAGAACAAAAGAAAGGAACTTGGTGGGCTATTAAGGGCGACCAAAAGAAAGGCTTCGCAAGTCAAAAAGATGCAGAAGCATATGAAGCCGGCACTCTAGAAGAGAAAAAAGAAGTCCTCAACAAAATAGAAGGGGACAAGTCAGTAGAGATTTAAGTGGCTGTTCGTAAGAGAAAGAAGGCAGCAAAGAAAAAGCCGGTACCTACTAACAAAAAACTTTACGCACGAGTGAAGGCACAAGCTAAACGAAAGTTTGCTGTGTACCCTTCTGCTTATGCAAATGGATGGCTTGTAAAAACTTATAAAGCCAAAGGCGGAAAATACCGCATGGGAAGCAAATAATGCCAGCAGGAAAAGGAACATACGGAAAGAAAAGAGGACGTCCAGCCAAGAAAGGTAAGAAGTCACCCAGCAAAAAGAAAGGCTTAACAGCCGCTCAGAAGAAGTTACCCCCAGCACTTCGTAAAGCTATACTGAAGAAGAAAAAGAAGTGAGGCCATAGGAGATAGACCGTGAGTTTAAAGAAGTGGTTTAAAGAAGAGTGGGTAGATATATCCAGACCCAAAAAGGGTGGCGGCTATGAGAAATGTGGACGAAGTAAAGCAGGAAAGAAAACATATCCAAAGTGTCTGCCCAAAGCCAAAGCCGCTGGTCTTACTGAAAAGCAACGAAAATCAGCTGTTCGTAGAAAACGAGCAGCTGGTAATCCAGGAGGAAAGCCAACTAACGTTAGCACCTTTGTAAAGAGAAAGAAACGTGGCGGTAAAAAGAAAAAGTAAGAAAAAAGATTCAAGACTTAAAAAAGCGGGGGTATCTGGCTACAACAAACCAAAGAGAACCCCAGGACACGCTAAAAAATCACACATCGTTGTGGCTAAAGTAGGCGCTAAAGTAAAGACTATCAGATTCGGTCAAAAAGGAGCTAAAACAGCAGGAAAGCCTAAAGCAGGCGAGTCAGCTGCAATGAAAGCAAAGAGAAAGAGTTTCAAAGCACGCCACGCAAAGAATATTGCTAAAGGCAAGATGTCAGCCGCATACTGGGCGGACAAAGTTAAATGGTGATGCTAAATGTTAATGGAACTTGGAGCGATAGTGTCTGCAGTCAGTACTGCTACTTCGATGATCAACAAAGTTGCTTCTACAACTAATGATATATCGTCGATAAGTGGGTTCCTTACCAGCCTAGGCAGTGCACAAGTAGACCTACAGACTTTATCTAATTCAGGTAAGTTAACTGAAAAAGATGCTATTCAAGCTGCCTTAACTAAGAAACAAATTGATGAAACTATGAAAGAGATTAAAGATCTCTTTACTATTAGCGGCAACGGAGCTTTGTACGCTGACGCTATGCAAGAGCTAGCAAATGCTAGAAAACGAAGGCTCGATGAAGTAAGGCGTAAGCAAAAAGAACGAAAAGAATTAATGAGCATGATTAAGTTGGGTGCCATAGCAATAGGTGTAGCTATCTTTTTAGTTCCTTTACTTTTGACTTTCATCGTCAGTGTAATTAAGGGGTAATACATGAGAACAGATATTCAAGAATTCGAACTTAGACAGCAAGCTGAAAAGATAGAACAACAGCGTAAGGACATAATGAATCTTATGCGCAGTGAAGGATGTGAGTGTCCTTGCGAGCCTCCTTGTGAGTGTGAGGACTGTGACTGTGGATGAGCAGAAAATAGTTTCTCTAAAAGAGAAGTTTATTTACGTTAGAGACGGAGATCGATATGGCAAGCGAGATGCTTGGTATATTATGAAACCCGAAGGCGAAGGAGAGCTAGAGCGGTATAGAGGCGACTGTGAAGATTTTGCACTAACTACTCTATATCAGCATTGCGACGAAAGCTTACTTAAGTTTTGGTGGATGCTCATAAGCTATAAAGCACAGATTACATATTGCTATGTTAAGACTCCTGAGCGGGGTCACGCAGTTTTAAGAATTGAAGACGATTGGACAGATAACATATTTGGTAAGGTAGTTACTCAAGCTGATATGATTGATTACGGATACGTCTTTCAAACAAAATATTTTAACCCCCTTACAGTAGCTATTAAACTACTCAAAGGTAAATGGTGGAAGAGCCAGAATGATAGAAGTAAGTAGACAAGATATAATACCAGATTATCTTCTTGATTTCCCAGTAGCAGATAAGTTCCTCAAGCTCCCAGTAGAGCCCTATATGGATTTACTGGGTATTGAGGCGCTCCCCTCCCAAGTAGCTATTATAAATGCAATTAACTCCCCTAAGTACAGATTCGTTTGTGCTGCTGTTTCACGACGTCAAGGAAAAACTTATATAGCGAATATTATTGGGCAACTAGTATCTCTTGTTCCTGGTTCCAATATTCTTATTATGTCCCCCAACTATGCCCTATCTCAAATTTCTTTTGATCTACAGCGAACGTTAATCAAACACTTTGATCTAGAAGTTACGAAAGACAATGCAAAAGATAAAGTTATCGAAATATCTAACGGCTCTACCATCCGGATGGGATCAGTAAACCAAGTTGACTCTTGTGTTGGTAGATCGTATGATTTAATTATTTTTGATGAGGCAGCCCTCGCCGACGGTAAAGACGCTTTCAACGTAGCACTACGTCCTACTCTAGATAAAGATAATTCTAAAGCAATCTTTATTTCCACACCCCGGGGTCGCAACAACTGGTTCGCAGAGTTCTTTGATAGAGGCTTCGATGAACAATTTTCTGAGTGGGTGTCCATCAAAGCTACTTACAGATCTAATCCCCGTATGTCAGAGAACGATATTTTAGAAGCTAGAAAGAGTATGTCTGAAGCAGAATTTCGACAAGAGTATGAGGCTGACTTCAACACATTTGAAGGTCAAGTATGGAGCTTTGACTTTGAGAAGTGTACAGGTGACTTTCAGGAAATGGAGACTAAACGTCTCGATATATTCGCAGGGCTAGACGTAGGCTACAGAGACCCTACAGCATTTTGTGTACTTGGGTATGATTGGGATGAAGAGACATTCTACTTATTGGACGAATACTTAGATGCCGAAAAGACAACAGAACAACACGCAGGTGAAATACAAAGACTTATTGATAAGTGGGATATAGACTATATATTTATTGACTCCGCAGCTCAACAAACTCGATTTGACTTTGCACAAAATTATGACATTAGTACTATCAACGCTAAGAAATCAATTTTAGATGGTATTGCAAGAGTAGAAGGAATAGTCGACAATGATCGTTTGTTTATAGATCAGACTTGCACAGAAACTCTGGCCGCCCTAGACCAATACCAATGGGACCCCAACCCTAACCTACTTAAAGAAAAACCAAAACATAATAGAGCCTCGCACATGGCGGATGCTCTTAGGTACGCTCTCTACTCGTTTGAAACATCAAACAGTGGTTTTTAATGATACCATGCAAAAATAATATTTGACATGGTACCTCAAACTCGATATAATTCTGGTATTAGAAAATGGATTTAAAAAGAGACATCGTAAAATACATAAGAGACAAAGCAAAGAATAAGTATAAAAAAGGCACTGAATGCCGAATATGTGGAGAGAAAGTTAAATTAGACTTCCACCACTTTTATACACTAGCTCCTCTAATACATGACTACGTTGCAAAGAACAAACTAGACCCCAAGAATGTACTCTCTTTCAGAGAAGACTTCATAGCAGAGCATCAAGCAGAGTTGTACGAACATACAGTAACTTTGTGCAATGCTCATCATTTACAGTTACATTCCATTTATGGGAGAAACCCTAGCTTAGGCACTGCTGATAAGCAGAAGAACTGGGTAGAGATTCAAAGAGAAAAGCATGGCATGGTATAGTAACATTTTTGGTGGTAATAAGGCTCAAGAAGCCGACATGGAAAAATTGAATCCTATACAACAGTACTTCGGTAACGATAAAGAAGGATCTAGAGAATATACTCAGAACTACGAGCAGTTCTATGAAACGCTAGAGATTGTTAATCGTGGCGTTAATATGATTGTAGACGATGTAGCAGAGATTCCAGTAGTTGTTCAGCCTAATCAAACAAATGGTGTTCAAAAAGGTATACGACGATCTACAGTAAATAAGCTACTTAATAAAGAGCCTAACTTATTTCAAGATGTCAGTTCCTTTAAAAGAAACCTAATCACTGACTACTTACTAGACGGAAACATTTTTATATACTATGATGGTGCTCACCTATACCATCTTCCTGCAGATAGCGTAACTATTCATGCAGACCCTAAAACATTCATAGAGAAGTACACCTATAACGATGTAGACTATGGTCCAGACGAAATTATACACGTTAAAGAAAACTCTTTCTACTCTATCTTTAGAGGAACCTCAAGACTGAAGCCCGCTGTACGAACTATGGCACTTACAGCTTCAATGAGAAAGTTTCAAGATAATTTCTTCAAGAATGGAGCAGTGCCAGGGCTAGTACTAAAAAGTCCAAACACACTAAGTGAAAAGATTAAAGAACGAATGATTCAATCATGGAGTCTTCGTTATCGTCCAGACGCAGGTGGCAGACGTCCACTTATTCTTGACGGTGGTATAGAGATTGACAGTATTTCTAACGTAAACTTCAAAGAGTTAGACTTTCAATCTTCTATTACAGAAAATGAAACAATTATATTAAAAGCATTGGGAATCCCACCTATTTTATTAGACTCAGGCAACAATGCAAACATTCGCCCTAATATGAGAATGTACTACCTTGAGACAATCTTACCTATAGTAAGGAAGATTAATTATGCTTATAGTAGATTCTTTGGGTACGAAATAAAAGAAGAAGTCATAGATATTCCAGCTCTACAACCAGAGCTGAGAGATCAGTCACAGTACTATAGTTCTTTAGTAAATGGTGGTATCATTACTATCAATGAAGCAAGAACTCGTCTAGGCTTTGAATCCTTAGAAGGACAAGATGATGTTAGAGTTCCTGCAAACATAGCAGGAAGTGCAGCCAACCCAGATGAGGGTGGCAGACCAACTGAAGGTGATGAAGATGGCAGTGACTAGAAACAGAAAGCATAGATTAGTGCATGAGTTAGGAATGTACTTTGCTGAAAAAGGATATGTTGTTTCTTTAAATGAGTATAAGAGAGCCCTTGATAGACCGGCTTTCCTATCTCCTAAAGAAATAGTAAAAGTGATGGGAACGTATACCGGAGCAGTAGACTGGATTGAAAAATACGAACCGGAACTATGGGAACTTATTCACCAAAAAGAGGATAAAGATCCTCTAACGGAATTAGCCCAAGCAAAAACGGGGAAAAAGAATGGATAAAATTTTTAATTTAACCTCAACTTTCAAAACCCATGCGGTAGATGACGGATCAGTAATGATTCGCGGTATGGCAAGTACAGCAGATTTCGATCGTGCTGGCGACTCTATCTCAGCTCAGGCTTGGGAAAAGGGTGGTTTAAAGAATTTCGAAAAGAACCCTATTATTCTTTTCAATCATGATTACGATCGTCCTATCGGTCGTGCTACAGGCCTTAAAGTAACAGAGAATGGCCTGGAGTTAGAAGCAAAGATTAGCAAGTCCGCACCTGCTAATGTTTGTGAGTTAGTAAAAGAAGGTATCCTTGGAGCATTTTCTGTTGGTTTCCGAGTCAAGGATGCTGATTTCATAAAGGAAACCGACGGACTAATGATTAAGGACGCAGAATTGTTTGAGGTATCGGTTGTTTCCGTTCCTTGTAACCAAGAAGCTACTTTTTCGCTCGCGAAATCTTTTGACTCTATGGACGAGTATGAAGAATTCAAAAAAACTTTCACAAATCGTGTAGATCTAGCCGGTCAGACTCTGGCTAAAGACGAAGTTAATACTTCTAGCGTAGCTAGTGATACACCGGACGGAACCGAAGAGGTTCAAAAGGAGATACAAATGTCTGAAGTTAATACTCCAGAAATCGACTTAGCCGCATTCGCAAAGCAAGTAGCAGAAGAAACTGCTACCAAGATTGCAATGAAGCAAGCCGAGCAAAAAGCTGCGGATGAAGCCGTAGCACAAGAAATCGTTGAGAAAGAAGCAGCAGACGCTGAAGCTAAGGCTCAACAAGAAGAAACAGTCAAGACCGCTGTAGTATCTGGTGTACAATCAGGTGCAGAGCGTCTATTAGCTGACATGCAAGCCGACTTCGACTCCAAGGGTGTTGAAACTGCTGAAGTACTAGAAAAGTACAAGTCTGAGTTGATGGAAAAATCAGCTGAGCTTGAAGCTATGCGTACTAGCAAGCGTGACTTCTCTGGCCGTACAAACGGCGTAGATGCTAAAGCAATGGGTGGCGATTTATTGTCTGCTCACATTCTTGGTAAGATTACTGGTAAAGGTTGGGATACTAACTTTGGCCGTGAAACTCTAGAAAAAGCTGGCGTAACCTATACTGGTACTGCTGGTGACGGTTCTGCAGTTGGTGTTGACGTAATCGTATCAAACCAGTTTGAAGAAGAAGTTCGTCAAGCAATGAAGGTTGCACCTTTGTTCCGCGAAATTCAAGTTTCAAGTGGTGCTACTGTACTACCAATCGCTCCTGATACAGAAGCTGCTAACTTTAGTGCTGGCGGTGCTGATACAGCTGCGAACAACTTGGAAGAAGCAGGCGCATCTGATAATAACTATAACGTTAATCAGGTTATTTTGCAAGCACACAGATTGATTTCAAGCACGTTTATTCCTGCTGATACTGACGAGCAAATCGTTATCTCAATCCTACCTATGCTTACCTCAGCTCTAGCACGTGCTCACGCAATTGCTATTGACTCAGCTCTACTAGTTGGTGCTGGTGCAGGTAACATCTCTAAAGGTCTAGTAGGTGTGAACGGTACTGACAATGCAAACGGTTACGGTGCAGCTTCTGCTCTTACCGCAATTGATGCATCAGCTTCTGCTATTGTAACTCCTGCTAACCTTCTTGCAATGCGTAAGGAAATGGGTAAGTACGGTCTAGAAGCTAGCCGTGTAGCTTACATCGTTCCTACTGATGCATACTTCAACTTGATTGATGCTTCAGGATTTACCGATGTAACAGAAGTTGGTAGTGATTTGGCTACTAAGCTTTCTGGTATGGTTGGTACGGTCTTCGGATCTCCTGTAATTGCTACAGATCGTCTAGTTAGCAACTTGGCTAACGCTGGCGCAGCCACTACTACTGCAGCTCTTGCTGTAAACATGGATAACTATGTGATTCCACGTTTGCGCGGTGTTAACGTAGAAACTGACTACATCGTCAAAGAGCAGCGTACCGTATTGGTCGCAACTCAGTCTCTTGGCTTTAACGAGTTAGTTGCTGGCGCGGGCGCTAATAAGCCTGCAGTTCGTTTCCCTTTCCAATAGGCTAAGGGTTACTTTAACCTGGGGGAGTTTATTCTCCCCCAAGTTTTTACTTATTTACTTATGGCAAATTTAATAACATTAGAAGAATATAAAGAAGCAGAGGGTATTGGAAGTCCTAAAGAAGACTTGCGAATCAATGCTTTAGTTCCGGCTGTGAGTCAATTAGTAAAAACTTATTGTGGAAATACTTTTGTAGATTATTACTCTAGTAATAAGACCGAAGTCTTTAATATAACCTGGGGCACAAATGTGGTTCAATTGACAGAGAGCCCCGTAAACTCAGTAGTTTCAGTAAAAGAAAGGAGTTCGTATGGGGAAGCGTATTCTACGCTATCTACTTCGGCATTCGACTATTATGTCGATGCAAGTACCGACAGTATTATTAGAACTAATTCTGGTGGTGGTACTGTTAACTGGCCTTCAGGCCCTGCTTCAGTAGAAGTAATTTATAAAGCAGGATACTCCAGTATACCCGAAGATTTAAAACTAGCAGTTTTTGACTTAATTACTTACTACTTAAAAGACGAACATAAAGAGCGTAGAACTCTTGGTGCCGCTAGTATTCAGAATCAAAGCTCTACTAGTCAGCGTAATAATGTAGCTTTTCCAGACCATATTAAGCGAGTGCTAGACTTGTATAAGAACTACTAATGAGCAAAGCGCTAGTAGATAAACTTATAAAGGATTTTTTAACGGATCCTAAATATAAGCGAAGGTGGGATACAGTTCTTAGAAGTCAGATGGGTGGTTATGCACATATTACTACCATAACAGAAGCTGACTTAGTAACGTTATATAGAGATAATACTATAGCTGCTATATACGGAGAAAAATCTTTTAAAGACGCAGAAGTTGCCGCAAGTAGAGTAAAAGGTATTGAGAAAGCCGCAGCTATGGCTGCCTCTCACGTTTATGCTAATTTTGAAACTTACTATGCTAGAACTCACGGTAAAAGAAAAGGTTCTGTAGTTAAAGACGGTAATAAAATTATAGTACGACAACCTAATGGCTTACATTCTTCTGTACAAAGAATAATATGGCAGCAAGGCTGGAAACAGTTAAAAACTGCTCCAGAGCTGTCGGAGCAGAGCAGAAGAAGAATAGGCTCTGCAGAAGGCATGAAGGTTATGAGAAGAAGAACTCAAAATCTTCACGAAGAAAAAACAACTGTAGGATCTTTTACTTTATCCAAGTTGTACGAACGTGTTATGTCTAATACCATAAATAGTGATTTTACAGTAGCACAAACAACTGTTATAGCTAACACTATTGGTGAGTATTTTGGTGCTGTAACTGCAGTATGGAAGAAAGATCAAGCTGTAGGCCGATATAGTGTTTCGGACACTTTAGAAATACCTTTAACAATTGGCCCCCAGAGTAGTAACCCGACAGGTTCAGAAGCGTACGACTGGAAACAGATAAGAGGCAAGTTAGAGCAAGAACTCTTTCAACATGCTTTACAAGGAAAGTTCGGGGAACAGTATGTGAATACTGGAGGCAGTAAGCCTTTAACTGAGAAGGTAACTGATAGAGCCCTTCACATAGTTATAGAAGAGATTGAAGCATCTTTAAAGGGTAAAAAATCTATTAAGATGAGCAAAACTGCTTTACCTAAAGAAGAAAAAGGAAAGACAAGATACTCAGGAAAACAGTCTGACAATAATAAGGCAAAGAAAGCCAAACGTTCGAAGATTAAAAGAAATAAGTATAGTATCACAACTAGTAAGAATCAGAAAACGGCAATGTCACCAATAGCTTTAGCAGCGTTAATAAATGCTAAACTACCAGATGAGGTTGCATCTAAGATGGGCGCTCCTAGACTAGACAATAGGTCGGGCCGATTTGCTTCATCAGCAAGAGTTACAGATGTTTCGATCACAACTCAAGGATTTCCTAGTATAGGATATACTTATAGAAAAGACCCATACCAAGTGTACGAAGTAGGTAGTGGCACAAGATTTAGTGATTCACAGAGAGACCCAAGACCTTTGATCGACGCTTCTATACGTAGTATTGCAGCACAATTTTTAACAGGAAGACTATACACTAGGAGAATATAATGACACGAACTTACACTTCTAGAAGAGCAAATATAGTAGAAGCACTGGCAGAGAGACTAAAAGATATAAACGGTTCCGGAGCTTTCCTAAGCGATGTAGAGAATAATGTTCACCCCTTTCTAAAGTTTTGGGATGAAGTAGAGCAATTTCCAGCAATACACTTAAATGCAGGAAGCGAAACTAGAGAGTACCAAGGAGGGGGCTACAAAGACAGGTTCCTATCTGTCACCCTTAGATGCTACGTTAATGAAGAAGAGGCTCAAAATGCTTTGAATGCGTTAATGGAAGATATAGAAACAGTTTTAGAAGAGAGTTCTCAAATACAGTACTCAGACAGAATGAACAACGTATTCAATGTTCAACAGATCACTATAGTCAGTATAGATACTGATGAAGGTGTACTTGAACCTTTAGGAGTCGGAGAGATTCTTATAGAGGTTCGTTATTAGAAAATACTGGCACGAGCAATTGTTCACGTCCAAGTCTTTTCAAGTTTCATAGGAGATAACTATGGCACAACAACTATATTTTAGCCGCGACTCGAAGATGTTTATCGAGTTTGATGGCGTTGTATGGGAAGTTCCCGTACTAGATGGATTTAGTTTCTCGCAAGCTACAAACAGTACAGAGATTACTCTGAACGAGATGGAGTCTACAGGTGGAGTCAGCCGTCGGGGTAGAAGAGCTTTTAACGACTCTTTGGCACCAGGCGAATGGTCTTTTTCAACATATGTACGTCCATTTAAATCAAGCACAACAGGCACAGGAAAAGCAGACTCTGCAGCTGAAGTTCACGCAGTAGAAGAAGTTCTTTGGGCTTTGTTTGCTGGTGCAAAAAATTATGATGTCAGCAGTTTCGATTATGATACAGGCGGCACTAATGTAATTACACCGGGCACCTCTTCTAGCACAATTAATTTAGGCTCTTCTAACTCATCTACTTTAGGTACAGCAAACGTGTACTTTGTACTTGGTTCTGCTAATCGTAAAGTAATGAAATTAAAAGACGTTACAGTTAATGAAGCTTCAGTTGACTTTGACATTGATGGTATTGCTACTATTAACTGGTCAGGAAGCGCTTCAGAAGTACTAGACTTTACTGGAAGTACTCACGAAGATAACACTGCACCTGTACACAGTGACACCACTCAGGATGGAGGCACTATTGCAATTGGTGATGTATGGTTAGACGCTAATGACTCTTATCGTTTGTATGTTCTTACGAATGTAACTAACGGTTCAGAAGCAAGAACTGTTTACAGAGATGAAGCAGTATTAGCTACTAATAACTTTATTCGTAATCGTCTAACAGTATTAAGTGTTACACCTACTACTAGAGACCCTGATTCTGATAGCGTAAACGAATTGGAAACCAACTACAGTCTAACTCTTACCGGCGGTAACGTAACATTTACTAATAATATTAGTTATATTACTCCAGAAGAATTAGGTATTGTAAACGTGCCGATTGGTCACGTTACTGGTACTCGTTCTGTTTCAGGTTCTTTTACTTGTTATTTGACAGAAGATACAAGTGCTACTAATGCTTCCGCAGATTTCTTTGATGATTTACGCGGTATTACAAACGTAGTAACTAACTCTTTTGCTTTAGTATTTAAGATCGGTGGTGCTTCTGGTACTCCTCGTCTTGAACTAAATATGCCTACTTGTCACTTGGAAATTCCTACTCACTCTGTTGAGGATGTTATTTCTCTTGAGACAAACTTCATGGCACTGCCTACAACTATTGCAGGCACAGATGAAGCAACAATTATTTATCACGGCGATGTAGTATAATACAATATTGTTGGGTATGAAAGGGGCTTCGGCCCCTTTTTATTTGACCAAGGAAAAATAAATCTTGACATTTTTCCTTACCTCCCTTATAATATAGATTCATCAAAAGTGAGAATGCTTTATTCTCTTAGAGCCAAGAACCAATGCCAACTTATAATTTTAAGAGAGAAGCAGAACTTTTCATAGTTCATAACGGTAATCGTTATAGTCTTGACATAAGAGATGTATCTTTTAGCCAGAATTTTGGAGAAAAGAGTTACCCAGTAAAAAGCCTACACAATCCTACTGATTATTTTGAAGGAAGTGTAGTTAA
>MDSX01074109.1_pt1 | contig 12057 bp, 14 predicted proteins | sample 811141 | NCBI WGS metagenome assembly MDSX01 (sample SAMN05326642, study PRJNA326480) | marine metagenome | isolation source: seawater | place: Atlantic Ocean: South East | collected 2010
CCGTAAAGTAGAGAACCAGCAACTGGCTCACGGATACCATCGATATCTACTGGAGGTGCTGCGATAAAAGCGATAATGTAACAAGAGATTGCTGTAAGTAGAGTAGGGAACATTAGACAACCGAACCAACCGATGTATAGACGGTTCTCAGTTGAAGTGATCCATGCACAGAATTGCTCCCAGAAGCTTGCGCTCTCGCGACGTTGTAAAGTTGTAGTCATGATTATTTTTTTTTGTTTAAATGTTTATGGTCTTAAAAACCTCCCAGGACTTTGCCTGTTAATAATATTATTAGTCCGAAAGGTAATGATAAATATTACATTATATTTATATATAAGAACGTACGATAATAAATAATGAAACGAAGTAATGAAACTCCTATTAACCTAATCTGTAGCTTACTAGCTCTTACTACGGATACCAACCTTTTAAAAAAAAAATCAGACGATGCTGTCAAGGTGATCTTACAGTATGAAGAAATAGGATTTTTCGATGAATCTTTCTTAACCACCCCTTTAAATATTAATAAACAAGTAATAAAGCCTTGCATATCAGAAACTTTTAAAATCGTTTCACAATTAGAAGTTACGTCATTGCTACCTCGAGATTATGAGTATTCTAAACTTCGACAATATCTAAGAAAATTTAGTTTTTATTACAAATGCTATTACGGAAGACATTATCCAAATAACCTAGCTAATATATCAAATAAAAAAATAAACATGTTAGGACTTAAAAGTTTATTAAATTTATCGAGCTTGTAAAATATTTTTATTGTGAAAATCTACAAATTTCTTGGTTTTTTGGGGGGATTTTTAGTCTCAAGTATAATTGATACTACATTGGGTGAATTGAATGAATGGGCAATTGTTGGCGCAGCACTAATCGTAGCGAGTTTTGAAACAACTAGTAAATTTTTTTATACTTTCTTATCACAAGTTCGTAACAATACATTAAAAAATTCATCTGTCATAAATCTTATGACCATATTAAATGCCATTAAGGTTGGTATTATTTATGGCTTAATCGTAGACGCATTTAAATTAGGAAGTTAAACTTTTATATAAAATTTAAAGTATTTATGAAAAAAGGGAGAGAAAAAGCGATACTATATTTAATAGAAGTAATATGAAAAATTTATTCTTATATTTTATGATAACTGATAGCCAAATTTTCTTAGCACTAACAATAGCACTAACAGCTGCTATTTTTGCAATCGGACTAGGTCGTCAACTTTATGTATAATTCAACCATTCTATTGCACGCAGATGGGAATAATGAAATAGCATAACTTTTTTGATGAAGTGAAAGCCTGCAGTTCATGCCGCAACTAATTTAAAATGAAAAAGGAGATTCAAAACATACCATATATTATGTGAGCAATTGAATCTCTTTTTCTTACCAAAAATTTTCAACCTAGTAAGTAAGATAAACTCAACTTAGAGTATTTGACCATAAGTATGGAGTCCTTTACCTAAAAAATTAACACCAAGATAGCAGATCCAAACTACAACAAAACCAACTGAAGCAATTATTGCTGGTTTTTCACCCTGCCAAGATTTTGTCAAACGCGCATGGAGATAAGAAGCAAAAACTAGCCATGTAATAAGAGCCCAAGTTTCTTTCGGATCCCAACTCCAATATGAACCCCATGCTTCATTTGCCCAAACTGCTCCTGCAATAATACCAATAGTTAATAATGGGAAACCAAAACTAATTGTACGATAACTTAAGTTATCAACACTTTCTAATAAATTTAAACGTTCATTATTTGATGGAGAACTAATAACCGTATCTTGATTGAGAAGTAGATTCGGGTAGTTCTCAACTGTTTCAGTTTTGTAAAAAGCCGTGTCCACTAACCCACTATTTCTAAGAGGCGTCCCGTATGAATTACCTTGCAATTCAAAAGTTTTATTTTTGCCCTTAGATAAAATAAGAAAGAATATTCCAAGTAAGGAGCCAATAATTAAACTTGCATAACTTAGCATCATTACTGTAACGTGCATCATAAGCCAATTGGATTTTAATGCTGGAACAAGAGGCGCTGGGGCTTGCATACTTTCCGGTAAAGATAAACTAGCAAACCCCGTCACAAAAAGCGCAATAGGAGTACTAATAGAGCCTACTAGATTAATTTGTGAACGGTTTTCAATAATTAAAGTTATAAAAGTAATTCCCCAAGCTAAAAAAAGCAAAGACTCATATAGATTACTTAATGGGAAATAGCCAAAATTTAACCAACGCAATGCTAAAAGCATAAATAAAGCAAAATTAGCAAAAATATTGCCATATGAACTAACGGTTGAAAGTATTTTTATATTTGGGTAAATTAGGCTAGCCCAATAGATAATTGTTAAAGATAATAAATTTAAAAAAATTAAATTATCTAAAATTGATTGAATATTATCCATGTTAATATTTAATATATTGTTGTATGTAAAATAAAGTACTTCAAATTAAAAAAATTTAAGCAATTTCTTCCTGTTCAATTAGAACAAAGAAAAGGGCGAAACAAATCCCCGGAAAAACAAGCGTTACAATCGGAGTCAAGATTGGAGGTAAGAATGATGCTGTCATATTTTGATACTTTTATTACAGTTATAATTTTAAAAGATATTAAGAAAAAGCACACCATTTTGAGGTAGGTTAATGTGCTAGTGTTAATTCGATTATAATTTATATTATATTCGAATAAACTGGAATATCTTTGTCTAAAAAATTTAATATAAGGTAAGTACAATTTTATATATAAGGTAACTTATTAATAAAACTATTGGATACGCTAAAACCAATAACTAAGACGGCATTTCGTAAAAAAAACTGAAAAACATAAATTAATGTTTTCCAGTTTTTTGGCTAAGCAAATTAAGTCATACAAACCTGCCCGGAGTTAATAGTAGATTTTTCCACCACCCCATTTTTCGTTTACTACCTTTGGCTGAAGAAGAATATGTCCCGCAATAGCAAAAAGATCTTCATCAGTTAATGAGCGCATTTTTGGAAAGATATCGGCACTCTTGATACTCGGGTGAAGCTCAGAAATAGAATCTAGACCATCATATGTCATTGGATCCTTAAAATAACTTACTAAACTTGTAATATTATCACGTGCTGGCGTTGCTAAACTAAGCGACTCTGTATCTAAACCAACGTTTGGATTTGTTTTTGTTAAACCCCCGACATGGCATATTGCACAGGCATTATTAAATAAACGCTTGCCTCGCTTAACCTGTTCAGGTGTCATAACTACACTATTACCTTTAGCATCAAGAGGAACGGTTCTTGTATCTTCATCTAGCTCTAATGCATTAACAGAAGAAATGTTAGTGCTAAAGAAAAGAGTAGCTAAAATGCTTCCGGTTAAAAATTTATTTTTTAGCATATTAGTCTAATATTTTAATCAAACAAAATAAATATAGTTTAATAATAAACTGTTAAATCTAATTATAGAGTCTATAACAAAATATTCTTCAAGCCTTTACAAAGTATTAGTACTTTTGAATACGGAAAACCTATAATCTATATAATGAAAGTAACTAATCAAATGTATTACGACCTGTAAACTTTACATTTACCGGTTGTGGATTTTTCCCAATAGAATGATCCACATTCCCTACACCAATACGATTATCATTTAACTTTTCAGGGAAAACACCATCTTTTGGATGTAAATATTGCACTTCACTATTAGGGAAAATACGATAAATTTTATAATCTGAAATTTTAAATAATGTACGAAGCTGTGTACCTAAAGCTAAACATTGTTCTTTTTTAGCTAAATATAGAAGATTTTCACCTTTTTGCATAATCGCAGCGCCACTTGTTGGCATCTCAAAAATCTGCTCTTTTTTACTTGTCCATGTTATTGCATACTTTTCTTCTGTTTCGGCTGCTCGCAACCATCCACCAGTACTTCCACCAAATGTTGGAGAAGGTATTTGTAAATTTAATGTATCTGTCATTTATGTTTAAATAATTTAGATTGCACTTTGGACAAAAAATTACTATCACTAACGAGTCCACTTCATAACAGTATTATAATCCCATTTCATAAAAAACCATATGCTAAACTTCGCTTTTACGAAATACTAATTAATTATTGGGCCGAGTTGGATTTGAACCAACGTAAGCTATGCTAACGGATTTACAATCCGTCCCCATTAACCACTCGGGCATCGACCCTAACTTTCTATGAAAAGATTATAACAGATTTATGCGAAGTCAGCAATATTTATACATTTCACAAAATCGTCCAACTTAAAACTATAAAATAAAACTAATAATTTTTAAAATGTACAATATCATACATTTTAAAAACTATTAATTTAGCACTAACTATAGAAATTACATTGCCTTAACATCGGCAATTGCCTTCTTAAGTAGTTCTTCTGATTCAGGAGAAAGCTTCTTTGATGTTTTTACATCTGTAATGAAACTTGCTACCGAACTCTTAAGGTAAGAACGTAGCTTGATTGTAAATTCTTTTACTGTATCTACTGGAACATCATCTAAAAATCCATTAATACCCGCATAAATTACAGCAACTTGCTCTTCAACCGGAATTGGGCTGTTTTGCGCCTGCTTTAACATCTCTCTTAAACGCTGACCACGCGCAAGTTCATTTTGCGTTGCCTGATCAAGATCTGAAGCGAATTGCGAGAATGCTTCTAACTCTGCGAATTGTGCTAACTCAAGTTTTAATTTTCCAGCAACTTGTTTCATCGCTTTAATTTGTGCAGCGGAACCAACTCGTGATACAGAGATACCAACGTTAATAGCTGGACGAATACCAGCGTTAAATAGATCACCTGATAAGAAAATTTGCCCATCAGTAATACTAATTACGTTAGTTGGAATATAAGCAGATACATCACCTGCCTGCGTTTCAATAATTGGAAGCGCAGTCATACTTCCACCCCCAAGTTCATCACTTAACTTGGCAGCTCGTTCTAATAAACGTGAGTGTAAGTAGAATACATCTCCTGGATAAGCTTCACGACCTGGTGGACGACGAAGTAAAAGCGACATCTGACGGTAAGCAGAAGCTTGCTTTGATAGATCATCGTAAATGATTAACGTCGCTTTTCCATTATACATAAAGTACTCAGCTAACGCAGCACCTGTATAAGGCGCAATGTATTGTAATGTTGCTGGATCATCAGCATTAGCAGTAACAATAATCGTGTATGGAGATGCTCCTCTCTCTTCTAAAGAGGTTACAACTGCAGCAACTGATGAAGCTTTTTGTCCGACAGCAACGTAAACACAGATTACATCTTCCCCTTTTTGGTTCAGAATCGTATCAATTGCAACTGAAGATTTTCCAGTCTGACGGTCACCAATAATTAACTCACGCTGACCTCGCCCAATAGGAATCATAGCATCAATTGCCGTAATACCAGTTTGTACAGGTTCACAAACAGACTTTCGTGTGATAATACCCGGAGCCATTGACTCCACTAGTCGCGATTCTGTTGTAGAGATACCCCCCTTACCGTCAAGAGGTCGCGCTAAAGCATCAACAACTCGACCTAAGAAACCTTCACCTACTGGAACTTGGGCAATTTTACCTGTTGAACGTACAGAACTACCTTCTAAGATATCAATACCCTGACCCATTAATACGGCACCAACGTTATCGTTCTCTAAATTTAAAGCAATACCAATAGTTTTGTCTTCAAACTCTAAGAGTTCTCCAGCCATAACCTGCTCTAAACCATACACACGAGCAATACCATCTCCGATTTGAAGAACGGTACCCACGTTATCAATTTGAACTTCCTGATCATAACTTTCAATTTGTTGACGAATGATGTTACTAATTTCGTCAGGTCTAATGTTGATCATATTTCCGTCTCATTTAATTTATATTAAAGAATTTTTAATTTAAGGAACCTCTTAAATAGCTAGAAGCAATTTAATTCTAAGCTCCTAAAAGGCTACTAATTTGTCGTAATTGACCGCGAATACTCGTATCAATTAACTTAGAACCAATCTCAACTGTAAATCCTCCAATTAACTGGGGATCAACTTTCAGGGCAAGTTTAATTTGTTTCGCACCAGAAATTATCTTTAATTTCTCCGCAATATTTTGTTGTTGTTGAGCTGAAAGTTGAATAGAAGATGTAACTTTTGCAATTGCAATAGATTCTTCTTGATATGCTAATTCTAAAAATTTTTGCGCAATTCCATCGAGAACGGCTACACGACCGCGATCAACTAAGAGTAACAAAAATTTTAAGCTATTTGGGCTTATTTGTTCTCCTAGGATATCTTTGACCACATTTTTCTTAGCATCCTTTGTAATTAAAGGGTTACTTAAGAACTTTTCTAAGTCATTTGAGTTAGCTAGAAATTGCGAAACGATATTCATATCGTTTGTAGTCTCTTTTAAACTATCATTTGACTTAGCTAAATCGAGAAGGGCCTCAGCATATGGTTCTGCGACTTTACTTACAATTGACATAATTTAATCGCTTAATTTAGAAATGTTTCTATCAATAATTTGTTGTTGCAAATTAGAATTTAACTTTCCTTCTAATTGCAGAGTAACACGCTTAAGTGCTAAAGCAACAACGTAATCTGAAATTTGCTTACGAACTTTTGCCTCAATAGTTGTAATTTGTGATTTTGCAGATGAAGTTAGACGTTCAATTTCGGCTTTTCCATCATTTAAGATTGCACTTTTCACTTGCATCGCAGTTTTTTCTGCATCGGTCTTGATAGAATCAATTACGATTTGCGCTTGTGCTAATTGTTTCTCACTTTCTGCAAGACGGGCAACCGCTTGCTGCAACCTTTCTTCCGCTTCCTGAATCGCCCCCAAGATTTTTTGTTGACGTTCAGACAAACTTGCAGATAGAGCATTACTACCAAGATAAATTATCCCGCCCAATAGAATTGTAATATTAATTACATTCGTTTCAAAAATATCTGGGTTAAGTCCTACCGATAGATCAGAAATTTGGGCAGAGAAACTGTTTAAAGTCTGATTTAATAAATCCATTTTTATTTACGGAATAATTACTAACAACGTCTAAAGAACGATCTTCGTACCTAACAATTTTTCTTTAATTAATTGGCTTAATTCATCAACTTGAGTTTCTAACTGCTGTAAAGCTAATGACTTTTGCGCTTCAAGTTCCTTGTTAGTCTGTTGGATTAAATTTGTTGCATCTTGACGAGCTTGATTAATCTCCGATGCGACAACCTCTTTTGCCTCTTGCTCTGACTGAGCTATAATAGCTTGAGCATTAGTACGAGCTGTTTTTAACTGCTCATCATATTGCTTATATAACTCATCAGCTTTAAGTAGTTTTTCAGAAGCATCAGCTAAATTTGTACTAATACTTGTTTCGCGCTCTTCTAAAACTTTAGAAACTGGCTTGTAGAATACAAAAGTTAATACCGACGTTAGAAGAATGAATTGGATTGCCATTAAAGGTAACGTCGCATTGAAATCAAACAATCCACCAGCACCTTCAGCGACAGATATGATATGCATTAACGGCATAAAAATATATTTGTTTAAATTTGCTATAGAATAACGTTTTTAAACTTTAAAAATTAAATACAATTATTCAATCTAAAAGAATTTAAAAAGAGCGCTTAGTAAATACTAAGCGCCTAAAAATTTCTAACCACCAGTGAATGGGTTTGCAAATAGTAGACAAAGAGCAACTACTAGACCATAAATTGTTAGAGACTCCATGAATGCTAGAGATAAAAGAAGAGTACCACGAATTTTACCTTCTGCTTCTGGTTGACGAGCCAGACCTTCAACAGCTTGTGCAGCTGCAGTACCTTGACCAATACCAGGACCGATAGCAGCTAGACCAATTGCTAAACCTGCAGCAACAACAGAAGCACCTGAAATAATAGGATTCATAGGAAAATATTTTCTTTTAATAAAAAAATTCTACGTTTACGAAATTAACAAACTTTTTTCACAAAAATGAATAAGCTAAAGAAACCTTATTCAAGAGATTCACCAATATAAGCGGCAGAAAGTGTAGCAAACACTAATGCTTGCACAGAACTGGCAAAAATACCTAATACCATAACTGGTAATGGTACAAAAAGTGGTACTAATAAGCATAGTACCGATACAACGATTTCATCAGCTAAAATGTTTCCAAATAAACGGAAACTAAGCGAAAGTGGTTTTGTAAAATCTTCCAAAATATTAATTGGAAGAAAAATAGGTGTCGGCGATATGTATCGCGCAAAGAAACCTAAACCTTTCCCTTTCAGTCCCGCATAAAAATAGCTAATAGACGTTAATAAGGATAATGCCACAGTTGTATTAATATCATTTGTTGGAGCAGCTAATTCACCTTCGGGAAGTGTTATTAGTTTCCAAGGTACTAAAGCACCTAACCAGTTGGCTACAAAGATAAATAGAAATAAAGTTCCGACAAATGGAACCCAAGGACGATATTCATATTCACCGATCTGATCTTTAGCAATACCTGAAACGTATTCAAAAACAGACTCAGCAAAATTTTGTAATCCTTTTGGGACTTGTTCAAGATTAAGTGTACCTAATACTGCAATAGTTAAAATAATAGCTATTACAAGCCAAGTTACTAATAAAACTTGACCATGTACAGTTAAACCGGCAAATTCCCAGTATAAATGCGTACCTACTTCGACAGCAGCTAACGAAAAAAACATAAACAGATTTATAACTCGGTATGAGTAATGCAAATTTTTCTTATTGCCTAAAATAATTATACCTATTTCAACCCATTACGTACACTTTTATTGCAATGTTCTAAATTTAGAAAAAAAAAGAAAGTAATTTATTATTACTTTCTTTTCAATTGGGATCTTTTAGACTACCTGACAACTATTTAACAAAAACTAAGTGTACAAAGATGCTAAACTTGCGAACGCGCACCAAATACGATTCCATCAGCTAAAGTAGATATAATTAATTTTATAGAACGGACGGCATCGTCATTTGCAGGAATTGGAATATCTACTGAATTTGGGTCACAATTTGTATCTAAAATTGAAATTATTGGAATTCCTAATTTACGACATTCAGCAATTGCTGTACTCTCTCTTTTGGGATCAATGACTACAACCACATCTGGTATTTGTGTCATTTCACGAAGTCCCCCTAAATTATGTTTAAGTTTTTCATGCTCTCGACGTAATAATGCGGCTTCCTTTTTTGGTAAAAGCTCAATTTCACCACTTTCTTCTTTATGATCTAATTCTTTAAGATATGCAACACGTCCTTGAACAGTAGACCAGTTAGTTAATATACCACCTAACCAACGATTATTAACATAATGCGCCCCACATTTTTGCGCTTCTTCAGCAATTATGGCTGAAGCTTGTCTTTTCGTACCAATAAATAAAAAACTCTTACCCTCTTTTGCGGCGGTCTGAACATAATTATAAGCATGAGTTAATAAACGTGCTGTTTGAACTAAATCAATTACATGAATACCATTTTGCTCTGTATAAATATAAGGGAACATTTTTGGATTCCAACGACTAGATTGATGGCCAAAGTGCACTCCTGCATCTAATAATTCTCCAAGTGTAATAACGGTCATATTAAAATGTATGTTTTTTTGTAGCTAAGTAACTTTTATAAATAGAACAAATTAAATTCATTCTAAATTTTACGCGAGTAGAATTCGATGACAAATAGCTCATTTAATTTTAAGGCAACCCAATCTCTATCTATTATACTAAGCACTTTTGCTGTTAGAGTTTGTTTATCAAAATCTAAATGTTGAGGAATATTTGATAATGCCGGAGATTCTAAAAAGCTTAAAACTAAATCACGAGATGCCTTCGAATCTTTAATTGTTAAAACATCGCCTGGTTGGCACTGATAACTGGGAATCGAAACACATGACTTATTGATCATAACATGCTTATGCCCAACTAACTGGCGCGCAGCTGCTATAGTTGGGGCCATCCCTAGTCGAAAAACAATATTATCTAAACGCATTTCAAGGAGCTGTAATAGAATATTACCTGTCGCACCTTTAATGCGTTTTGCTTCTTTCATATAATTCATAAGTTGTTTTTCACTTAGGCCATAGTTGAAGCGTAATTTTTGTTTCTCCTCTAGACGCATAGCATATTGTGTCAATTTTTTAGGCGTTGCTCCATGTTGACCAGGTCGTTGAGTTAATTTAGATTTCTTACTTGTAAAGGCAGGTAGATCACCTAATCTACGAGTTACCCTTAACTTTGCTCCTGTATAACGGGCCATAAATTTACTTTTTTATCAATTATATTAATGTGTTAACCAACTATACTATAAATTTTAATAAAATGAAATATCATATAATTTTAAGAAGCTTCATTTAAACGGAAACTTAAAAGATCATCCTTAACGGTACTCAATGTTGGAAGACCAGAAAACTCATTTTCTAACTTATTTTTACGTACCTTGCGTAAATGTTCATAACAATTAAATCCCGTTCCTGCTGGAATTAAACGACCAATAATAACATTTTCTTTTAATCCATTCAACCAGTCTTTCTTACCTTCAATGGCAGCTTCAGTTAAAACACGCGTTGTTTCTTGAAAACTAGCCGCCGATATAAAACTATCACTATTTAAAGAAGCTTTTGTTAAGCCTAGAAGAATTGGGACATAAAAAGGTGGGGAAGAATTTGCTAAACATGCAGCATTTGTAATTTTTTCCGCTTGATATAAACTAAGAATTTCACCCGGCAATAATGTAGTATCTCCGCTTTCTTCAACACGAACTTTTGAAGTCATTTGCTTCACAATAACTTCAATATGCTTATCAGCAATTTGGACACCTTGGGCTAAATAAGTACGTTGGACTTCATTAACCAAAAATAGTTGTAAATATTTAAAACTTATTTTACATGCTTTATCAATAGTTAACTTAGTTTGGTAATAAGAGAATAAGGTTACTAACATCTCATGAGGACTTACTTGACCATCCGTTAATGGAGTAGCAACTTTGACAAAATCACCGTTGGCAACTTTTACCTTTGCTTTAACATCAATCAACTTTGAGACAATACTTCCATCCGATTCAACAATATCGATTAAGGAATTTTTAAAATAAATTTGGCCCTCTGACGATGCTAATAAACAACTATTCTTAATTTTTCGAGCTTCTAAAATTTCTTCCACTTTAGGCAAACCCTGAACGATATCAACCGTTTTTAATTTTTCGTAGACCAAGGTCGCTAAAATATCAGAACGTTGAACAATACTTCCTTGATTAACACGTAAAATCGTCCCTTCTGAAATAAGATACGGACGGCCTAAACGAACTAACACCTTGTTAGGAGTAATACGATAAATCTGGCCAGAATAAGGTGATTTTCGACGACTAGTTAATGAACACCCTACACGAACCAAATCACCAACCTTCACTTGTAATTTTTCGTCTAATGAGGACCATGGAATTTCTTTTATATCAATTTCTTTTAAAAGTAAGATCTCCTTTGAACTCATTCCTGTATCATCTACACCAATAAGTGTTCCTGAGTTTACAGATGATACCTGTAATCTGGCAATAGTGGTGTTTGAGTGAATAAACTGATTTTCTTGTACAACATAATGAACGGGTGAAATAATATGCTGTTTAAAATGTTTTGTCTCTGCTTCAAGTGGTTTTAAAACTTCATAGAGAGAAACTTTAAGACGATAATGATCCGCGACTCCAGAAATAGGAATAGTTTCAAGTTGCGGTTGAAGATTTGGATTTTTACCTCGTATTTGTAAAACAAGAAAAGTCTGTAAAAGATTTACGCCAACATTTGATTTTACATGTTCCCAATTTTTATAAAAAATTCTTTTTACTGTTTTTATTTTAAGATTTTGCTCACTCACATTCGGAAAAAAGGAGTGCTCTAATAAAAATCCTTTTTCTCTTGGAACTTGAAAAAGCTGTACAGGGCGAACTAATAAATAAGAAAACGTAAATACTTCAATTATTTCAACATAACATAGCCTTTCAGCAATTAGATTCGGTGTGATCAACTCACCTGACTTAACAAACGAACTTTTATCAAATTTATTTTTCGTAAAATCATC
>MDSX01107490.1_pt1 | contig 12040 bp, 10 predicted proteins | sample 811141 | NCBI WGS metagenome assembly MDSX01 (sample SAMN05326642, study PRJNA326480) | marine metagenome | isolation source: seawater | place: Atlantic Ocean: South East | collected 2010
ATTGTTGGAGTAGGGTATATGCTATATTCAATTTACGGAATGAAGTCGCGCACAGGAAATATTGGTCATGATGCTCATTTTGGTGGTGCTATCGGAGGATATGTTTTGACTTTACTAATTATTCCTCAAGTTTTAAAGACACATTTATGGATGGTAATACTTCTAGCTATTCCAATTCTAATTCTGTTTTTAATGCATAAAAACAAAAAAATTTAGTTAGCTGTGAAACTAGAAGTCAAGAAGTTCCTTTATTTTATTATCTAACTGACTGCCTCTTAGTCGTTTGTCAATCAGCACACCATCTTTATCTATAATAAATGTTGCTGGAATAGAGTTCACACCATAAAGCTGTGCAATTGGATCATTCCATGATTTTAAGTTTGAAATATTATACCAGTTTAGCTGATCTTTTTCGATGGCTTTGATCCAAGCTGATTTTTGGGTTTCTGAATCTAGAGAGATACTAATAATTTCTAAGCCTTTAACATGATATTCGTTATATAGATTTACAAGATTCGGGTTTTCGATTCGGCAAGGTTTACACCATGATGCCCAAAAATCAATAATCGTTACTTTTCCTTTAATTTCATTAAGTTTTAACATAACTCCTTCAGAGTTAGGTGCTGAAAAATCGGGAACTTTCTCACCTATTTTTATTAATTCATTCTTTTTAACTCTATTAAGTTTTGTTTTGATTTGGTTTGAAATAATTTGATTTTCAACTGTTTTCGTTTTTATACTTATATTAATTTTATCATATGCTTCTTTAGCTAGATCCATATCAAATCCTTTTTGACCTATTGCGCTATTTAGTAATGTTAATGAAAAATCAGAATCAGGGTATGTTTTGATAAAATTAAAACCAAAGTTCTTTAGTAATATTTTTTGAGATTTCATTTTTTTATTGAGTTGATTTAAAATTATCGGATCATTTGTTAATTTCATGATCGAATCTCGTAAGTTACTAATCACATTATATTGTTTTTTGTATTGTTTTTTGTAATCGTCAAATACATCATTATTGTAAGTTCCAACACTTGTAGATGAAAAAATACTGTCCTTGTATATAGTAACATCAATTTCTCCAGGTTCAAGAACAATATTAGTTTGTCCATTAACTCCGTCGATTGTTAAGGTTCGCATTTCCACACTATTGATTTCCCCTCTAAAGCTGAATGAACCGTTATAAACAATAGCGGTATCAGTAGTTCTAACACTACGAGGGTCTGTGTTCGTTTTTAAATATGCTCTTAACCCATTAAAAACCCCTTCGGCCTTTACATTTACTATATACTCGTTAGTCGATAGTTTTGATTGATTATCGCAACTAATCAAAGACGATATAATCAAAAATGTATATAAATATATTTTCATATTAAATTTTAAATATAATTACAAAAATAATTTAAAATTATTACTTATACCATTTGAACTAATATTAATACTTTTGTAAAAAAATTAACCATTGAATTTAAAAGACACCATTATAGCTTTAGCAACTCCATCTGGAGCTGGTGCCCTTGCAGTAATTCGACTTTCTGGACCAAATTCTATTTTAATGATTGATGATTTTTTTAAATCAATTCATTCAAAAAGAATGAGTGATCAAAAGTCACATACGATTCATTTAGGACATATTACTGAGTCTGGTAGAGATATAGATGAAGTTTTAGTTTCCATTTTTAAAAATCCTAAATCATATACCGGCGAAAATGTTGTCGAAATTTCTTGCCACGGAAGCACCTATATACAACAAGAAATTTTACAGTTATTTATTCGTAATGGTGCTCGACTTGCCAACCCTGGAGAGTTTACATTACGTGCTTTCTTAAATGCTAAATTAGACTTAAGTCAGGCAGAAGCAGTAGCAGATTTAATTGCGAGTGAAAACAAAGCATCCCATCAGATAGCTATGCAGCAAATGCGTGGTGGGTTTAGTAATAAAATTAAAGAATTAAGGGATGAATTATTAAATTTCGCTTCCCTTATTGAACTGGAGCTTGATTTTTCTGAAGAAGATGTAGAGTTTGCAGATCGTAAACAATTTGAAGATTTACTTCATCGTATTATCAAAGTATTAAAACATTTGATTGACTCCTTTTCAACAGGGAATGTGATTAAAAACGGAATTCCAATATCTATTATCGGGGCACCAAACGTTGGAAAATCCACCCTTCTAAATGCGTTATTAAATGAAGATAAAGCAATTGTAAGTGATATTGCGGGAACAACTCGTGACGCCATCGAAGACGAAATTACAATTGAAGGTATTAAATTTCGATTCATTGATACTGCTGGTATTCGTTATACTGAGGATGTGATTGAAAGTATTGGTATTAAGAAAACATTTGAAAAAATTACTCAATCGCAAGTCATATTATATTTAATAGATGTTTCCAAGCTAACATCTGAATCAACAACTTTATTTAATAACGAAATACTAAAAATTCAAGAGAAGTATCCAGACAAACAATTAATAGTTGTTGCTAATAAAATGGATTTAGCTGATAATGAAATTGTTAAAAAAGCTATTATATATCCATACACTCTCTATACTTCAGCTAAAAGTAATATGGGTATTTCAGGTTTAAAAACTAAGTTATTAGAATTTGTAAATACTGGAGCCTTACGAAATAACGAGACTATTGTTACAAACTCTAGACATTATGATTCTTTACTAAAAGCTTTGACAGATATACAAAAGGTACAACATGGAATGGACGAACAGCTATCAGGAGATTTATTAGCTATTGATATTCGTCAGGCCCTATATCACTTTGGAGAAATTACAGGTGAAATCACGTCTGATGATTTGTTAGGTAATATATTTGCTAATTTCTGTATTGGAAAATAAATTATCTATCAACCTTCAGGTTTAGTAATAGTAAACATACTTTCTTTTGTAACTCGTGAATACCAATCAGCTCCTAATCGTGCAACTAAATCTAGTTTAGTGGGATCTATTTCGCCGTTGGAATTTAATAAGTTAGAATTGACATGTATATGAACTACTTTTGCGATCACTAATTGTCCAGCCCCGCCGTTATCTCCTAAGGAAACGATATTGTCCACTATACATTCAAAGGATACCGGAGACTCTAAAACTCGAGGAGGTTTTACTTTAAGTGATTTTACTTCTGTAAGCCCTGTTTCATTAAATTCATTAACCCCTTTAGGATATTCTTTACTCGACTCAGACATTTGATCTACTATTGAATAATCTACCATGTTGATAACTACTTCTCTTGTTTCATTAGAGTTTTGTAAAGTATGTTTTGTGGTATTATCTCGTACACGTCTACTTGGAGAGAAAATTAAAATAGGGGGATTTGAACTAAAAACATTAAAATAACTAAATGGACTAAGGTTTACATTTCCCCTAGAATCAATGGTACTTACAAGCGCAATAGGTCGTGGGGCAACTGCAGATAAAAGTAATTTATGTAAGTCTTTAGTTTCTAGTTTTTCAGGATTAAATGATTTAGTTGTAGACATAGTATTTATTTAGCTTTTAGTAATTTTGATATGACATTACCAAATCCAACACGGATTTTTCCATTTTGACAGTAACCTCTCATAATAACCGTATCATTGTCCTTGATAAATTTTCTAGTTCCTCCTTCAATTAATTCAACAGGTTTAGTCCCCGCCCAAGAGAGTTCAAGCATAGAGCCGTATGAATTTGGGTTTTTTCCACTAATAGTTCCTGAAGCCATTAAGTCACCAACGTTCAAATTACACCCATTCACAGTATGGTGAGCTAGTTGTTGACTCATATTCCAGTACATGTATTTAAAGTTTGAATGACTTACAATTGTTTCTTTACAACTTTCAGGCTGAATAGCTACTTCTAAATTGATATCATAATTCCTTAATCCTTTGTAAGATAAATAGGGTAGTACCATAGGCTCTTGTTGTGGTCCATCCACTTTAAAAGGCTCTAAAGCTTCTAAAGTTACTACCCAGGCAGACATGGAAGATGCAAAGCTTTTTGCCAAAAATGGCCCTAATGGTACGTATTCCCATTTTTGTATATCTCTAGCTGACCAATCATTAAATAATACTTTTCCAAATATATAATCATTTGCATCGTTTGTGGATACAGAATCTCCAATACTAGAGTTTTTTCCAATAATAAATGCCATTTCTAACTCAAAGTCTACACGTGCAGATGCTTGAAAAGTAGGAGGGGAGTTAGGTTCTAAAACAACTTGTCCTTTTGGTCTATGAACATTATGGCCACTTACTACTATTGAAGATGCTCTTCCGTGATAACCAACAGGTAAATATTTCCAATTTGGAAGTAAAGCATTATCAGGATCTCTAAACATAGTTCCAATATTGGTAGCATGTTCAATACTTGAATAAAAATCAGTATAATCACCTACTTTTACTGGTAGATGCATAGTAACTGTTAATTGATTAATAAGAACAGAAGGATTAGATTTTAATTCTGAATTTTCATCACACAATTCAGATTGAATTAATTCTCTAACTTTAACAGTAATATGTTTCCCGAGTGCTATAAAATCATTCAAATAGTTAGATTTTAAAACTGAAATATCAAATTTTAAGTCTTTAAAAACTCCTAGTTTATAAGCGGCATGTAAATCGACAATATTTTCACCAATTGCAATGCCAACTCTCTTAATTTGGTCTGATTCAGAAAAAATTCCAAAAGGTAAATTATAAATACTAAAATCTGAGTTTTTATCAACTTTGATCCAAGGTTGCATAGGTTATTTTTTTATTATTAAATCTAAGCCGTCAGTGATCAACTTAGTATATTGTGTATTTTTCTGTAATGTTGTTAGTTGTTCATAAACTTTCCTCATTAAAGATAAATCTTTGTTATAAACAAGCTCATATATTTCAAGTAAAATTAGCCATTCTGTAGGGTATTTGTTAACAACTTCTTTGAAAATAGAATTTAAATCATTAAAATCATCTGTATCATTTAATCTATGGGATTTAACTAAATTATAAATTTCAAAAAGTTTTTTTTCGTTATGTGAATATAAAATTTTCGTAGTTTTTTGTTTCGATATTTTGTATATATCATCAAATGAGTTAGGATCGGCTGGACCTGCAAATGCTGAAATGATTTGGTTTCCAATCACCATGTCATATACACCCCAACTTGTTTCAAATAATATTTGTTCTTTGTAGGTGACTAAGCAATTATTAAAAGAAATTAAAATAATATTTCCTTGTAAATCCCTCTTTCCAGTAATAACTTTTCCTTCGACAATAATACCACCTTCAAAACAAAGTCGTGTAGTTTTTCCTTCAATTATTCCATATTCTATCAGGTCATTAGGTGACATGTCTTGAATTGCAGTTGGAATGTCTTTTAAGTTACCAATAGTACTTCCATATCCATTTGGATGGTGTTCAATTCCATGTCCTATTAGTTCAGTGCCTTCAAGAGCTAACGCCGTTGACCCGACAGTTTGGAAATAAATTGGAGTATCCTCGTCATTAATAACTGCGCTAAAGGTTCCAGAAATTTGAATACCAGTATTTAACTTAATTGTCCCCATTTTTTTAGATGCAATTAGTTTTTGAATTCCCTCAAGTCCTCCTCTTCTAATAGCCATTGTGTTTGCGAATTTTTCTAAAACAATACTTAAACTTGAAAAGTCAGGTATTACAAATAATTGCGGTTGAGTATTTGTGATATCAAAGTTTATAGAAGCAGCTTCAATTGAATAGGGTATTTTCTTGACTTTATTTCGCAAACAAAGCTGACTTTCTTCTATAGAAGATAATAGTCCTGCTCCGTATAGTTTTGGATTTTCAATTGTTCCAATAAGGCCATATTCAACTGTCCACCAATGTAGATTTCTAATTTTAGCCATTTCAGAAAGTTCACCCATTTCTGATTGTAATTTATTGACTTGTTTTTCTGCTTCTAATATTGATTCTTTGGATGAGTTAGGATTCTCTTTTAGAATTGATAACAATCGAATAGATTCGTACATTTCATGATCCATTGGTGATGATATAGCTTTCGAACCAATTTGACCTAAACGTCTTAAATATTCAGCATATTCAGAATTTGCTATAATGGGAGCGTGACCTGCTGCTTCATGAATAATATCTGGAGCAGGTGTGTAATTAATATGATCTATTGTTCGAATTTCAGAAGAAATAACTAATACGTTATAGGCTTGAAATTCCATAAAGGCATTAGGGGGAATGAATCCATCAACAGCAACAGCAGCCCATCCAATTTCTTTTAAAATCCGGTTCATGCCTTCCATTTCTGGAATGACTTCTTCAGAAATTCCTGTTTTTTCTAATCCTTGAATATAACACTTATGCGCTATCTTTTTTAGAGTGTGAATATTTAAACGCATTACATACCTCCAAACAGATTGATTTTGAGCAGTATATTCACTGTAAGGTTGTTCAATTATAAATTTATGAAGATGTTTAGGTAACTTTTCTGTAACACTATTAAACTTCATCGTAGCTTATTTATCAGTTATATTAAACATTAAGTTATAATGTCCCTCTATTTTCTTGTTCTCTTTCAATAGCTTCAAAGAGTGCTTTAAAATTACCTTTACCAAATGATTGAGCACCCTTTCTTTGAATAATTTCAAAAAACATAGTTGGACGATCCAATACTGGTTTTGTAAATATTTGAAGTAAATAACCTTCTTCGTCTCTGTCTATTAAAATACCATGCTTTTTTAAAGTATTTAAATCTTCATCAATTTCGCCTACTCGTTCTAGTAAATCATCATAATAAGTTTCTGGAACATACAAAAATTCCACTCCACGATTTTTCATTTCCTCGACTGTTTTTGCAATGTCATCTGTTGCAAGAGCTAAATGTTGAACTCCAGGACCATTGTAGAAATCTAGATATTCTTCAATTTGTGATTTTTTAATTCCATCAGCAGGCTCATTAATTGGGAATTTAATCCGACCGTTTCCATTACTCATTACTTTACTCATTAGTGCAGTAAACTCAGTAGATATATCATTATCATCAAAAGAAATTATTTGAGCAAAGCCCATGACCTCTTGATAAAACTTACACCAAATATTCATTTCATCCCAGTTTACATTACCGACTATATGGTCAATATGCTTAAGCCCAACTGACTCTGGGCTGTAATGAGACTCCCGTTTTTCGTATCCAGGAAGGAAGATACCTTTGTAATTTTTTCTTTCAATAAACATATGTACTGTTTCACCATATGTATAAATACCTGATTTTATAACTGATCCATTCTTATCACTTATTTCTATTGGTTCCAAATATGGTTTGGCGCCTCTTTTAATTGTTTGATTAAATGCTTCAGTGGCATCCTCTACATGCAATGCAATAATTTTAACTCCATCACCATGAGTATTGATATGCTTATTAATTAACGAATCTTTTTCTAATGAAGTTGTTAACACTAAGCGAATCTTTCCTTGTTTTAAAACATAAGATGCAATTTTATTTTCTCCAGTTTCCATTCCTGCATAAGCTTCTGTTTGAAATCCAAATGCAGTTTTATAATAGTGAGCACTTTGTTTTGCATTTCCAACATACAACTCAATGTAGTCTGTTCCAGAAATAGGTAAGAAATCCTTAGCTTCATCAAATATTTTCTTAATTTTAAAATTGAAATTTTGTAATTCTTCAATACTTTTTGTAGGTTCCATTATGATTTATTTATCCATGATTTATAATACGAGTCGTCATTTATTTTAAGAGCTTCTTCAGTTACCATTAATGGACTAAAAGTATCTACCATAACAGCAAGTTCTTGAGTATCTTTTTTTCCAATACTTTTTTCCATAGTTCCAGGGTGAGGACCATGGGGAATTCCAGCAGGATGTAAAGTTATACTTCCTTTATTAATATTATTTCTGCTCATAAAGTCTCCATCAACGTAGTAAAGAACTTCATCTGAATCGATATTGGAATGGTTGTAAGGAGCTGGAACTGACTTTGGATGGTAATCGTATAGTCTGGGAACAAACGAACAAATAACAAACTTAGAGGTTTCAAATGTTTGATGAACTGGTGGTGGCTGATGGATCATCCCTGTTATGGGTTCAAAGTCATGAATTGAAAATTTATAAGGGAAGTTATAACCATCCCAGCCAATTACACTAAAGGGATGTGCCGCATAAATATATTCGTGAATGGTATCTTGTTTTTTAACTTTTATAAGAAATTCACCAGACTCGTTATATGATTCTAGTTCTGTTGGGGGATGAAAGTCTCTTTCAGAATATGGAGCACCTTCTACGATTTGGCCAAACCAATTTCTATAGCGTTTTGGTGTGTAAATAGGACTTTTTGATTCTACTATAAACAGGCGATTATCTACATTGTCAAATTCAATTTGATAAATAACCCCCCTAGGAATGACTAGATAATCTCCGTATTTAAATTTGATATTTCCTAGAAGCGTTCTTAGTTTTCCAGTCCCTTTATGTATAAAAATTACCTCATCTGAATCAGTATTTTTGTAAAAATAACTAGTTAATGATTTATTTGGTGCAGCTAAACTAATTTGACAATCTTGATTAATTAGAATACAAGACCTGCTTTCTAAATAATCAGACTTAGGAGTTACCTTAAAACCGTTTAACTTTAAAGATTTCATGTTCTTAGACACTGCAATCTTTGGAGATACATCATATGAGTTAATAATCTTTTTAACTTGTGTAGGTCTTTGTGTATGATACATTAATGACGACATACCTTCAAACCCTATAGTTCCAAATAATTCTTCATAATAAAAGTTATTGTTAGAATCTTTAAATACAGTATGTCTTTTTGAGGGGATTTTTCCTAACGTATGATATCTTGGCATATTACATGATTTTAAGTAATAATTTGTATATAATATATTAAGAACAAATATATACGAAATACATTTATATTGTGTGTTTATTTCATTAGTACTTGTTAAATAAGAATATTTATATGTATTTTTGTTATAATAAATTGTTTTATTCTTTTTTAATCTTTTCTTATAACCATTTTACTTTTTTTTTTCTAAATGACAGACAAACTTGACAAAATTGATATTAAAATATTAAAACTATTACAGAAAAATAGTAATCGTACCGTTAAAAATATTGCTGAAATATTAGGTCTTACTACCACGCCTATTTTTGACCGAATTAAAAAACTTGAAAAAAAGGGGTTTATAGACAAATATGCAGCTATTCTAAATTCTAAGATGCTTGGCTTGAAATTGACTGTATTTGTAGGAATAACTCTAAAAAACCATACAAGAAGTTATTTAGAAAAATTTGTTGACACCATAAAAGGTTTTCCAGAAGTTGTTGAATGTCACCGTGTTTCAGGCAATTTTGATTATCTTTTAAAGTTAACTTTAGTTGATATTGAAGACTATGAACAGTTTATCTTAACTAAACTAGCGATAATCGCTGACGTTAATAATGTACAAAGCTATGTAGCACTGTCTCAAAGTAAATCAACCACTGAATTAAATTTAGATCATTTGATATAAACCTTCTACTCTCTGAGCACTATTAAACTAGCTTTGTAACCAGTTGTTAATAACCATTCCCCAGAAGCGATGATAACATCACTTTCATTATAAACTTTTAGTTGTGCGGTGTTTGGACTCGAACTTCCCTCATTTAAAGCAAAAAACTGAATCTTATTGAGTCCTTTTTTTAGTTCAACATCAATCACATAAGCAGTATTTTTAAGGGCTATATTAGGATGTATAATTGCTTCATTTAGTAATAATTTGATTCTATCACCGTCTTCATATTCATGGTCTCTACAAACAATTCGAATATATTTTGATTTTGTTTTGATATCTCCAAGGTAGTAATCACGATCAAACTTAGAAATATCTTTTTTACTTTCGTTAAATTGCTGTTTGATTTCCCAAGTGGGATCTACTACATCACGAGTTTCTGTAATCCCATACTTTTTCTTTGCAAATCCATCAATTGGTTTAATGTCCATTGTGATTGCAAACCCTTTATCAGTTAATCCAACAACTGGAGATAGTTTAATAGGATATTCTTTAGATAATTTAATTTCGTCTAAAGCTGGAATATTTAAACTGTAAAATTGTTTAGATTTATCAATTTGTGAATAACAAGTATACTGCATGACTATTATTGTCAACAATATTAAATATCTATTCATGAGCATAAAAATTACTTATTTGGTAAAGATATATATTTGATCATATAATTAAAGTGTCAAACAATTAATATTATTTTAAATTCACTTAATCAAATAATATTAATGATATAAAATTATGATCGTCAACAAAGTTTAGATTCTATTTCCAGTTTTTAAGTTTACTTGTTTTACCAATGCCAGGATTAAAAAAGTTAGTTGGATCCAATTGTTTATAAAATTCAGTCAAAGAGGGTTTTGCAAAATATTCATGTCCAACATTATGCTCAGCAGGATATTCTGCACCTCTAGCTTCGTAAGTTTTTAATAATTCTTTTTTTAACTTATCAACGTTTACACCTTTTTTAACAATGTAATTTAGGTGTAAGACATGGCAGAACAAATGACCATAGCAAAATTTCGTGTCTAGTAAATTATTTATTTTAGGTGGTAGTTTTTCAAACCAATCTTTTTCATTTCTTGGGAATGCAATATCCATTGATAACATTCCACCTGTTTTAACTTCATTTAGTGCATGATAACGACCTATGGCACTTGCAGCAACATAGCGGTGTAAGATAGATTTTTCTGCTTCTCTTGTAGTACATTCAAAATAACCTCCTTCTTTATCATTGAAAAATTTATTGAAATATTCTTTCGCTTCATCTATTCCATCATCAGACATTTCAATTATCCAATGGTGTTCATATTTATCTCTAAACTCTTCCATTCTTTTAGGTAAATGACTAGGCCATAACTTGCTTAAAAATTGCATTATTTTATCAGATAATTTGTCGGGAAGAAAATTTATATTTTTTGATAATAAATCTACTTTTCTCTTTAACTCAAAAAGTGTTGGTAGAAAATTAGTGCCTAATTTTTCTATCACAATAAAGTTGTCTTTACTGTATTTTTTTGCAGCATCATAACAATCTCTATGCAGATAATCACCAGAAGTGGGGAGTGTTTTAAATTTCGAGAGGACATCTCTTCTTATTTCCCAAAATACATCTGGACTATTAGATCCAACATAGAAAACCTGACTTTTTTTAGGGATATCGTAGGTATCCAATCTTACTGCAAAAACAGCGACCTTACCAGCGCTTCCTGAGACTCCATTTAACAATCTTTTATCAGCATTGTACCTTGATGGTAAACTTGAATTAATTTGTCTAACAATATTTGGATAATCGTTATCAGACGCTAGCTTGTTTGATTGTTTAATATCCGATTCATCAAAATTTCTATTTTCTACATTGTTTAAAATTTCTTCCTCACTAGAACCTAAATCAATTCCAAGTTCATTAATTAATTCTAGTTCATTATTTTGATTCACTTTGCCATATAAAGCTAACTCAGTATATGCAGGACCTCTTTTCACTAATGAACCTCCCGAATTATTACAAACCCCTCCAATAATAGAAGCTCCAATTGATGTTGAGCCTATAACAGAATGGGGTTCTCTTCCAAATGGTTTTAATTTTTTTTCCAAATCATACAAAGTACTCCCAGCTAATCCTAATATCTGTTTTCCCCCATTAATAATGTGAATACCATTAATTCGCATAGTATTAACAATTACAATAGGACGGTCATAATCATTATCATAGGGTGTAGAACCGCCTGTTAAGCCAGTATTGGCAGCTTGCATGATAACAATAGTATCAGCTTTCACGCAAATTTTTAAAATTCTCCAAATTTCTATCAATGTGGCGGGTTGAACGACGGCAAAAGCGTTTCCTGATCCGTACCTCCAACCCTTACTGTACTTTTGTTTTTTCCAACTATCTGTAATTAGATATTTACTACCCACTGTTTTTTCTAAATCAAATAGTAATATAGAATTATTATCCATTTTGTTGAGATTATAGATCATCGTCAAAATTAACAATTATCATAAATATTACTTAA
>MDSX01082144.1_pt1 | contig 12039 bp, 8 predicted proteins | sample 811141 | NCBI WGS metagenome assembly MDSX01 (sample SAMN05326642, study PRJNA326480) | marine metagenome | isolation source: seawater | place: Atlantic Ocean: South East | collected 2010
TATGAACTTATTTATAATGTATTAGAGTGCGAGTTTCAATGATACTACGCATCTTTGTATATTTAGTGCATACACAATTTCAAACTGTAGAATGTCTCCAGCATTGAGTGCTGTATTCCATGTTGAAATTGTTGTATTCCTATTTATTCTTTCTTCTGCACCTGATGATATATTACCCAACGTAGGTCTCTCACTACCACAAATAGAAGAGAAGTTTGGGAAATTATCGTAATCAACTTTTTTAATATCAAATTGTATTCTACCTTCCTGATCAGAAATGATTGTCCATGACTGAATCTTTCCAGTAACATCAAGTGTCATATCTCCTTTAATTCCAGAAGACATGGGTGCGGAACCAGCATCAACAACAAAGTTAATTGTTCTTGTAAGGTCGGCAGTTGTAGAGAGACCTACAACATATACAGTATCGCCATTGCTAGGAGCAGTGGTAAATATAATATCTGTTCCACTAGTGGTATAATCAATACCAGGAACTTGAACTAATCCATTAATAGCAACAATTAATTGTTGATCATTTGCTGGTGTATATGCATCACCATCTGGATCAATTAATGGAAAACCTAAATTAGTTCCATTGAATATCCAACTAGAAGTATTAAGTATCTCGTTGCCATACTGAAGATACTTACTAGGTATCTCATAGTTAACACCAACATTATACTTCTTCTGAGGTTCAGAAAGAACCTGATAATTAGAAGATTTTACTGATACGTTATACTTTGGCATTATGTAACCCCAGGAGTTACTTCAATAATACCTTCTATAACTCTTGTCTTCACACTTTGTGGAGAAGTGAGAACTATATCATATACATATCGTCTTGGGTCTAAACCAGAACTAGTAGAATTAGTTAAACTAATTTTTAAAATACCATTATAACGATCAACAAATTCAACAACAAAACTAGTTGAAGCAGTTGCATAGTAACTTTTCTTCAACTTTGCTTCTGCTGTATAACCAGTCAGATTTAGTGGTGTTGTGTTATCTTCGTTCTGGATATTAAAGGTGGCATCAAAATCCGTTCCTTTTTCCATTAATAGATTTAAGGGGATTGCTGCCATTTATATAACCTAGACTAGTTTGTATTTATTCAGCTGGAGGTGCTGGAGGTGCTGGAGGTTCTTCAGATGGTGTTGGTGTTGCCTCTTTAGGATCAAGTAATTCTAAAGTTTCCATTCCACCCTGTAACTTCAATCTATATTCTTGAAGTCCTTTTAAAGTTTTTTCAGCAGCTTCAATCTTTGAATCTGCGTCTGTAATTTGTTTTTCAAATTCTGTTCTTAAACTTGCTGGATCCATGATTATCAAAAATAATGATGTATACTAGTATTTATACTATCTCAAAAAACTTTAAAAAGTGTTGATAATATTCATTATATCCAGGTACTTGAGGATCTTCTCTTGTTTCTACACATTTACATGCTCTTCTATAGAATTCACTCTCAGTGTGATTCTCCCCAAGAGATTCCATTTTATTTTTGAGTTTTACCCAATTTTGATATACTGATTCTTCCATGCTATGTCTTCATTATAAACGTAAGTGTGTAGTATGGTGGTAGGTTTGCACCTGATCCAGAAGAACCTTGACTAGAAGAATTTCCACTAATAGTATGACTATGATCTCCATTGGTTCCAGTATTACCACTAAGGTTGTGAGAATGATCTCCATTGGTTCCAGTATTACCACTAAGGTTGTGAGAATGAGATCCATCACTACCAGTATTACCACCTATATTAAAGTTAAAATCATGTGTGTGATTCTGACTAACTCCTAGAGTATCTTGCGTAAAGTTGAAGTTATGATTATGACTATTGCTTGAAGTACCATGATTACTAATATTATCCCCTTCACTAGTAACGTTTATATCAAGACCAGTAGTTCCAGAATCATCATATTGAGTATATGCAAATGTGTGAGAATGACTTCCACCACCTATTGTAACATTTGCACTGGTTGTGTGATAATGGTTGTGACTTTGTGTTCCAGTAGTTCCACTTCCACTTCCACTCTGTGTATGTGAGTGAGAACCAGTATTGTTGGTACTTAAATTACCTTGACCATGAGTATGACCACCAGTATTGTTGGTACTTAAATTACCTTGACCATGAGTATGACCACCAGTATTGTTTGTACCGAAGTTACCTGAACCATGTGAGTGAGATACAACTATAGCATCTGCATTACCACCAGTATCACCAACAGAATAAGTACTACCAGCAGCAAGAATAAATTTATCTCTTAAATCTGGTGTGTTGTTACTACCATTACATATAACCCATCCAGAAGGAGCACTACTACCATTGTACATCACTATAGTTCCAGATGGAACTCCTGATGGTACAGAAGCTGAGGTTATGTATCCAGCATCATTAGTGAATGCAGATACATTAGTTGGTTTATTTTTTATAAAATCTATTGCAGTACTATTACTTTGACTCCAATCAACTTGACTCTGTGCTCCTGGTATTGAAGGTTGATTAGTTAGATCATTATAATTTCCAGAGAATAATGTAGGTTTGTTTTGAATATATGCATCACTACTACTACTTGATTCATTCCAATCTGCTTGAACGTTAGCTTCTCCAGATCCACCTGAAGACTCATCTTCTGCTGACCAAGAACCACTAGTATACTTTAATATTTTTCCTTCTGAAACACTACCAAGACTAACATCACTAAGATTATCTAAAGTTGCTGGTATTGTAGGTTTGTTAGTTAGATCAGTATATGATCCAGAGAATAGTGTAGGTTTGCTAGTTAGATCAGTATATGATCCAGAGAACAATGTAGGTTTATTAGTTAAATCAGTATATGATCCAGAAAACAATGTAGGTTTGTTTTGAATATATGCATCACTACTACTACTTGATTCATTCCAATCTGCTTGAACATTAGCTTCTCCACCACCACTAGTTGCAGTAGCAGCATTTTTAATTATATAACATAATGCCCAATATGGTGGTAAGTTTTTATCAGTACCAGACACACCTTCTGAATTCATATTGAAGACAGTAGATGAATAAGTACCAGCACCACCATATGAATAAGAACTACCACCATTACCTGGAATAACATGACCACCATCAATGTTTGTAGTATGTTCATGTGCTACAACTACTGCATCGGCACTACCACCAGTATCATTTTCACCATATGTACTACCCGATCCAACAACAAATCTATCTCTTAGATCTGGTACATTAGATCTTATTGCTTGTAGTTCTGTTGTTGCAGATGCAGAACCATCACATAATTGATATCCAGTTGGTATGTTAGATGCAGTTCCTGACCATATTGTAATTGTTCCTATAGGATCAGCACTACTAGCACCACCGCCACCACCATCTGCTGCTGGAGCCCAAGCAGAACCATTCCATTTTAGTACTTCATTATTATTTGGAGCAGTACTAGAAACATTAGCAAGGTCACTGAGGTTACTTGGTAATGTAGGTTTATTTAAAATCTCACCTAGACCACTAGTAGAATTCCAATCAGATTGAACTTGTGCTGCTGGAATAGATGGTGGTGTATATGTAAATTCTCCTGTAGTGTTATCATAAGTAACATCTCCACCACCTGAAGCACTAGGATTTGGTTTGACAACAGAAAAATTTGTTAATGTTATACCACCAGCATCTGCTGCTGGAGACCAGTTAGAACCATCCCATTTTAATACATCATTGACTGATGCACCAGTAGTACTGACATCTCCTAAACTACCAACACCAAGATTATTAAGATCTTCTGATGTTACAGTATATGATGTTAGATATCCAGAATCATTATTGAAGGCAGATATATCTGTTGGTACTGTAGGAATAACAGGTGGTGTATATGTAAACGCACCTGACGTAGAACTATATGTAACATCACCACTTCCACTAGCAGCAGGGTTAGGTTTAATAACAGAAATATCTGTTAGAGCGATACCACTACCACCACTAGATGTTAAATCTGGACCTGCAACCCACTTAGTACTAGAAAGATCCCATTTTAATACATGACCATCAGTTATTGTAGTACCAACATTAACATCTCCAATATCATTTAATGTTGTAGTTGTCGTACTAGAAATTCCTTCCCAAGTTGTTCCATCCCATTTCCATGAGATACCATTGTCTGTAAAGACAGTGTTTGGACTAGGATTATCGGGAAAATTTATTGCCATGATTGATTATTTAGCAGTTATATAAGGTCCATATGTCCAAGGTGCAGGTTTGGATGATGTTCCTAAATGAACTTCAACAACTCCCTGTGGACCATCTGATTTAGTATCACCAGGCACCAAATACATATGTCCATTTGGTGCTAATACAGCAGAATGAAAACCATCGTATGCTCCAGTCCAACCTTGAAGATCAATAAATTCATGTCCATAGTCAACAGGATTATTACCGTTAGGATTAACACCTACATTATACTTATTCCTTCCAGTATATATTTTTAAAATTTTTGGATTACCTGTTTTTTCTGGACCACAGTATATATTACCATCCGCACCTACAACAGCACCACAAGTCTTCTGATTATCGTTAGCATTAGTTATGGGATTAGTACCACTGGTTGTTCCAACAGCAGCAGCTTGCATATTAGTCTCATTAACAGTAGTTATACTACCCATCTGTGGAGCAAAACCGTTGCTACCACTACCAGCAGGATCATAAGTGTAAATCCAAGGCCACTGATCTGGTATTAAATATATCAATCCGTCTGGACCAGCTATAGCAGATGACCAATATCTTTCTATATCATTACCTGAAGCATCTTTAATTATTCCTGTTGGAAGATTATATCCATATAAATTTCCAGAATATTCTCCATGATTCCAAGTTACGGTATCAGTTCTAGGATCAAGTTTTGCAACTCTTGGATTGTTGGTAGTGTTACCAAACATATAGATGTTGCCATCGTTACCCAAAACACCTTGTATGTACTTATGTCTACCAGTTAAATTAACAGTATAGTAAGTTGTGGATGAAGGTTCAAAACCTTGATAAGGAAATGTAGTTCCAATTTTGGTTTGTGTCCTAGTAGAAGGATCAACTTTTAAAACGTAATCTGCTCCGTCAGGAATATAATAGATGCAATTATTATTAGGAGCTACTACACCGTTACAAAATTTCTGTACTGCATATATTGATCCACCAACAGTTTCACCTACATCAAATCCTGTAGAGAAGCCTGGATACCATCTATAATATGTTTTGTTTAAAGGATCTAATTCATAGATACCACCATTAGATGCAGGACATGTGTATATCTTTCCATTAGGATGAGAAACCATACCAGATTCTTGCTGGAACTGTTGATTGCCTGGAGCACCCCATGTATATGCTTTTCCTACATCTGGATCAATAATTAAAAAACCTCTTTCACTATGACGACCACAGTATATCTTTCCATCCTGTCCTACAGTACCACCTATCCATCCTGTATAACCTGATGATGGCCATGTCTTTCTGGTATATGTTTGTGTCCCAGTTACATCACCATTAGCATCAAAGGTGTATGTAAAATTAATTGGTATCTCTCTCCATGAACCTGCACAACTAGGAAGATCTGAAGAGAAACCTTTATGTCCTTCAAATTCATCTTTAGTTATTGTCCAAGCACCTTCAGCACCTTGGTAACCATATGCCTTTTCGTTTTCTGTACCAGCTTGTTGTTGTACTGTCATTAGTCAATACTTTTTTGTATTTATGGAAGGATTCTCCACCCGTAGTTTACTCCACAGTAGATCAATTTTATTGATCCACCATTACGATTGATAGCAAATGGCATACCATGAAAAGGTTCTTGTATAAACCATCCAGTACCACTATTATTAGCAGCTCCATTTGTTATATCTCCAGACCAAGGTTCAATATTTGTACCTTGTATTCCTTCCTCTTCATCTGGATATATCAATATAGGATTCACCGAAGCATTTCCACTATTGTAATTATATACAGGATGTCCTACTCCAGCAGCATCTGGATACTCATTTGTATCTTCCCTATCAACTGGTCCTGTTCCAACATCCATAATTGTTATTGTATCTCCTGGAGTCATTAAAGATCCCATAGGAAGAACAATCTGTCTTGGAAGATCAGTCTTAACTGCTACAACAGCATTAACATCCGCAGGTGTTAAATGAATTGCTCCAGCAGAATCATGCATTATAAAAGGTCTATGTCCTGAACCAGCACTTGTTAAACTAATATCAGTTGTACTAAATGTTACTCTATTTGGAGAAGGTCTTATTGCAGAATTAGCAGTACCACTCAATATAACATAATATAATCTACCTTTATCACCAACAGTATTTGTTTTAAAATATAAATCAGTAAGTCCTGTTGATAAAGGATTATTTACAGAATCATAAATTGTAACTTCTCTTAAAGCTCCATCAAAAGCACCTGCTGTAGCAAGGTTTGCTCCATTATAACCTGGCTGAACTTGACCATCAAATCCAAGTACAATCTTATCAATCTGTCCTGTATAATTATCACTTCCATCATTCTTTAAACCAACAGGATTATCAAAAGTTAATTTAACCCATCCACCAGCAGTAGTACTACTAACATCGCAAAAAGTATTATCCATACCATCAAAGGCATAAGATACAGGTTGTGTTGTTACAGCAGAACCACCACCATCATTACTATAAGTTGGCATGGTTTGTGTCATGCCATTTGGATAGTTAGTTGAAGTTGTTAGATCAGTGAATCCTGGTGATGCTCCTGATTTAGGCAAATAATTAGCATCCATTTGAGACTGAAGACTACCTGTTGCGGTAGTAGAACTTCCTCCTCCTCCACCGCCACCAGTAGGTGCTGACCATGTGATATTACCAGTTCCATCTGAAGTAAAAACGTCTCCACTATTCCCGTTAGATGATGGGTAGGTAAGACCACCAGCAGTTAATGTACCACTAATTGAAGCATTGTATTGAGTGAAAATACCATTATTAGAAATATAAAAAGCACTATTACCATCAACAGGATAGAATTCAATATAACTACCAGGACCAGATCTTATAATAGAATTTCCAGAACTAGCACCAGATGTTTTAAATTCAATTTCACTCCAAGAATTAGTTGTAGTTAAATTATTTAAAACAAGTCTAGAGTTTGCAGCTGTATTACCATCAGTGTAAGGATTTAATTCAGTAATATTGTAACTACCAGTTGTATATTGATGTAGTGAAATTTTACCAGCACCACTAGATGTTGCATCTTGTAGTGTTACTTTAAACTCTCCATCAAGTTGACCAGTACCTATTACTTCTGCTTTGCTATTTCCTTGAATTATTTTAGAAAGATCAGGAGGAGTATATGAGAATACACCAGTGCTATCATCATATGAAAGTGCTGGTGTACCTGCTGCATTAGTTGTTGTAGAAAGATCTGTTAAAGCAATACCACCACTAGAAGAAGTACCCAAAGGTAAAGCATCAATCCACTGGTTACTAGTACCATCTTCATACCTGACTTTCAATTTAGCTTCGTCAGATTTGAACCACAAGTCTCCATTACTAGGTGTACTAGGTGCAGTATCAGATACAGATACTGTTGCTCCTAATGTAGGTTTATTTAAAATCTCTCCAAGACCACTAGTAGCATTCCAATCAGATTGAACTTGTGCTGCTGGTATTGTAGGTTTGTTAGTTAGGTTTGTGTAATCTCCATCAAACGCAGGTAGTTGATTAATAAATTTATTTGATGCTTGATCCCATGTAAGTAACTCACCATCTGCCACATTGGTGATTGTTACATTTTGAAAATTATTAATATCTGATAATATAACACTAGTGTCTACTGGACTAAATGTAAATACACCAGTTCCTTGGTCGTATGCTATACCACCAGGTCCATTCGCTGCTGCTGTTGCAACAGACAGTGTTAATGGTTCCCAAATACTACCATTATATTTTAGTAGTTGTCCTGTGCTAGGAGTGCCTGTGGTTACATCAGTCAGATCATTAAGAGCTGTTGCTCCTCCACCTGTATTTGTTGATGGAGCATATGTGAATACACCAGTTCCTTGATTGTATGTTAGAGAACCACCACCACTTGCAGCTACTGTTTGTACAGAAAATTGATTGACACCTACAATCACTAATTGTTGTGCTTGCCATTTACCAGCAGTTTGATTCCAAACTAACGCTTCTCCGTCTGCTGGAGTTGTAATATTTACATCACCTAAATCTTCAAGATCAGTAACACTGGAATGTGTATGAGAGGACAGTGCATATCCAGCACTACTATGATCACCCCATCCATGTGCTGTATTCCAATCAGTGATGTTACCAGCAGTAATACCAGAGGCAACTGAAGCAGTAAATATAGGATCAGTCTCAGTAAAACTTGTTAGAAAGGCAGATAGATCTGGTGGAGTATATTCTAATACACCAGTAGCACTGTCATACTGAAGTAATGCAATACCAGGAGAATTTTGAGTAACTGTAAGAGTTGCATTACCAGCACTAAGATTAAAGAGATCTTGTGCTATCTCATTGATCTCTATTCTTTGCTCTTCAAAGGTAAAAGTCTTTGGTACATTCCTAAGCACTGCCATTTGATCTTATTCCATCCCTTATAAAGATATTTAGTTCTAGCAACTACCAAGGTAGAGTTTTACTTACTTCAGGAGGTGCTGGAGGATTCTTAATATTATTAATTCTGTTTTCTGCATTTGTTTTTGTATTACTTGCAGCAAGTTCGTCTGCTATCCAACCCTTAACAACATCTTCTGATAGACTACCATATGCCACAAATCCAGCAGCAGATGTTCCACCAGAGGTATCTAAAGGATAACCATCAAGATTTAGTTGTTTAAGATTTGAAGGATCTGAATCGTCAACAGAATCAGTTTGAATTATGACCATAGAAACAACATCTGTTCCATCGTTTAATACTATTAATTCTTTAACAGTTTCAGTGTGAGTGATTGCCATATTTAATTAATTCCTTACTAGAGCAGCGAGTGCAGCCTTAATTTGTGCAACAGTTGTTATACTAGCGTCATTACCAATCGCATTCAATTGACTATATATGTGATCTATTTCAGCATCAGCAGCGTCTGCTGTTGCACCTTGTGCAGTAGTTGCAAATGAAGAACCAGATATGTTATTATGATTTCCCCAGTAGGGTTGACCAGTAGATCCACTACTAATTAATACCTGGCCTGCTGATCCATAACTAGCACTAATATGACCTATTCCTAAAGCACCAGATCTATTAACACAGAATCTTTGCTGACCTGAATTCTGATCAATAATTCTAATTACAGAACTTGCTGCTGTAGATCCATAAACATCAATTGCAAATGTTTGAGCACCTGTAAGATCCTCAAATTGAAGATGTCCACCTTCTAAAGATGTACTGGTGTTTTTAAGAAGTAATTCACCATTGCTTTTCTGTTCTACATGTGATGTCCATTCCCAATCAAGAGCACCGTTAGACATAAGGAACTGTCCATCACTACCATAACTACCATTCCAATCCAACATACGATAAGACTGAAGAGTCTGTGCTAGAAGGGTATTTGTAGATGCATTCCATCTGAAACTATTAGTATCATTATCCATTTTCAGCAGTTGCTGCTGACCATTAGTAGAACTATCAACAAATATTACTTGATGCCATGCATTACCACTATCAGTGCTTATTGTAGGATTACCACTAGTAACAGTAGCAGCTACCCAATTTGATCCATTAAATTGAAGTACTTCACCTGTACTTGGTGAACTAACATTGACATTACTAATTTCATTAAGTGTTGCATCAAGAGTCCAAGTAGCACCAGATTGTGATACTACTATTGCTCCTTTGTCTCCATCACTTACTCCAAGATCACTAGTAGGTTGCCAAGTATTATCGCCTCTTAAATATTTTGATGAATTTGCAGTTCCTGTTGCAGATAATTCAGTAGTACCAATAGTATTAGCATCAATATTCCAAGTTGCACCAGAGTTTGATACAGTAATATCTCCTTTATCTCCATCACTTACAGCAGTATCATTTGCATCAGTACCATTTACCCAATTAGTACCATTAAATTTCAATACCTGACCAATAGAAGGTGAACTAACTGAAACATCTGAAAGTTCAGTGATTGCTGCATCAAGAGTCCAAGTAGCACCAGATTGTGATACTACAATTGCTCCTTTATCTCCATCAGTTACTCCACCACCAGTAGCATCTGCTGCTGAAGTCCATTGAGAACCATCCCATTTTAATACATCATTAAGTTGAGGACTAGAAACACTAACATTTGAAAGTTCATTAAGTGTTGCATCAAGAGTCCAAGTAGCACCAGATTGTGATACTACTATTGCTCCTTTGTCTCCATCAGTTACTCCACCACCACTAGGCGGTGCTACCCAACTTGTAGTTCCCGAACCATTTGTGGATAAAAGATAACCACTAGTACCTTCATTTTGAGGTAAAACAAAATCAACATCACCACTAAAGTTAGAATGTGGTGGTGCTTTTATACTTACTTTGTGTGCGTTATTAACCTCACAATATAAATCAATTGATGCTACATTTCCAGTGCCTGTTCTCAATGAGATGTTACCATCAGAGAGACTCACACCTCCTGTAGTACCATTACCACCAACGGTAATATCATTAGAGGTTACAGAATTACGCCCAGTTACTGTTGTCAGTGTATCTGCTTCAGCAGTTAGATAACCAGTAAGAAGTGGTGGAGTATATGTAAATACACCTGTTGTATTATCATATTCTAATTTTGAAACAGCAGCAGGAGCTGCATTAGTACGAGAAAGATCTGTTAATGATATACCAGTACCACCTGTTGATGTTTGATCAGCAGCAGCAATCCATTTATTTGTAGAAGATTGCCACTTCAATACCTGTCCATCACCAGGAGATCCAGCGTTAACATCTGTAAGAGCATTTAAAGTAGTAGCACCACCACCACTAAATGTTGATAGATCAACTGTAAGATCTGCTAATGCTCCTGTTCTACCAATAACTAAATCAGTACCACTAAGAGAAACAGCATCAACATAATCATTTCCATCACTTCCACCACCAGAAACAGTACCAGGAACCCATAGACTATTTCCAGCATCCCATAACAATGCTTCACCATCACTAGGTGCTGCATTAGAAACATCACTTAAATCTGAAACGTTTGATGGTACTGATAATGTTGAGTTTGTCCAATTACTTCCGTTATAATATAAAACTTCTCCTGAATTTAGAGGACCACCATTGTCTGAAGTACCAGTGTAAACAACATCGTTTAAATCTTGTAGAACACTAACCCCACCACTACCAGCAGTAAGATCATTTGCAGGTTGCCAAGCACTAGCAGATTGAACCCATTTAAGTACTTGTCCATCACTAGGTGCATTTGCACCTGTAACATTTACATTAGACAACTGACCAATAGTTGCGTCTAGTGATATTGTGCCAGATGATGTTATTGGACCACCTGTAAGTCCAGTTCCAGTTCCTATAGATGTAACAGTTCCACTTCCACTACCAGCAGCAGATATTGTAAATCCTCCAGTAGTTACATTACTGAATGTAATATTATTACCCTTTGTTATAACAACACTATCTGTAGAAGAATTACTTCCAACTAAAGTTAGTTTTACATCATTAACATTTTCATTAGAACTATCAAGACTATATGTTGTATTAGTATCGTTATAACTGGTTAAGTAACCTGCGTCATTATTAAAAGCAGATACATCAGTTGGTACAGTTGGTATTGTAGGTTTGTTTTGAATATATGAAATATCTGCTGTATCAAGTTCATTCCAATTAGATTGAACTTGTGCTGCTGGTAATGCTGCTATAACCCAAGTACCATTAGCATTAGATTGAAGAATTTTACCTCCAACTATACCTGTAGTATCAACATCACCTAAGTCATTAATGTTTGTTACAAGAGTTGGTTTATTAGTTAGATCAGTATATGATCCTGAGAACAATGTAGGTTTATTAGTTAGATCAGTATATGATCCTGAGAATATTGTAGGTTTGTTTAAAATTTCA
>MDSX01004736.1_pt1 | contig 12032 bp, 11 predicted proteins | sample 811141 | NCBI WGS metagenome assembly MDSX01 (sample SAMN05326642, study PRJNA326480) | marine metagenome | isolation source: seawater | place: Atlantic Ocean: South East | collected 2010
AAACAAACGTTGAGCATGGGATAAATTGATAATATTGGGTTTGGATTCAAGTGAATCAAATCCAAGTGATTGCATGCTCATGGACTCGGCATCGTACAGTAGTAAGCGACCAATGAGACTCGATTTCATGCCAACAATGTACTTGATGACCTCTGTCGCTTGAATGCTGCCCACAACGCCAGGAAGGACTCCAAAAACGCCAGCTTCGGCGCAATTCTGCAAAGCGGATGCAGGTGGTGCTTCGGGAAATAAATCCCGATATCGACGATTTTCAGCACTTGAGAAGAACGATACTTGACCTTCAAATCGATGGATGGAACCGTACACCCACGGAATCGAAAGGAGATGACAAGCATCATCGATGAGATAACGTGTTGGAATGTTATCGGTTCCATCAACAACAATATCCCATCCTTCAAACAATGCAAGAGCATTGGTTGGGTTGAGTCTTTCCTTGTGCTCAATGATGGTTAGGTTTGGATCAAGGGCGAGAAGTTGTTCTTTTGCCGATTCAACTTTCATTCGTCCGACGTCTTTGGTTCGATGAAGGACCTGTCGTTGCAGATTCGTAATGTCGACTCGATCGTCGTCGATGATGCCGATTGTACCAATTCCCGCAGCAGCAAGGTAGAGCAGTACTGGACTGCCCAGTCCACCAGCGCCGACAACGAACACTCTCGCCCTTGCCAACTTCTCTTGTCCTTCAAGTCCGACTTGAGGGAGCGCGAGATGACGGGCATGTCGTTGCACATCGACCATGTCTATGCGTAATGTTGCTCTATGAAATAGACATCGTTGTTCAATGACCGTTCTCTTCGAGCCACTTTTCGGCATCCATTGCAGCCTGACATCCCATTCCAGCTGCCGTGATGGCTTGCTTGTAGCGAGTATCCACAACATCCCCAGCGGCGAAAACCCCATCGACGGATGTCATTGTATGTTGCTTGTGGATGATGTATCCATTGTCGTCTGTTTGAACCTGACCGTCAAGGAAACTTGTGATCGGTTTATGTCCGATAGCGATGAATGCCCCCGTTGCGGCAATTTCTTCAGTCGAACCGTCTCGAGGATCTTCGAGAACTGCTCCCGTTAATCCTTTCTCGTCACTCAACCATTCCTTCACTTGACGGAAGGTCTTGATCTCAATCTTTGGATGGTTTGCAGCACGTTCATACATAATCGTTGACGCACGGAATACGTCACGGCGATGAATCAAGGTGACCTTTGATGCGAAACGGGTCAAGAAGGTCGCCTCTTCACAAGCAGAATCGCCCCCGCCGATGACCAAGACTTCTTCTTCTCGGAAAAAGGCGCCATCGCATGTTGCACATGTTGAGATTCCACGACCTTTTTGTTCGGCCTCGCCTGGTGCGTCCAACCAAATGGATTCGGCCCCAGTACTTACGATGAGTGAATGGGCAAAGAAATCTTCACCTTCAACTGTGACCTTGAACGGCCTCGATGATGTATCAACGGAGTCCACGTTCTTGTCTTGAACCTTCAAGCCGAACCGTTCTGCTTGTTCTCGGAGTTGCATCATCATTTCAGGTCCGCCAATGCCTTCTGGATAGCCTGGGAAATTCTCAATATCGCTGGTCAGCATCAACTGTCCTCCAGACATGTACCCTGCAAACATAAGTGGCTCAAGCATTGCCCGAGCAGCGTACAAACCTGCGGTATAACCTGCAGGACCGGAACCGATTATGATGACATTGTGAACTTCTGACATTTGACTCACCCTCCTGCCAAGACCTCGATGGACTTGAACATTATCCCTTTGATTTCTCAGTCCATGCGTCGGCTAAACACATATGTATGTCGGTAGCGAGTATAAAACCAATGGGTAGTCGTATTACGATTCTTCCAATTTTTCTTTCTCTGTTGTTGGTTCTCGGTTCGACAAGTCTAATCCAGATGCATAACCTTTTTTCAGAGGATACTGATACTCAACTCACTTCTGGGCGCTCAGTACATTACGGAGACTGGGTGATTCACAGGGAGATTTCTGTCGCAGATGGTTGTAGGAGTTATTCCGGGTCAAATTATGTGATTACTGCGACCAACACTCTTGATATGCTTGCAATCTACTCAGAGGGTTGCGATGACGAATATGGAGATGTCATCGTATACAACACTCAAGATTTGAGCCTCATCCATACAATTCAAAACAACTATGCGTTGCGAGATGTCATTTTTTCTCCTGACGGACAGTACCTAACCTTGCGCTCGCCAGAAGCATTCTCAATCTATGAGACTGCGACTTGGACGGAAGTAAAAAGTCAGTCTCGCTCAACTAGCGATAATTTCTTCTTTAATTCAGTAACATGGTCAGGCGATAGCAGTCGTGTTGTTGTGGCCACAGGGAACAATGGCGGTCACATGTATGAAGCACCTGATTGGAATGAAGTTGAGGGGACTTCTTCAACTGGGATATTGGTTACTCACCATCCTAATGATGAGAAGATCTGGTATGTTGGGTCCGATGGGTCTGGCAACGTCTACGAGTATCAGGATGTCCCTCTTGCAGGCAAAAGATGGGTCTTAACACGTTCATTCACGGTCCAATCACCGGTTTATGACCTTGTTGCATCTCCAGATGGAGATACCCTGTTAACAAACGATGGAACTAACACATACGTGTATTCGACTGCGGATTACACGCTAATTGATACGATTGAATATACACTAGGAGAGGCAAAGTTTTCCCATGATGAATCGTCATTGCTTCTGACAGTTGGCTTTGGTTACTCAAGTGATGACATTGGTATTTTCTCAACAATGGATTGGGATTTTGAACAAGATTTGGATGTATACAATGGAAACAGTGATGCGACTTTTTCGGCAAATGATTCTGAAATTTTTGTCCTCGTTTCCGGCGGCTATGACACTACAAGGTTGGTTGGCTACATGCCGGACCAAGACGAAGATGGTGTTGATGATTCAAGAGACCAGTGCCCAGAAACTCCATCTGGTGAGGAATCGAATACGGCAGGATGCTCATCCAGCCAACGTGATACCGATGGTGATGGAGTGAATGATAAATTCGATGCCTGTCCTCGAACAAAGGGAACCTCACAAGTAGATGCAAACGGTTGCTCAGTCCAACAATTGTTGGATTCTGATGGAGATGGGATATCCGATTCGGATGATGTTTGCCCGGACTCTGCAATCAACTCAGTGACGGACAGAAATGGTTGCTCACCTCGGCAACGAGATTCTGACAACGATGGTTTCAGTGATGAAACTGATGAATGCCCGTTAGATTCGTCAAATGAATGTCCTGAGAACATCTTGTGGGATTTTAATGGTACACAAATCAATAATTCAAAAGATTACGCATACCTCGAATATGCCCCCAATGGAGATTATATTGCAGCAAGAAAGTCTCCCTCATACGGGGACATTTTTGTTATGGACAAGAATTTCTCAATCGTGTACACAGTTTATGCACCTGGAGATTATTACTACAATGATTTCGAGTGGAGCCCAGATAGCCAAGAATTGTTAATGACAATAAGCAACTACGATTCTGAGTGCGAGTTTCAAACATGGAATGTCCAAACTCAGGTGTTGTCTGAACTTCAGGTATTTCTCTCCGATTGCGAAGGAGTGATACTAGATAGCACAACTTTCTCTCCGGATGGCGAAATGATTGTGATGTCAACCTACGGCTATGGTTACACCATTCGGACGACTCTAATGGACCATTCAATGCAGTCGATATTGCTACAAGACAACGGCTTTGCCCCAGATGTGTATCAATTTTCTCTGGACAGCAACTGGTTGTTTGGCGGTGATGGATCACAGATTATTGTTTGGGACTCGAAAAATTATGAATTCGTTGAGACACGTGACATGAGAGGTTCAGATACAATGCAGTTAACCTCTGATGGCGGGCATTTCCTTCTCCACTCGGATGAAGAAATCATGATCTATTCGGCCTCAAAATTAACCAGAGTGACCACCACTACTGTAACTGAGACAGATTCTGAAATTACCGACATTCAATTCTCAAAGAATCAGAGATTGATTTACGTAACTGTGTTGTTGGAATATTGTTCTTGGAGATGTGATGGTGATGAAGGAGCGACATCTATCCTCAAGACGTACTCAATTGATGGAGGAAATCTAAATTTAATAGCTGAAACTGGGACTTACAGGTCAACCAATGTTGTTGTACCTTCTTATCATCCAAATGAGGAAACAGTTCTCATCAAGCCGGGTCGAAACGAAGATTTCGTTTCAATGAACAAAGATTCAGACGGAGATGGATTGAACAACACAATCGACATTTGTCCTGATACAAACCTCACATGGGAAGCGGATGAGAATGGTTGCAGTAGTCAGCAACTTGACGATGATAATGACAGTATAGCAAATTTTGAAGACCTTTGCCCAGATTCACCCGATGGGATTACAACCGATGAAAAGGGTTGTAACGATCAACAAGTAGACGAAGACTTTGATGGTATTTGCAACGAGGATGCCCAGAGTGATGGTCCTTCAGATTGTGTTGGAGAGGACAAATGCCCCCAATCTGCAAATGGGATTGCTGTAGACAACAACGGTTGTAGTTGGGCCCAACAAGACAGCGATGGTGACGGTGTGAATAATAACGACGACGTGTGCGAATATACCGAAATCCCTGGTGATGCTGACTCGAACGGTTGCGATCGTAAGCAACGTGACACAGATGCCGATTCAGTAAACGATTACTGGGATGGATGTGAATTAACATCTTTGGGAGATCTTACCGATGAAAATGGATGTTCTGACATTCAAGTCGATTCCGATTCAGACTCTGTATGCAATTCCGAGGCAACCTCTTCTGGACCGTCAAACTGCACATCCATTGACATCTGTCCAAATACTGGAGCAAACGAAGTTGTAGATGCAAACGGATGTTCATGGAATCAGAAAGACGATGATGGCGATAGTATTCTAAACAAATTCGACCAATGCCCCGAAACGCTCGCAGACTCCGTGGCGCCAAATGGATGCTCAACATGGCAAATGGACACCGATGGCGACGGGGTATATGATGCGAATGATGAATGTGCGAACACGGAGGTTGGTACTATTGCTGATTCCAAGGGTTGCTCGAATCAACAGAATGAACTGAATCAGGCGAGTACTGAAGTAGAGTCGAGTACCAAAACAATCCTTGCTCTTGTTGGTCTCATCCTTATTGTTCTAACGATATTGATTGTTTTGCGCAGGAAAAATACGGAAGTGTTCACAGAAGAGGCAACAGTCGAATACCCCGATTATGCAACACGTGGTGCAATGATGGATGGACGTGAATGGATTGAATATCCTGCAGGTAGCCAACAACGGTTCTATCGAGATCCATCAACTCAACAATGGGTTCATCACAAATGATTGTTGGTCTTGTTGATGATTCCTTCCCGTGCTAAAATTTTATTTTTACTTGGTTAACCCCCAAACCATGGATGTCGCCTCACATTGGCTAATGGGATCTGGCGTCACAAATGGGCGGACAAAATTCTGGGTTGCTGGAATCATGGGCGTCCTCCCAGACATGTTGGTTTTCGTTCCGAATTCGTTCATTTTAGATGAACGCCCAGAGATAACCGATTCGACGGTTACCGCTGATTTTGGCTGGTATGCATGGGAGGCATACCAGGTTACGCACAGTTTGGTATGGGCAACAATTGGATTTCTTTTCACCTGGATTTTCTTTGAAAAGAAAGGTATTTCTCGACTGTTGTTTACCAACAAAACACTGTCTGCTCGTGATGCTGCATTTTGGCTATGGATTCCTTGGTTCATTCATATTATCAACGACATTCCAACACATACTGCGCAATTCTTTCCTACGCCGTTCCTCGCTCCGTTTAGTGAAATCCAATTCGATGGTTATCGATGGAGTACACCTTGGGTGTGGTTTTCCAATCTAGCGATAATTATCGCCATCTGGTCCTATGTGTTTTACAAAAAACGGCAGTTATCACTCGCTGAGGAACGGTCGTAGAGCGTCTACTGCTGCTGTAGCGTGAGGACCGATTCGAGGACCTACATGCTCAGGGAGAGCTCCGGGCCCAATGATGCCAAGGCCGATGGGTTTGTTGTGGACCAGTTGCAACTCAAGGATTGTTTTCACAACACCCTGTCCCATGACGAGGCCATGGTCTGTTTGGCCCTTCTCGATGATGCCAAGGCAGAATGCCCCCTCGATGTTTTCATCCGCTAGGACTCGATCTAGTGCAAGTGGGATTTCCATGCATCCTGGGACTCGAATAATTTCAACGATGTTATAGCCCAAATCTTCTGCTTGAGAGGTTGCAATGGTAAGCATTCGTTCGATTTCTTCAATGTGGTACGTCGCGCATACAGCAACAATATTTGTCATAATTATTCCTCCTTCATCACACGTTCAACGGTTTCAACAATCATCATTGTCGTGGAATCAATTTCAAGATTAACAGCATCACCAATCTGCTTCTCCCCTATCGTTGTGAGGCGAAGTGTTTCAGGAATTAGATGAAGATCAAATCCGTCCTCATGGACGTCTCCAATAGTAAGAGAAATTCCATCAATGCCAACATAGCCTTTGCTTACGATGTATTTTCGAACATCTGGAGGAGACATGATTGTGAATTGAGCTCCATCTCCAACAGCGTCAGCCTTGCTGACAATACCTCGTCCGATGATGTGTCCAGAAAGCAGGTGCCCTCCAACCTCATCACCGTAACGCAAGGAACGTTCAACATTGACGAAATGTCCAGATTTTAACTGACCGAGAGTAGTTTTTTCAAGTGTTTCGGGAATCACATCAAAGGAAACAACATCATCTGTGAACTCTGTAGCAGTAAGGCATACTCCATCGATGGAAATACTTGCACCAATGGCCAATTCTTTGGTTGATGGAACTCGTATCTGGAAGGTGGTTATTTCGTTTCCAGATTCTATAGAAACGATTTCTCCTCTGCCTTGAACAATACCTGTAAACATCAGATATCTCCTCCTTTTGAGCGTTCAACGATTCGAGCAATGATTTTACGGGTTCCGTCCAAATCATCACTTAGTCCTTCAACTCGAACAACTTCAATCGATGAAAAACCACGCTCTTCAAGGGCCGTACGTATTCGATCTTCGGCGTGTTCTTGATCGTAGCCAAGCGCAATGATAGACGGCTCGATTTGAGGTAAGATATCGAAAATCGGGACCTCAGGAGGATTGCCTATACATGCAACATCAACCGGTTTGAGCCCCTCAACCATGCGTCGCCGTAGATCTTGATTGGTCACTGGTTCATGCTTTCGCTTTCGTACTGTATCGTCATGAGCAACGACAACAGTTAGATGGTCTCCAAGAGCTTTCGCTTGTTCAAGATAGTGGAGATGACCTGCATGCAGAAGGTCGAACACGCCTACCGCCATGACTTTCTTCATTGTGCTCACCCAACTCAAGCAGTGGAGTCTGGTTTTTGAGATTGCCCATGCAATGCTGCGATGACTTCAGCACCTTCGAGGAACGGTATTCCTCGCTCGGCAGCCCAAGCACGTGCATCTTCAACAGACAGGGCACCATCTCCTTCAGGTTGCAACATTTCTGCACCGATAACGACTGGGACAAGGTTGGCAAGTCTTGCAATCCCGACTGCAAGTTCAGTGTGACCTTGTCGTGTCAAGAGACCACCTTCGGATTCTCGACACACAGGAATGTGTCCAGGTGTTCGAAATTCAGCACCCATACGACGCTGTGCTTCGGCTTCGTCGAGACCGTCATCAAAAACGGTCTGAGTCAATTCTGCGAATCGACGAGTTGTTAGTGCTCTGTCGTGGTCAGTGATCCCTGTATAGGTGTCTCTGTGGTTCAGTGAAAGCGTAAATGCTGAACGTGAATCGTACCGTAGATCATTGGTCTTCAGCTCGGCAAGAACAGGGTATTCTGCCGTTAGTGCGTCGTGGGTATGCAGGTCCTGTAGGAAGGGTAAACCGAACGAATTTCCAACATCATGACCGATTGCAAGAAACAAAAGACCACCGCAGTCTTGACGCAGTTGTCTCATCGTTGCTGGAATAGCAAACGAAGCGGGGAAAAGTAAGTCGGTTTCGCCTTCTCGCTTGTCGGAATCGAACAAGCAAACTGGGTCTCCCCGACGAAACGCGGCGATAGCTGCTTCAACAATTTCCGACATATGCTGACGTTTCGCTTCACCTTCATGAACCGTCGTATTGTACATTATGTACAGATTTCCGGCAAACGTGTGACGGAAAGGGGTTAATGTAGGGAACGGCTTGGCTTGGATTCGCGGGGGTGGAATGATGGGAGTGAAACTAGGTCCTGCTGGCGTACCGTTGTCCTGTAAAGGCCGGACAATCGTCGAAGGTATGGACGATATTATTGCGCTTGGACTTGAGACAATGGAAGCACAAACGGTTCGATTGATTCAACCGCAGCACTTTGAACAGTACTGGCAGGCAGGTGTGCTTGCTAACAAGGCAGAATTCGAAATGAACATCCATGGCCCCTACTACTCCGAGCTTCTCGGAAACCGTGTTGAGCGAGGACGTTCCCTGGCAAAGATCGAGGCAACCCTTCAAGCAGCACGGACAATAAATGCACGTCACATTACTCTCCACGCCGGCCATTACGGTGACTTTGGACGAGGCACCGCTGCAAATGAGCAAGTTGCAAACATTTTCTCGAGCATTGTTGATCGAGTTCACGACATTTGGCATGATGATGAAGATGAATTCCCTGTTTTCCCATGGATTAAAGACGGAACGCCTTCCAAAATCGGAATTGAAACCTCGGGCAGGCAAGAATTGTGGGGTAGCCTCGAAGAAGTCATAGAAGTCGTCAATCATGTTGAGGGCACAATCCCCGTACTCAATGTAGCTCACATTCACGCTCGTGGTCACGGACGAATGAAAACCTCCGAAGACTACGGAGAATTGTTCGATTTTGTTCGTGAATCGATTGGAACGAAGCAATTCTACTGCCATTTCTCAGGTGTTGAACACAGAACTGGAAACGCAATGCATTACACTCAAATCAAGAAGTCCGATCTAAACTTCGAGCCTCTAGCAGAGTTTATCGTTGAAGATGGCGGGTGGTTGGATATCACTCTGATTTCAGATTCTCCTCTTTTGGAACACGACGCCATGTACATGTTGCAAAACATCGACAAAGCGAAACATAAGCAACTTGAACGAAAGGCCCGTGAAGACCGACGACGTGCTCTCGCAGCACAAACCGGCACATCGGTCGAGGATTTACAACGCAGAGAAGAAGAAATGGCTAAACTCCGCACACAAGGATCCGAGGAAACGGTTGCAGAAGAACCGAAACCTGAGCCTGTCAAAACTGAAAAAGAGGAAAAGAAACCAAAGAAAACTGCCGCCAAGAAAAAGAAGGATGCAGAAGAGGATGTCTTCTCGTTTGACGAAGAAGACGATGATGATTTGTTCTGATTCGGTGAATCGACTTTCCGTCGAAACTGTTGATTTCTTCCCTCCAAGGAGGGAATGCACATAAGAGGAAAGAGTTCGAAGTCCTCATTCATGGCGCACATTGCAGTCTTAGGACTTGGGAACTGGGGAACCGCTATTGCTCGTCTCTGGTTACTGGAAGGACACAATGTCAAAGGGTGGACCATTGAACAAGAAGTCTACGAATCCATAACAATGGATGGTATCAATCGGAAGTATTTACCTCAACAATCTGTTGAAGGATTGGAGGTAACCATGCGCCTCGAAGAGGCTCTTAGTGGTGTTGAAATCGTTGTGCTCGCCATACCTTCTTCAGTTATTCTCAATGTTGTTGAGGATGTCGTGCCGTTCCTGCGCCCTGGCCATGTACTACTCGATCTCGCCAAAGGTCTTGCACCAGGCAAGCGATTGATTTCTCAAGCGATACACGAATCACTTCGGAATGCTGGATGCTCCAACCCGCTTGCAGTTCTCACAGGACCAACTATCGCTCCAGAAGCAGCAGGCGGGGTCATAACGACCGCGTTGGTTGCTTCCGAAGACCTCTCAGTTGCTGAGCGACTTGCAGATACTTTGTCGACTCCAACCCTTTTGCTCCATGCAGCATCTGATCCCGAAGGTGCAGAACTTTGGGGCGCATTCAAGAATGTCGTCGCCCTTGCGTGTGGCCTTGTTGATGGATTGAAAACCATTGGAACACTCGGTGGAGACAATCTCAAGGCTGCTATTTTTAGTGCTGGATTCAAAGAAGGTTGCATCCTTCTACCTTTACTCGGAGCTCGTGCTGAAGTAGCATTTGGTCCAGCTGGATTAGGCGACCTTTATGTTACATCTACCTCTCCATTCGGACGAAACAGAACCATGGGTGAGAAGCTTGGTACAGGAAAGAGTCTGGAGGAAGCTTTGGAAGAAATGACCATGGTCGCCGAAGGTGTACGGGCAGCTCGAATGTTTAGAGACCGCGCAATCGATCAAGGAATCGATATCCCGTTTACAAAGGCTCTCAATACTCTGCTCGATGGAGATATCGAAGCAGAAGAGTGTTGTCGTCGCATGGTTCTCTTGGGTTAAGTCCGATTTCCTCATATGGAGGGACGATATCCTCCGAACATGGCAGAAGACAATTCCATGGAATTAACCGATTTCGAGACTGGACTTTTGGAATGGTTGTGTGAAAATAACTTCCATGCTGAGCCATGGTCGACGAAAAAAGCGGCAAAACAATTCTACGTTGAAGAGGAAGCAATCTACGAAGCAATTGCTGCTCTTACTCGAAAAGTTCCTCAACGCATTCAGGTCTTCTACAAGAACGGTGCGTTGCACATTGCTGCAGATTGAACTTTACTCTGTTGATTGTTTACCTTCGCTCCAATCCATATACTTCATGAGGAAGGACAACCATTTCGGTTTCCGTACATCGCCTTCGTCAGTAACGAATGAGCGAACCATGAGTGAGAGAAGATCAATCACGACGACGACGAGGAAGATGAGAATCAGGAGTGCTAAGACCTTGTCATATTGAAGGAACTTAAGATATGTATTGATGTAATATCCAATTCCACCCGCACCAACGATACCAATCACGGTACCATGACGGACGTTGTACTCAAACATGAACATGAGTTGGCTCAGCAAGTGATTCCCAGTTTCTGGTATGACCACAGAGGTGAAAGTCGCAGGATGTGAAAGCCCCATGGCTTTGCTAACTTCGAGTGAATCACTAGGCATTCCTTCAAAGGTCTCGTATTGCAATTTACCAAGATATCCGACGGTGTAGAATGTCATTGCTAAAACGCCTGCTAGAGGTCCAAATCCAATAACGATGACGAAAATAATCGCCCAAATGAGTGACGGTAAACTACGTGTTGCAGAGAGGAGGATTCGGAATGGGAAGGCGATGGACATCGGCATGAGATTCTTTGCTGCAAATGATGAAAGGCACAATGCTCCGATGAATCCAAGGATTGTAGCAACAAACGCAATCTTCAGTGTTTCAATCATCCCGAGATAGCCTACTGAGCAAAAGAATTCAATATCATTCTCACAAACAGGATAGGATTGAGCTTCTAGTACAGACCAATTTGGTGGCCACATGCTCTCTTGAAAGAACGTTGAGAGATTGGCCAATCCCCCTTCAAGTCGCCCCCAATCGTCAACGAGGCTGGCAAGGACCATCCATGCTGAAAGAAGCAACGCAAGAATAATCAGAACGTATTTCACCTTCATTCATCTTCACCTCCACGGTTTCGCCATTCTTCGATGGTCATGTCAGAGAAGGTCTCATCTTCGATTAACCAAATCCGAGTTGCTAGAAGCTCAACGTTCTCTTCGTGATGTTCAACCATGATTATCGATGTTCCATCATCGAGAAGGTTCTTGACAGCATCCAAAACGACTTCAACAGTACCATGATCAAGTTCACTGAGAAATTCATCTGCAAGCAACAATTTGGGGCGTTGAGCAAGAGCACGTGCTGTGGCTACACGTCGCAATTGCCCACCTGATAGACGTCGAACTGGCTCGTTGGTTTTTTCTTCTAGACCCATTGCTTTAATTGCTTCATGTACACGT
>MDSX01005236.1_pt1 | contig 12027 bp, 7 predicted proteins | sample 811141 | NCBI WGS metagenome assembly MDSX01 (sample SAMN05326642, study PRJNA326480) | marine metagenome | isolation source: seawater | place: Atlantic Ocean: South East | collected 2010
GGCTTGGCATCCCGCAACCGCTCCAAGCGCAAAATGGAAATCAGGCGTCTAGCCTATTTAGGTACTGAGCATACCAGTCGAAACCGACATAGGCTATATAAGCGTCAATGATCTGCCTGGTTACTGGCCCGGGATAATCTCCCGGAAGCGCATTCCCATTCACACTCCGCACTGGGCAAACACAGAAGCTAGTTGAAGAGATAAAACATTCCTCGGCGTTGTATGCATCGAAGAGATCAATATCCTTATCTTCAAAAATTAAACCAAGGCCTTCCGCCATCTCTCGGACTACGGCGCGTGAAACACCGGGCAATACATATCGCTCCTTAGGTGTTCTTATAACACCGTCTGAAACTAAAAAAATGTTGCTTCCCTTACCTTCAGAGAGATTTCCATTCTCGTCTAGCAGGATTGCCATAGCATTTGGATCCTGGGCCGAAACCTCCAAATCACCCAGAATCAAGTTCAGGTAATTATGAGTTTTCGCTCTTGGGCTCACCATATCTGGAGCGACACGTCGAACAGACGGGGTGATAATATCCAAACCATCCCGATAAGAGGCCGCACGAGCCGTCAAGGGCAAAGGTAAACACTCGACTATAATCGTCGGGCCATTCCATTCAGGCCAATGTGTGCGGTCAGCAGTGTCGATACCACGCGTAACCCGTTGCGTAACCCAGTAATCCTCATCCTTACCAATCAGCGGCAGATTACGTTCAACCACGTGTTCCGTAACGGCAATAAATTCTTCAATTGTCATCCCGGCATCAATGCGGAGGTATTTGAGTGAACGATAGAAACGCTCCAAATGCTCACGCAAACGAAAGATCTCATGTCCAAATGTTCTGGTCGTATCGAAGACAGCATCGCCAAACTTTACACCCCGGTCGCGAAAGGGAATTTTGGCCTCACTTTCGGGCACAAATTCACCGTTCAAATATACTATTCGCTGATTGGGAACATTCATGGATTATACCTCCACCTCGGTGAGCCATTCTCTCGGGTCGTCAGTAATACCAGTCACGAGGTCTGAGTATGCTTGTTGCAATCGTTTAACAACAGATCCGACATCACCCCCTCCGATTTGTGTCCCGTCAACATCGATTATCGGGGTCACCTCCCAGCCCGTGCCGCAAAAAAAGGCCTCTTCCGCCATGAACAATTCGCTGCGGTCTATATCTCTCTGCTCAGTATCCAAACCCAACTCATCGCGAAGAAGGCAGATCACGGTATCCCGTGTGATGCTCTCGAGGATATCACTAGTGATTGATGGGGTAACCGGGTTACCGTCGCGAATCATGAAAAAACACATGCTCGGCCCCTCAGCGATCTTGCCAGCACGGTTTAACAGAAGTGCAGTGTCATAACCGTCAACTTTTGCCTGGATACTGGCAAGCCGAGAATTGTTGTAATTACCAACCGCCTTAGCCCGGCCCGGCATGACCCGATCCGAAATGCGTTCCCAGGAACTCACCTGTGCCCGACACCCTGTGGACGCGATCTTATGTGTGCCACGCCGAATCGCAGTAATCACTGATTCAACAGGCCCCCGCGCGCCCGCTTCTCCATCTCCCCCAAGATATGCGGTCGGGCGGATGTGAATAGATTCCCGAAATCCATTCCGACGAACTAATTCGATGACCGCCGCTTCCATCTCTTCCGCACTAATGACGGTATCAAAACGGAGAACACGCTGTGAGATTTCCATCCGTCGCATGTGGTCCTGTAACCGAAATAACAACATGCAACCCCGGTGCTCTGACCAGTAGCCCCGTACACCCTCAAAAACCGCCGCACCATATTTAAGTGCAGGCGAGAAAACATGCACTGTCGCGTCACGCCAGGGCACGAATTCGCCATTTTGGTAAACAAGCAAATCATCGTGAGGTCCCGGCTCAGACATTGCTAGAGTTCTCTCAACGCATTGAATTGATCAACATATCCAGACCCATCAATCCGCGCCCCAATGACGGTTGTCCGACCGCTTCTCAGTGCTGCCTGCAAGGCATCTCCCAATTGGTGCTCAGTCTCCACAGTCACTCCATCAGCACCTACACCCTTGGCGAGGGATTCCCAATCGAGACCGCCGATCCCAACACCTTGCGTCGGAATTCCCTTGATTTCCTGCTTCACCCTAATCAACGCTATTTCCTGATCGTCGAAGATGACAATGATAATTGGCAGGTTTTCACGGACCGCCGTCTGAAGCTCTGCAATCGCCATCATGAAGCCGCCGTCTCCCGTAAACGCAACCACAGGCCGATCCGGATAGGCCAAACGCGCTGCTAAAGCACCCGGGACGGCAAACCCCATGGAACCCAGACCGTTCGACGTAAGAAACTCGCGTGGACCGTAGGTCTCCCATTTTTGGACGACTAACAAACGACTGGCCCCAGCGTCACAAGTTGCAACAGTGTCCCGCGGTAAAACAGCCCGCGCGACGGCCATGGCTCCTTGCGGTGACAGACCTTTCGTGGGCACATCGAGGGCCTGCATCACCTGCTTTCGAAAGGTTTTCGCAGCACTCTCGCCCCATCCGCTGCCCTCCGGCGCGAACTCTGCTAGGCCGGCAAGAATGCCCTTTAAGTTGCCTACCATCTCCGACTGAGCTGGTATCATCGCCTCTAGGCTCGGTGTATTTGAAAGTGAAATGACTGGGATGGTATACGGCCACGGCTTGGGTTGCAGCTCAACCGCATCCAAGCCAACCGTGACAATTAAGTCCGACTGCATAACGAGCTCTCGCTCAATGATACCACCGATTACACAACCAGCCCGCAGCGGATGATCTTCCGGGATCGCACCCTTACATTTCGAAGTCGTAAGAACCGGCGCGCCTAGCCGCTCCGCCAAAGCTACTAGTTCAGCCGATGCCTTATCCCAGAACACGCCGAGCCCCACGAGAAGTATGGGCTTCCGAGCCAAAGACAACGCCTGCAGCGGCACCTCAAGGGCCTTTCGGTCAGGTTCGATCGGCACAATATTTGGCAGTAGCGGCGCTTCCGCAACAGATCCACTGGCTTCATTCATGGTCTCATTCGACGGCATATCGAATTGAACCGGTCCCGGTGTCGGGCTGGTGGTCACGCGAATGGCCCGCCGGATTTGCTGGCGCACCGATTTCGCATGAATGGTGGTTTGCCATTTTGTGATCGGTGCAAACAAAGCGTGCTGGTTCATCACCTGACGCATGCCTGTCTCAAGGGTCGCCCCCGGATATTGGTCATTGATAGCAATCAGCGGGGCCCGGTCCATCCAAGCATGTGCAACACCGTTCACCATATTCGCGGCTCCCGGCCCCCTGGTTGACACACAGACACCCGGCGACCCGGTAATCTCGCCCCAAGTCGACGCCAACATAGCGCCAGCAGTTTCCTGCTTCATCAAGATAAAGCGAACCTGACGATTACGGGCCGCTTCCATCAATTCCACTGTCTCTCCACCCGGATGGCCAACGATAAATGGTGTTCCCATTTCGTCGAACGCCTCACTGAGGACTTCTACCGTTGTGGCCATTGTTGTATTTCCTTTCTAAGCGGGCGAATCGATATCGATGATAAGGTTCAGGTACTTGTCGATGGAGATCCTTGTATCCGGCCCCGCGACAGCGGTAGATTCCCGTTCTTCAATTACCGCGGGCCCCCGAAAATTGTCCCCTGCTTTTAACGCATACCGGTTATAGATTTTACAACTTCCGTAGCCCGTCTCTGGAAAATAAACCTGCCGTTCGCCCTTAACAGCAGGGTTCTCATCAACCTGCTGACCAGCAAAATTCAATTCGACATTGGGCGTCGGCCCGGACGCATATATGCGCCAGGTCAGCGCCTCAATCGGCAAGTCACCGATTTGACGCCCGAAGAGCTCTTGATATTTGTCCAAGAAAGACTGCCGCATAATCTCAGCAGAAGGTGTGTCTAAGTCACCGTCCGGAACCGGTACGTCGATCTCGAAGCCCTGTCCGCTATAACGCATATCGGCGCGACGGCGCATCGTCACTGTTGCCGGGTCGGCGCCCGCTTCAACGATCTGCGCCATGGCTTCTGCCTCCATCTCGGCAAACAAGCCGTTCAACCGACCCCAGTCCAGATTTTCGAGCCTGGAGACATAACTGCGCACACTGTCGGTCCCGGGCGCGGCAACTAGGAAGCCCAAGGCAGATAATACGCCAGCACCAAGCGGACAAATAACGCGGCTGATCTTAAGTAGTTTCGCCATTCCGTAGGCATGTACTGGGCCGGCCCCACCAGAGGCGACGAGCGTATAACGCCGGGGGTCCCGCCCTTTCTCGGCGATATACATCCGTGTGGCTGACGCCATATTTTCGTTGACGATGCTATGAATTCCGGCGGCTACCTCTTCTACGGTTAATCCGGTAACATGCGCCAACTTTCCGTCAACCGCATCCTTCACCGAACCGAGTTCGAGATCCATCTCCCCCCCGAGAAAATATTCCGGTGATAAATACCCAAGCAGTAAATCGGCGTCGGTCACGGCGGGCTGGGTTCCTCCGAGACCGTAACAAACTGGCCCTGGCTCCGAACCAGCGCTATCCGGTCCCACCTTCAATAAACCCATATTGTCAACACGCGCCAAGGAACCACCACCAGCACCGATTTCGATCAAGTCGATAACAGGTACTTTCAAGGGAAGGCCAGAGCCTTTCTTAAACCGGCGCACGCGGCCAGCTTCAAAAGCATGCGCATGTTCGGGTTCGTATTCCTCAATTAAACACATTTTCGCGGTAGTTCCCCCCATATCGAAGGAGATAACTCGGTCCGTCCCGGTTAAACGTCCGTAAAATGCCCCAGCCGTGGCACCCGCAGCCGGACCCGATTCAATTAGGTGTATTGGGGCTGCTTGTCCGCGCGTTACGGAAGCGATACCACCACCAGATTGCATCAAATATAGCGGCTGCTTTAGCCCTTTATCGCTAAGTTTCTGCGTTAGGTCACCCAAATACTGCTGCATCATTGGCAGCACATAAGCGTTCGCGCAGACGGTATTCGCACGCTCATATTCACGAATTTCCGGCGCCACCTCTGTCGAAGTTGTAATTGGCAAATCGGGATATTTCGTGCCTAAATATTCTTTTGCCTGACGTTCATGGGTATCATTGGCATAGGCATGCATGAAACAAATTGCGATCGCTTCGACGCCCTCTGAAACAAGTTTCTCAGCTGTTTTGCTTAATTCTAAAGTGTCCAATGGCAGCAAAACGTTTCCCTTTGCGTCTATCCGCTCGTTGACCGGCTGGCGGAGAAAACGGGGTGCGAGTGGTTCAGGTTTCTCAAAGAACAAGTCGTAAAGGTCGTAGCGTATCTCTCGCCCCATCTCGAGGGAGTCGCGGAACCCGCTCGTTGTGATCAGGCCTATTTTTGCACCCTTGCGTTCGATAATTGTGTTGGCCACAAGGGTCGTGCCATGCACCACGGCGTCGAGTTCGGGTACGCTTGTCCCAGATTCCAAAACGAGTCGTTCTAGGCCGTCTGTGATCGCAAGGCTGGGATCACCCGGCGTTGTCAAACGCTTCCCGGTAAAAATAAGATCGCGCTTTTCGTCGACTAAGACGAAATCCGTAAAGGTGCCACCTACATCTACGCCAACCCGGACCCGCTTTCCGATATCACCGCTCATTCACTTTCTCCGCCAATACCGTAATACTTTTTAGCGAATGCCGGTGTAATATAGCCGTTGCGTAAATCATTCTTTATAGCCAACGGATCGCGGTTTTCAGGCAATCCATATCCTGCCCCACCACCGAATTTCAGTGTAAGTTTTTCCCCAGGCTTCAATGAGCTCCTTGCTTTTGGATGCGGCTTGGTTCCGTCTGATTTGATAACCTCAACGGTGGCTCCATCTAGACCACCGAGCAGTCCTTTGGCTGGGTATTTCTGACGATCCGACATCATTGAAAGACGCACTTCCTTCTCCGAAGAAATTTCAATTTCGACTTCCTGGCCAAGGCCGCCCATAAACTTCCCAGCACCACCGGAATCAGGTCGAAATTCCTTTTTCCATATAACCAAGGGAGCCAGGCTCTCGAAGGCTTCGATACTACCGGAGCCTGAATTTGTAGGAAAAGCCGTACAGGAATGTCCGTCCGCGACAGGGCTGGCCCCCATACCGCCACTAGCGAAAAAAATCTGCGAAAAACTGTTCCCATCATCATCGATGCCGCTATAAACGGACCGCATCGTCGGAGCCCCACCACACTCTGCAATCACCTTATCCGGAACCGCCTGCGCCAAGCATTCATAGATTGCTGCTGCCAAAAGATGTCCCGTTAATTGCCGCGCGTTAACTGGGGCTGGATAAGTCGGATTCAGAATCGAGCCCTCGGGCGCAGAAACAGACACCGAACGATACGAACCCTCGTTTCGCGGCGTATCAGGATCAAGCGCACACTTTATCGGGTACGTTGAATAGGCGTAGGTATATTTCATTACAGAGTTTAAGCCTCGGTCGATTTGCTTCGACGTCCCATCATAGTCGATGTGCACGGTCGACCCATCCACAGTGACAGCGCATTCTATATGCGTTTCATCCTCATCAAAGCCATCGGCATCTAAAACCGAACGATAGGTGCCGTCGGGCACAACCTCGATTGCCTTCCGCATTGCAATATCAGCGCGCTCCAGTAATGCGCTTGAAAGACCACTTAGATCGTCCAGCTCGGCGTCGTCCAAGAACTCACTCAAACGTTCCGCGCAAACCTGTTGCGCTGTAACTTGGGCGTATATATCACCAATGACCTGGCTAGGTACCCGGACATTTGCTGTGATGAAATCAAAGACGTCCTGGTTTGGCTCACCCTCTTTCAGGAATTTCATTGGAGTGATGCGGATACCTTCCTCGAACAATTCACGGCCGTCGGACGACCAACCCCCTCCACCAATATCCGGTAAATGCGCAATGGAGCCAGAGAACCCCACAAGTTTTTCCTTGTGAAAGATAGGCGCCGCCATTGTGACGTCCGGCAAGTGGCCCGAACCGATCCATGGGTCATTAGTAATAATACAATCGCCTGGATGCCAATTCTCGAGCGGAATACGTTTCAAAAAGTTCTTGAGCGCATCCGGCAGCATACCAACGAATGATGGGATACCGGCCGTATTCTCGGCCAGGGAGTCGCCATTTGCATCCATCAAAACCGTGGCAAAGTCGTTCGACTCGCGGACAATCGTCGAAAATGACGTTCGCAGCAGCGCCGCCGCAGATTCATCGGCAATGGAAATTAACCGGCTCCAAAGTATTTCCAGCGTAACCGGATCGAAATTCGCCTTCGTATTTTTTGTCATGTAGTCCTATTCGGCTGCTGCTGGCGACGACATTAAAGGCTGGCGCCAAGTCTCAAGTAGTGCCTCACGCTCATGATTTGCGAGTTCGAGGTGCTTCTCCTTGACATGCCCATAGCCGCGAATACGTTCCGGCACATTTGCAATCTGAAGCGCCAAAGCATGATTGTCGTGGTTCAATCCGTTTGCGACCTCAAGCATTGTGGTTTCGTATTTTGCAGCAAGCTGGCGTTCCATCCGGCGCTCCCCACTCCAACCGCAAAAGTCGAAAGACGTTCCGCGCAGAAACTTCAATTTTGCGAGAACTCGCATCGCGCTGAAAATCCATCCGCCGTAGGTCCGTTTATCGCGGAGCCCCGTTTCCTGATTGAGCTTTGTCAGGATCGGCGGCGCTAGGTGGAACTTCAACTCAAAATCACCCTGGAACGCGTTTTGTAACTGATGCTCAAAACGCCCGTCAGTATAAAGGCGGGCTACTTCATATTCGTCTTTGTAGGCCATCAATTTGTAACCATAGCGAGCAACAGCCTCCGCCAACCCGGTCATACCGGCAGCCTTTTCCTTCTCAGCTTTTCGCACAGTTTCGACAAGCGCCTGGTAACGTATCGCGTATTTGCCATTCTGATATGCCGTCAATTCACGGCTGCGATGGGCGACGATCTCTTCCAACGTAGCTGGCATATCACGTTCGACCGCTGTGCTTTCAGCTGCCCTGCGGACAGCCTCCATATCCAATACCGCACGCCGGCCCCAGTCGAACGCCGATTTATTCATGTCTATAGCAACGCCGTTTAGCTCGATCGCTTTGAATATAGCTTCTGAGCTAACGGGAATAAGACCGCGCTGATAGGCGTAACCTAACATAAAGAGATTGGTTGCAATCGAATCCCCCAGAAGCCGCGTTGCCAGCTTCGTCGCATCGATGCGGTCTACACTTTCGTGGCCAGCCGCCTCGGTAATACGAGCGCCAAGTTCATCGCTCGGGAACTTAAGGTCGGGATTCCGGGTGAAATGCCCAGTGATCTGTTCATGGCTGTTAACAATCACCTGCGTTCGTTCCTGTGACATTGTCGCCAAGGCCACCTCACCACCTGTTACAAGACTATCACAGCCTAGCACTAGGTCGGCAGCACCGAGGTTTAGTTTCACCGCCGTAATATCGCTTTCAGTTGCGGCCAGCCGAATATGGCTGGTCACCGCGCCACCCTTCTGCGCCATTCCGAATTGATCGACGGTGGAGAAGACATTGCCTTCCATATGCGCGCCCATCGTCAACAGTGCGCCAATCGTAACAACACCGGTGCCACCGACACCGGCTACAAGGACGCTGTAAGTCTTCCGATCACTGAACTGAGGGCGATTAGGCTCTGGCAGATAGGTTAGATGCGCGGGCACGACAGTCGTGGTCGCAGTTCGCTTCATCTCGCCGCCCATCACGCTCACGAAACTTGGGCAAAATCCATCGGCGCAAGAAAAATCTTTGTTGCAGGCCGATTGGTCAATCTGTCGTTTGCGACCGAACGTGGTATCCAATGGCACAACTGAAAGGCAGTTGGATTTTTCGTTACAATCGCCACAACCCTCGCAGACCAGATCGTTAATGAGCATGCGACGCGGTGGGTCTACCATCTGGCCCCGCTTGCGCCGCCGACGTTTTTCCGCCGCACAAGTCTGGTCGTAGATAATCACAGTGACGCCTTTGGTCTCCCGCATCTGCCTTTGAACACGGTCGAGCGCCTGACGATGTTCAACTTTAATATCGCGCGAGAAAGCCCCCAACGGATACTTTTCCGGCTCATCAGTGACCACCGCAATTTCCTTCACGCCTTCCGCCGCCACCTGCGCAGCGATTGCCATTGGTGTGAGCGGTCCGTCAATCGGTTGCCCGCCGGTCATAGCCACCGCATCATTAAATAAAACCTTAAAAGTGATGTTGCTCTCAGCCGCAACACAGGCACGGATTGCAAGAATGCCAGAATGATAGTACGTCCCGTCACCAAGGTTCTGGAAAACATGCTCAGTCTTTACAAACTTTTCTTGACCAACCCAGGTCAAACCCTCACCACCCATATGGCAGTGCGTCAAAACGTTACGGTCCATATAAGTCGACATGTAATGGCAGCCGACGCCGCCATGCGCACGACTGCCATCCGGCACCTTAGTTGAAGAGTTATGTGGACAACCCGAGCAAAAATAGGGCAAGCGCGTGACGCTTAGTTCATTACGTTTGCTGTCTGCAACGGCGCGGGCATCTAAAAAACTGAGACGGGCATCGATCCGCTCACTGGAGTAGAAATGCGAAATGCGTTTCGCGATAACGCGGGTTATGTCTTCCGGCGTGAATTCTGGAAAAATTGGCAAAATTCGTGTACCGGTGTCGTCATGTTGTCCAATAATCCGGGGTCGGCGACCATCCGGCAGCTGGTATAAAGCGCTCTTTAATTGGCTCTCCATCATTGGATGTTTTTCTTCAACGACGAAGACTTCTTCAAGACCGTCTGCAAATTCGCGGAGCAGGGCTTCATCAGCAGGCCATGGCATACCAATCTTCAACATCGAGATGCCAAGCTCGGCACCTGTTTGGCCATCTAATCCAAGTTCGACTAACGCCTGCCGTGCGTCTGTCCAGGCCTTACCGCTAGCGATTATACCAAAACGTGGTTTCGCACTTCGTTGCGTAATGCGGTTAATGCCATTGGCCCGAGCAAAAGCGATTGCCGCTGGAATTTTATAAATATGACTGCGCGGCTCCTGATCCTTCCATGAATCAGGAAAGCGAATATTCAGGCCGTCTGGCGGCATGGTGACATCATTAGGCTGCACAATGGCTGGGCGCATGGGATTCGCATCGATGGGCGCCACAGCGTCCACTGTATCAGGGATTAACTTCAGGCCAACCCAACACCCGGAAAACCGAGATAATGCCCAGCCATAGAGGGCATAGTCGATGACTTCTTGCACATTCGCCGGATAAAGCACCGGCATCAACAAATCAGCGAAAAGCGGTTCGTGCGCCGCTGGTGAATCTGTAGAAGACAATGCATGATCGTCACCCACAACGCACAGCACGCCACCGTGCTGCGACGAGCCTGCCTGATGCCCATGACGAATGGCGTCTATACTGCGATCAATCCCCGGCCCCTTGCCGTACCATATCGAGAATACACCATCGAAGTTACCATCCCCGAACATACCTGCCTGCTGAGTGCCCCATATCGCAGTGGCTGCAAGATCTTCATTTATGGCCGGCAGGAAATGAATGTCGAAATCCGGTAAAAACCGCTTACCCGCCCAAAGCTCCTTGTCAAGGTTATGCATCGGCGAACCGCGGTAACCAGAAATGAAACATCCCGTTTTAAGACCATCTGCCATATCACGGATGTGCTGCATCATCGCTGCGCGGACTAATGCTTGCGTACCCGTAATATAGACCGAACCTTCTCGGCCATCGTATTTATCGTCGAGCGAGACCGTTTTGAGCACCATGTCGAGACGCCTATGTCTAGTTGAGTGGCTGACATCTAGGTAGGTTCGGCCCGTCTACTGGCCAGCTTGAAACTACACCGTAGGGCTGTTTTTCAATTAATCGGTCTATCTTCAAGAAGCAAAGACAGATGCACAAAGGGAGAACTATTGTGCCCATCGACTATGAAAAACGAAACAGCGTCGCCTATATCACGCTCAATAATCCTGAAAAGGCTAATATTCTCGACAAGCCAACCTCAGACGATATTTCTGCCGCCTGGATCGACTTGTGGGAAGATAAAGATATTCGTTGTGCCATTGTTACTGGTAAAGGCGATAAACATTTCTGCGGTGGCCATAACTTAACACCGCGCCCGGATTTAACGGACGAAGATCGCGAATTTCTGCGGCTCCAAAAAGTCTATTGGCCACTCGCCGGAACCGTCCATGGCCAAACCACTGGCGTAGACGGTCGAATGGGAGATCATTACCCCCGTGTCTGGAAGCCGGTAATCGCCGCCGTCAACGGCTGGGCCGCCGGTGCCGGACTATATTTACTCCTCTCGTCTACCGACATTCGGATTGCAAGTGCCGAGCACGCCCGTTTTAAATTCGCGCTTTTGACGCAAGGATGGCTCGGTAACGGTCCGGGTGCCAGCTTGTTGGCACATCAACTCCGGTATAGCGATGCGATGAAGATCTTACTGACGGACGAGCCCTTTGATGCAGCCGAAGCACACCGGATCGGACTGGTGAATGAAGTCGTGCCACATGAGCAACTCATGGAAAGAGCGGAGAAAATGGCCCGACATATAGTCTCACTCCCTCCCGTTGCCGTACGTATGATGAAAGAGTTTGTCGTCCGCTTCGGCGATTTGCCGACTGACCAAGCATGGCATATTCAAAACATAATCAATTCGATGCTGATTCAGACGACAATGGATGGCGAAGAAGGACGACAGGCCTTCAATGAAAAACGCTCTCCAAATTTCACCGGCACACTTCGCAAACGAGGTGAACCTTGGCCTGAATGGAGTGAAGAAGATTTAGAAAGACTGGAAGACGCCTATCGAAGCGGTGAATATTAAACTCAACCGAAGGCTCCGCGCTCTCTTAGGCCAGCAATATCTGCATCCGATAATTCCAAAACCCTATTCACCACGCTGTTGGTATGTTCTCCAAGGTCCGGGGCGTTTCCTGCCGCACGCCCAAAATCTGCCTGCCAGGGTAGACCGGGCAAATACCCCTCTTTCCAATCATCCCAGAA
>MDSX01105922.1_pt1 | contig 12026 bp, 5 predicted proteins | sample 811141 | NCBI WGS metagenome assembly MDSX01 (sample SAMN05326642, study PRJNA326480) | marine metagenome | isolation source: seawater | place: Atlantic Ocean: South East | collected 2010
CACAACACTTCGTCGCGAACAAGTCGCAGTCGCCGTCGAAGTAGTCTCTAATAAAGTCTTTGATACGCAAAATGAACGCAACGCCATCTTTTTCGTCAACGAGACCGGCAAATAAAGAGTTGCAGCACGCTTGCGGGAACAAACCTTTGTCCTTGCCAAAACAATCGCGAATAAGCGTGTCAATGCGTTTGCGAACCTTACCGGCTTTTTCTTCCGAGTTAAGCGCCGCAAATAAACTATTGCAACAGTTCGTCGCGAACAAGTTACAGTCGCCGTCGAAATAGTTGTCAATAATGTCTATGATACGCTTGATGAACGCAACGCCATCTTTTTCGTCGGCAAGAGCGGCGAAAAAAGTGCCGAAGCACACTTTCGAGAACAAATCTATGTCGCCCCCGAAAACGTCACCGAGTACTCGACCTAAGCGTCCCGTAAACACTTCAAACGTCTCCTTTTGGCACAAGCCGCAAACGAAACTCCCGTTCGCAAAAAATTTCACCGCGAGTTTTTTACCGAATGTATTCACGAACGTTTTCACGTTTTCACAAACCTCGTCGTCTTCGAACTGCGCGTGTCTCAAGCACAAGTGAGAGTCTTTGAGGTAGACTTCGTCGTTTTCCTCCCCGAGCGAATCATAATTCGCCGCGACATCCTCCAAGATTCCTACGGAATCCAGAGTTTCCTTCAAGCCTTTTAACCTCGCTTTCCTCGTCTCCCAATACTCTTTGTTGCGCTTCTTCAAGCAGTTCGAGAACATGTCACTAAGTGAACAGTCTTCGGTTGTCATTTTGGCGACTTCCATAGAAAAATCCATTGCTGCGGCTTTCAGAAGGCACACGCGGTCGAATCTCTCCACTTGTTCGGGATCTCGTCGAAGATGCGCTGAAGGATGATCGCCACCCAAAATAAACAGAACTCTTCTCTTCTCTTCTCTTCTCTTCTCTTCTTCTTCTTCTTCTTCTTCTTTACCCAATTCACCCAATCGTACCCAACACAGAACTACTGTGAGACCGTCAAGGTGGCAAATGCGCTCTTTTTCCTCGATGAGATTCTTTTCCTTCCATTTTTCGTAAGCGTACCTTTCCACGTCTTTTCCTGCTATAGCGCACACCGGGAATTTGTAGACTTCCGCGCAACCTTGAAGCTACCAAGTGCGCAATTGATTGCACAAACGTGAAAACAACTCTTTGATCAAAGCTGGGTTAGCACCAAGCGTTTCAAGCATCTTTTGGGGATTGAAAGTCTTCGTGTTGATCCTTTTTTTGTTGGCAGAAAACAGAACCGCGTCTATAAAGAGGACGCAGAAGTTGCCTCCAAAGTACGCTCCCACGCGTCTCTCAATCGCATTCGTCGTCGGGTTGTTCTTGTACACGTGGCCCTTCGCGCATGGGTATATGCCGACAACAAACAAAATGTTTATTATACCTTTGAGCATCTTTTGCGGGGTTACAACGCTGACGTTTTTTACCTGGCCTTCTTTAACCGCGCCACCCTTCACATATGCTATGGCTTGTTCTTCCCAATCGTGGTTTTTTACATCATCATCATCACCACCACCATTAACGATTTTCTCTAGAGAAGTCCTTGTGACGTCTTCCTCCTCGTCATCTTCGTCCTTCTTCTGTTTCTTTTTCCCTCCTTTTTTCGACGAAGTGGTGGTGTCTTTTTCATCATCGTCAGCTGTGTAACAAAAAAAAAAGGTATCCAAAGGAGGAAGGAAAAAAAAGTTAATCTCATGATGAAAACTAAATTCGCCGGCGCTTCCTTCCCTTCCTTCCTTCCTTCGCGTCGCGTCGCGCGAAAGAGTTCGACGCGGAACGGACGGACGAACAGAACGAAAGCGAGAGAAGCGCTCGAGCGCGCAGAGACTCGTGTCCAACGCCAGACGGTGTCAGAGGTCAAGAGCGCGCGCAACATTCTTTTCGAGAAAAGACAAAAAAACCGACGCGCGCGATGTGAGATTAGAGATTTGCGTTGGAAAAAAAACAACTTTAACGCGGACTGTACTCGCGCACCTTCTCCTTCCTTCTTTCTTTGCCTCGCGTGCGACGATGACGACTTTCTCTTCTGCGCCTTAGCCTTCTTCGATTTGTTACGCCCAGGCCCCGGGGACTTCTTCCTTGAGCGTCGTGTTCGTTTGGGCGTCATCGTCGTCGTTCGTTAATCCTTCTTTCTCTCTCTGGAGCCGTCGGTTTTGTGAGTAAGAAAAAACTCACCAGCCATGAATTTGCCTTTTTACGTACAGTAGATAATTTTTAGATATTACACACATGTCTGGTGTCTGGAATCGGTCCCCTTTTTTTTCTTTGGGAACCCTAAAAACAATAAATCGGGTAAAATGTATTTTTTTTTGTTATTTTTTCCTTCTCTCGATCTCGAAAGAAAAGAAGGGCCAAACAGAGCGATACAATCCTACGCGCGCGTTTTGGTCTCTGTGAGAAGAGAAGAGAAGAGAAGAGAAGACGCAAAACGACGAGGGCGATGGCAGACGCCGACGAAAACGCCCAAAATATCAGCCATCAGCACCGTCTCGCGGTCAAAGCCGCGAAAACGAACAAAGGGAAAAGAGCCATCGAAAAAACTGCCCCGAAGAGGAAAGAAGTGGCGGCGAAGACTTTGTTGCTATTGCACGGTGCTTTAACGTCAGACGTGTTAAAATCGTTGATAAACGATTTGTCACAAATGAAATACGGAGAAAACCACAGGATGAACCGGAAAAATCCAGGCATCAGGCCGTTCGAAGGAGGCGGAGAAGTCTCGTTAGAGTTTTTCGCGGAGAAGAGTCATTCTGCTTGCTTCGCGTTTGCTAATCACCAGAAGAAAAAACGACCAAACGCCATTACGTTTGGCAGATTTTACAATCACAAGATTTACGATTGCGTGGAGATGATGGTAAACGGAGAATCGTTTATGTCGATTAATAATTTTGGTAGTGTAGCCTCTTCAACAACGATTGGTTCAAAACCGTGCATGATGTTCCTCGGCGATAAATTTGAGACGGACGCACATTTGAAACAGTTGAAGAACGTATTCACGGACATATTTCGAGGGAGAGTGGTAACCAGAATAAACTTGAAAGGCATCGATCGAGCGATTGTAGTCACTGCTTTAGAAGACGGCAAGACCATTTTGTTTCGACAGTTTGCCATCAAGTATAAAAAAAGTGGAACTCGGTTACCGAAAGTACACTTGGAAGAGATGGGACCGCGCTTCGACGCAATCATAGGGAGAGTGAAACTACCTCCGCCAGACGTGGAAAGAGAAGCCATGCGCGTGGATAAGACCTTATTGAAAGAAGAAAAATCTAACGCGTTGAGTCAAGGCGTGAGCGATAAGATTGGTAAGATTTACGTGCACAAACAAACCGAAGGTTTGGACGAGATCAATCGAAGGAAGAGTTTGAAAGGTGGGTTGAAGAAGAAAGAGAAATAATTACTAATAATAATACGATAGATTTGTTCAAGAAATAGTTAGTTGCACACGCGCTCGCGCGTTTGTTGTTGTTATTATTGCTGTAAGAAAATAAGGGATCGAGAGATAAAACGAGAGAGCTTTTGCACACATAGTCATACGCACATGTATATACCTGGTACTACGGTGGTACCATGGTACTTATACATATGTAGTTCAATTTGTCTTTTTGTTGTCTGAAAGTTGTCTGTGCCGGAATATATTTTGACCTTATGAATTTGTTTTGCGCCGTCCATTTTTTGAAATGGAAAAGGAATAATTTTGGATATTTTTCATCGCAGCCGAAAGCTCTTAAAAGTTGCACGTGAGAAGAAAAAAAATATCTAAGAGAGACGTTCCACGTGGTTTAACTAACCTAAGAAAAAAGAAAAAAGAGGCCACAGACAGACAACTCTTCATTTTCTTCGCGAGCTCAATTTCACGGAAACAAAGTACCATAGGAATTTGGGATCATGTCTCTGGACGTCACGTCAGAATACGCCAATCGCGCGGTTGACTTGTTCAACGATGATATATACGGGCACAGAACCTTGTACGAAGAATGGAATTTGGTAAGAAAAAACAATTAATGGGATTCATTTTTTTCTCTTAAATTATGCATTTGCTCGCTCTTGATGTTTGTTTCGCATGCTTGGTGGCAAGAAGAAACGTATCGAATGTGACTCTACTTCTTTCTGTTTCGCGTGCGCATACATTATGCTGTATTTTTCTCTCGTTCGCTAATGACCGAACTCTTTTCTTTTACAAAATAGGCCGAAAATGGGACTGTCTTCCATTCTCCCCGTTTAGATCCTTCGGGTAATAAATACGACAATTTATTCTTTCTTCAGGAACCGAGATATGTTTTTGACAAAGCGAGAACATTTCAAAAATTTGATTCTTCCTTATTACGAGATGATGCAAAGAGCCTTTGTAATAGTTGGGTCCCTTACAACCCTCTCATGTGCTCAACTATCCCTTCTTCTGATTTTACTCCAAGTGCCGCTGGATTAACAGAGGAAAACGACGTATCTGTGTGCTTATCACGTATAGATGGGAATTACATTGAATCACTCCTTGTACAGTCGTACCCTGGATTAATAATTGGGAGCATTATTGGCATTTTCGGTGTCGTAATTACTATATTTACCATACTTTCGATATTTTGTCGGAATCAATTATGCACTGCGAGTCGAAAAAAGTTTGAAGAGAAAGCCTTGAAGTTGACCAAATACTTCATGATTGTATTCTCTGTTCTCGGCGCTGCAGGTTGCTTTACAGTATGGAGCCAAGGTCAGTTGATGTCAAATGGGATTGATAAAGTAACAGATGCGTTGCATGAAAGTGCACAGAACGTGCAGTCCAAAATGAGTTACATAACCCGGGGAGTTGAAATGTTTCAAAACTTCACAACAAAATTACGCACGGGCTCTGAAAATGAATCTTTACTTGTCTCGAAGTTTCTTACAGATGTGGGAATCCAACCCTATCTCAATCTAACTGTCGATTGGTTGGGCCCTTTCTCGAAGTCTCGAGACGATTGGTTCATGGATGTTTCTTTGTACGAAGAAAATCAAGCTAATAACTACGAGTGTTGGTATAACGGTACTCTGAAAAATGAAGTCATCTCTGATTTGGGTTGGAAAGTACTTCAAGCAAAAGCACGTAGATTGGATGCGATTCAAAAAGATGGCCACTCTCACATTCAGATTTACAAAGATGGTAAGCGAACCAATATATATTTATTCCTTCGGACATTTGCTGCTGCTTTCCACGAAACATTTAAAAACGACGATTGTTGCAAAGGACTTAACTTGGGGTTGCCGGATGTACGTCGGGAGGGATTAGATTATGATTTTTACGAATATTCTACCGATTTATTTGACTACAACGATGGAGGAACAATCAATATCAAATGGAAAATGGATAATCTTACAGTCGCGAATCGTGTCGAGAAAAAACTCGAGTTCATCAGTGAAACTGAACTGGAAATGTTAAATACGAATTTCAAATTATTTGCAACTGATACAAAACCGTATGGGTCTTCCCATTGGCCAGTACATGATGTAGTTGAACCTCAGAAAGCATATCCGCAGCCATGGTTGAATTCGTGGGACTCTGAATGGGGCTTGAAGCGAGTCACAGGAATCTTTGCTCAGATTACTGAAAATAATGAAAATATCCTTGAGATTCGAAAGATTGACGAAGTTACAAGAAAGATTGAAGTTGAACTCGACGACTTCAACAAAAAAGTTGAAGTGCACCTAAAAATTGCAGAAAATTTTTTGTTGGTCATAAGTGCTTTCATTATCACTGTTTCGTTGGCCGTAATTGCACTTACTCACTACGGTTTCGAAAAGCCGTTGGCAATCGGTATGATTACATTTACATTCATTATGTGCGGAACTTGGTTCGTTTTTGCCATTCTCACAAGTCTTGGAACTTTTCTGGACGACTTTATTACGATTCTTGAAAACTTCAAAGAAAAACCGTTGTCATCAGATTTGGGAGTTCTGATTGAATGCCCAGCGCCCTATGCAGTTCTTGCTAGTCAGGCCAAGTTTCGCCAAGGCGTCGGGATTGCAACCCAAATCCTGAATTCTATTCTGAGGACTACAATTTATATCGCAAATCATTCAATTTGTGCTAATATTTATTCTGACCGCCCACCCCATGTATTTGCGTGCTTAAGCATTGAAGATTTTCCTTTGTTTGAAGAATTGGTGATGGCAAATAATGGTTCATATACTCTTAATGGGCTTGAGCATCTGCATGGATTTGATGGCTTTTTCTCGCCACCCTATCAACCCATTGTTTTGAATAGACATGATAGTGCGAGTTCAAATATCCTCTTGTTTTGTCAAGGTTATAATGGAGATTTGGGAGTTGATTTTAATCCAAGATATTCATGGTCTGCTGACCCACGTTTTACTGAAGAGCTATGTGATTATATTTTAAATGGTGAAAACCGCGACGCATTTCTAAATGCTCATCCATTCGAAATATCCTCACCCGTGCCATATGATCACTCGTTCCAATGGATGGGCAAATTTTTACCATTCGACAATCGCTTTTTTGGGGATTTTTCGAATATTTCTCCATATACCCACGAACTCAGTTCGTTAGATGAAATTTTGGACTCCAGTGGTTACCAACGGCAATTCAACCAGTTCATTAATGATTTGAGTGATTCAAGACCCGATAATTCAGTTCTAGCTGGTTTGAATGGAATAAAAACAATGGTATGGGATTTATTCTATTTTTTGCGCGACTTTGTTGAGCTTGCTGTTGAATTTGAACCCTTTATCAACGAAATAGCAAACTGCCAATTCCTCCTTGATAATATTGATCCTGCTATTGATGGGATGAAAGATATGCGTGATGCCTCTATTTTGCTATGGGAAGGATGCCTTGTTCTCGCTATTGGCTACTTTGTCGTCTACAATTGTACTGTGATGGCTTTTCGATACATCCGCTTGAAGCATGAAAACCAAAACCAAGGGGAGACAGATGACATGCATAAATAGTAAAATTGAAAAGATAGAGAGGAAAATTTTCGTTTGGGTTTGACTGGTCCTGAAATCACGAAACTCAATATGCGTCTTGGAGGGTGCTGAGTATTCAAAATTTGAGCGACCAAAAACGAGAAGTCAAACTCGTAATGACACTTAATTTCTTCACTTTTGGGGGGCGATTTTTTAAAACCTGCGTTTTAATTCATTTTATGTACCATACTATGTATCGTTTCTTCTTTCACATTTTCGTTTGTATTCTTGAAAGCTCATTTTTTCCGCATAACACAAAGATATATGGATAACAATGCGAATCAACAACAGATAAACCCTCAACAACGAGATGTCGCTCGCTTTTGAAGGCATTGACGATAACGAATTCGGAGGAGAAGACGTTAGAAACATCTTCAATCGAGACGGCTTTATTTTCCTTCCATTCGATGAAGAAGATAAAAAAACAGTTATCGATGCCGACGCGTTTCTCGCTCAGATATTCCAGGAATTCAATCAACCATCCATACCGACTGAATCGTCGTCTGAAAGTACTTCTAAAATAATTGCATTGGAAAATTCATCCACTTGGCCAAAAGAAACGGATGGGCAAAGGAGGATATTCGAAGTCTGCGCGCCCGGGAAAGGCAGGCAATGGTTGGAGTTACTAAAAATTTCTCATAGAGAGGATACAAAATTTGTTCGATTGATCGACCAATTGCTCGGCAAAGGCTCTTGGTATGTTTCGTTGAACCAAGAGTACGAGGGAAAGTGTAAAGTGAGGCACTGGTATAGTCCTTTGGTGTTTCCAGAAGGAGGTGGAGGGGAAAAGAAGGATGGAGTTTCCGCGGCACGTTTGAAGGTATTCTCGTCCAAGAGACAGAGAGCAAAGTTTGTATCGCTCGTTTTAGATGAAAAAGCGAGATGTAACGATGTTTTGGAAGCAATGGTAAGAAAAGGAGAGGGCAAAAAGAATGGTAGCAATTCTTCATCTTCATCTTCATCTTCATCTTCTTTCACTCCCGTCGACGAGGTTTTACTCTGCGCGCATGAGTATGGAAGACGATTGAAATCGAGTATGGGAAGAGTCTTGCATCATAAGAAACCAAAGACATTTTCTAGGGAAAAGGAGAGAAGACATCGAAATGATATTAAAGAAAGAGAACGACTATCGTTTCGAGGGCATTTTCGTTCCTACATTCAACAAAATACCGCAGGTTCGCGCGCATTTTATCCCGTCAATCGTCGGCGCGTTCTGGGAAAAGGTTGGCACGTCGACATTGGGCCTGGTTTTGATGCCAAGGCGCAAAGAAGCATTAATGGTCACCCTATGCAAGGATTGATATTGTTAGTTTTATTAACAGATAGTCACGAAGGTGGTGGAGGCACGGCGTTTGTTCGAGGATCACACCGGAGCATCATCAGAAACGGATTTCGTGAGAACGTCTTCGGTGAAGAAAACGGTACGAATCAAGATTTGAATAATTTTGCGCAACAAATCATCCAAGACCAAACGGTTTCGGGGGATTTATATTTGTCCTACGAGAAACCTGCGGCGAATTTACAGAGTGGTAGAGGAAAGGAAATTAGAAATATAGAACAAATAGTTGGGAAAAAAGGTGGAGTTGCAATCCTCCATCCTTGGTTAGTCCACAGCGGAACGACGAATCAAGGAGGTACGTTGCGCGTTATGATGAACGGAATGATTAGATTCTCCGAAGATGCGTTCGTATATCACGGGATGAGAGTTTTGAACGATAATGACGAAGATAATGACGACGAAAACAAAAACCTTAACGGTGATAATACTGATACTTTTCTTCGAAGAGAAGGTACTACTTTAACAAAGGCATTTTATTCCAGCAAGACGTTCTCGAGAAACTATCACAGGCAATCCGCTTCAATCATCATGCCCGTGCACAACGCCGAAAAGTGGCTCGATGAAAGCATAAACTCCGTTCTGGCGCAAAACTATGATGGTCCGATGGAAATATCGTTTTATAACGACGCGTCGACTGATGGTAGTTTTGTGAAGATGCGCGAGTGGATGCTTGCGTTGCGGTATGCCGGCATCGATGCAAAAATAACCGGAAAGTCAGACATCACGATCGGACGAGTAGAAAGAAGAAGCGCACGTAAAAATCGTCCAGATGGGATTGGATTCGCTAAAAATCGCTCGGTCGAACATTCACGAGGATCGATATTAGTGTTCTTCGACGCCGACGATATCATGGCCGAAGACAGAGTCAAGGTACAAGTTCATCACGCCATCCAGAATCCATCTTCAATTATTGGAACAACATGGAAGCGGTTTCCGGATGGTTCTACGAAACATTACGAACAATGGGCCAACAAATTATCAAACGAAGAAATGATATTAGAGCAGTTTAGAGAAAATACGGTTCAAATGCCAACGTGGGCGATGGCGAGAAAATGTTTTGACGATGTCCCGGGCGGCTTCGAAGAGTCGCCTCCGGATTCCGGCGAAGCCGAGGATACCATATTTTTTCACAAACATCTCGATATTCACGCCGAAGAGAATAAACGTCGCGGAAAGTTCCCCATCCTGCGAGCATCTGGTGGTGGATGTTATCAAGAAGAACCGTTATTGTATTACCGTTGGACTGAAACTTCCGGAACGTCGCGCGTTCCGAGACGAAGACTTTTAGATTTGAGGGTTTCCATTTTTGAAGCGCGCGTTTTGAGCCAATCGTTATGGAGCGAGTTCCAGATTTGGGGCTGCGGCAGAGACGCTCGTAACTTTATAGCCGCGCTAAGCGAAAATGCGAAGAAGAAAATAATAGCGATTGTAGATGTAGATGAAAAGAAAATCGGAAAGATATGCAACAACTTGCCGATTGAGCATTTTAGCGCCGCGCGAAGAGGAGTTTGTACTGTCGTGTGCGTTAGCAAACGCAGGAAAGGTACGATTAGCAAAGACGTCGATGATGAGTTGATAGAAAACGTAAGTGCCTTAGGTCTCGTCGAAGGTTCGACGTTGTGGTACTTCTTCTAGTAGGAATTCTGAGTTTTTCAATAAAAATGCAGCAACTCTTATTTTATTAAAACAAAGATGCTTCCGGGAACGCGTCCTTATAAAGCTTTCGCTCCGCAGAAAACATTTCTATAATATGGCCAACACCCAACAATTCGGCTTCTCCGTACTTCTTTCCAATGATTTGAATCCCAGATGGAAGTAACGTGTTATTTTCATCCACGCTATCTTTGCTTCTGATGACCAACGCTGGGAGCCCGGATAGGTTTACATTTACTGTCATTAAATCACCGGTGAACATGGTTAAAGGATCTTGGTTTTCGTTTTTCTTATACGCGAGCGATGAGGTCGCCGGAGTTAAGAACCCGTCGTACGTTTGAAGGTGCTGCGTCATTTCCGCGTAGATTAATTGACGTACTTCTTGCGCTCGTTTATAATATGCGTCTGAGTAACCTTCGGAAAGCGTATACGTCCCCATCAAAATACGTCTCTTCACTTCTGCACCAAAGCCTTCGAAGCGCGAACTTTTAATAGATTCGACCAAGTCCATGTTTAAGCAATCCTGAGCGCCAAAACGAATACCATCGTACCGCGCTAAGTTACTGCTCGCCTCGGAAAGCGCGAGAATGTAATATGCGGGAAGACCAAAAAGAAACGTCGGACAGGACACTTCGTGCACTTTCGCACCTAAACTTTCCACCAACTCGATAGATTCCAACACGCTCGCAGAAACTTTTTCGTCCAAATCTGCGAAGGTTTCTTTAATCACTGCGAACGTTTTCCCTTTCAAAGGTGCAACTACGTCTACTAAATTCTCTTTACTCACAATCGCATCCGTGAACGACGACGACGATGACCCGCTACTACTATTACTACTACTGCTACTACTACTACCACTACTACTACTACCACTACTGCTGTTAAAATGCTTCGCATCCAAATTCGTATTATCGTTGCCAATACCACACAAAGCATCCATCAATATCGCCGCATCTTCTACGCTCGACGTGATTGGCCCTATGCAATCGAACGAGCTCGCATACGCCAATAATCCGTGCCTCGACACTCTCCCATAACTTGGCTTCAACCCGACCGTTCCACAGAACGCTGCAGGTTGTCGAATAGACCCCCCCGTATCTGATCCTAAACTCGCCGCGCATAACTGCGCCGCCACAGCGGCCGCGCTCCCACCACTCGACCCCCCGGGCACTCTCGACTCGTCCCACGGGTTTGCCGTCGGCGCGTACGCCGAACTTTCCGTCGTGCTCCCCATCCCAAACTCATCCATGTTCGTTTTCCCTAAAATGACCACTCCTTTCTCGTTCAGCTGTTTCACCACGTCCGCGTCGAAATCGGGTTTATATTCTCTCAAAATCTTCGACCCCGCGGTCGTGTTTACATTCTTCGTGCAAATATTGTCCTTGATGGCTATCGGAATGCCGTGCAACAAAGACCTCTTCTCATCGCTCTCATTTTCCGCCCTCTCTCGATCCATCTTTTCCGCTCTTTCTAAGGCTTGCTCTTCGTTTATGCTCGAGTAGCAGTTTAGGTCGGCGTTCTCTTTCATTCTTTTCAGGTAGAGTTCGGTGACTTGCACCGACGTCAGTTCCCCCGAGCGCAATTTGCCCGCTATTTTCCTAACGACACTTTTGCCGTCGCCGTCGCCGTCACCGACACAAACGTCTTCGAGCGCGCTTCGCGACGACTTTGAGGTTCGCTTTCCTCGACGGGACGCCCCAAAAAAGGAACCCGACGCGGAAGAAAAGCAGAAAAGATGTCGCCGCCTGCTGCTCTTCGTCTCAAAGCAGCGCCTCGTCGTCGTCGTCGAAGGCGGCGGCGCTTTGAAAGACCACCACGAAGGAGGAGTAGATAACATGATTCTCGATGACTAATGATTTTTTGAGGAGTTTTTGTGTGCGTGTGCTTTTTTTTTGGAGGACAAACGACTCACATAAAACATGACACGACGACGACGACGACGACGACAAAGAACTCAGTGCACACAGGAGATATAAAAAAAAGGCAAAAAGAGGAGCAAAAAGAGCAGCATCATCGTCGCTCTCCTTTTTTTGTAAATC
>MDSX01100737.1_pt1 | contig 12023 bp, 5 predicted proteins | sample 811141 | NCBI WGS metagenome assembly MDSX01 (sample SAMN05326642, study PRJNA326480) | marine metagenome | isolation source: seawater | place: Atlantic Ocean: South East | collected 2010
CGCCGGTCGACGTCCCGTCCTCGCGCGCGCGTCGTCGTCGAGCGCGTCGTCGTCGTCGACGGGGCCGTGGAACACGGCGCCGCTGGTGATGAGCGATGACCTGTACGCGTACGTGCTGCGTCACACGCGCGAGCCCGCGGTGCTGCGCGCGCTGCGAGAAGAGACGAGCGCGCTGCGCGGCGCGCGCATGCAGGTGGCGCCGGAGCAGGGCGCGCTGCTGGCGCTCGCGGTGGAGATGATCGGCGCGCGGCGCGTCGTCGAGATCGGCACGTACACCGGGTACAGCTCGATCGCGATGGCGCTCGCGATGCGAGGCGAGGGAGCGCTGTACGCGTGCGATAAGAGCGAGGAAGCGCTGGCGACGGCGAGACGGTATTGGGCGCGCGCGGGGGTCGAGGGGATCGTAAAGGAGAAGTTTGGCGACGCGAAGGAGAGCGTGAGGGAGTTGTTGGACGCGCACGGGGCGGGGTCGTTCGATTTAGGGTTCATAGATGCCGATAAACGCGCGTATAGGGAGTATTACGAGGCGCTGCTCGAGCTCGTGCGGCCGGGCGGTTTGATAATCGTGGACAACGTGCTGTGGTATGGTAAAGTCGCCGACGCCGAGGTGAACGATAAACAGACCGAGGCCATTCGCGCGTTCAACGAGTTCGTCGCCGGGGACGAACGCGTGAGTTATAGTATGATTCCCGTCGGCGACGGCTTGAGCTTTTGCCGAAAACGGTAGCGTCGGCGTGAAATTTCTAAATACCATTACAGGAAGTAATCGGGCGTCGCCCTCTTCGCCGGCACCCCGCGCGCCTCTTGCGGTGCCGCCTCGAAAACCTTGAAGTCGTGCGCCAGGTTTTCGTCCAGTTCTAAGATGGCCGCGACGTTGCCGCAGCGGTAGCAGTAATTCGGCGCCGACCACACAGTGACGAGCCGTTTGTTAAACATCCACTTGTACCCCTCCATCACGAGCTGATGCGCTCGCGCGATCATGTCTACGCTATTCGTCTGTGTGAACGACGTGCACACGTCGTCGCCGAACAAATACCCCGCCCCTCGAGGGGAAAGCCCCCAGCCGGAGACGTCCTCGGGGTCGCTCCAAAGCAAATCGCACATCGCGCCTTCGTGCGGCACCTCTTGTTTACGATCGATCGTTCGAATCTGATCGATCGTCGTGATGCTCGGGGACAACCCCCCGTGCACGCAAAATATCTTGTTATCTATGAGCGCAGACAACGAAAGGTAATCGAACACATCCGTGCAATATCGCCACACGTTGACGCTCCCGTATTTGCGCAAACACTCGTCGTAAAACCCGTACACCTGCGTGATCTGTCGACACTCGTGATTCCCCCGAATGAGATACATTCGATCCGGGTACCTCACCTTCAGCGCCAGGAGCAACAAAAACGTCTCCACGCTGTAAAACCCGCGATCGACGAAGTCCCCCATGAACAAATAGTTTGTATCCGGGCAGTCGCCGCCGACTTTAAACAGTTCCAACAAATCGTAAAACTGCCCGTGAATGTCCCCGCATATCGTCACCGGCGAATCGATCGTCTGCACGTTCGACTCTTCCACCAAGATCTCGATCGCCATCTGACACAATCGCTTGACGTCGTCTTCCTCCAACGGCTCGCATTTGCGCAGCGCCGCGATCCACCCGTCGAGCTCGTGACTCATCGCACTCGCGCCCGCGCGCGCGCGCCCCTCGATCGCGCCTCGCGTCGACGCTCGACGCTCGTCGCCCCCTCGCGCCGTCCGCCGTCGCTCGCACGCGCGCGCGCGAGAGATATCACCGCGAATGCGTCGGAATGATTCAACGCCTCGCGCGTCGTCCCGTCGATGCCTCCTCGCCGCGTCTCTCGCGCGCGCTCGACGCGCGCGCGCGCGTCGCGGACGCGTCCGCGCGTCGCGTCCGCGCCTCGCGCGCGCGATCGTTCGACGCGCGGCGTCGGCGAATGCCGCGCGGCGAATGCCGTTCGGTCGCCGACGCCATCGCGTCGCCATTGCGTCGCTCGCCCGCGCGTCCCGCCCTCGCGCGCGCGCGCGCGGAGTCGTCAATCGTCGTTCGTCGCGTCGCGCGCCATGTCGCGTCGCGCGCCCGCGACGAACGACGTCGAGGCGCTGCAGACGCTCATGCGCGCCATTCAGCTCGGCGGCGCCGACGACGTCCGCGCGGCGTCCACGGCGTTCGCGCACGGCGCGTCCGCGGTCGCGACGATCGTCGACGGCGATGGACGGTCTTGCGCGCACGTCGCGGCGGCGCGAGGGGACGTCGGCGTGCTCAAGGCGCTGGTGTGCGAGCTCGGGTGCGACGCCGACGCGCCCGACGCCGAGGGCTTCACCGCGCTCATGACGGCGGCGGCGCTCGGACACGTCGAGTGCGTGAAGACGCTGGTGAGCCTGGGAGCGGACGCGAGGAAATTAACGAAATCTGGGGCGGGAGCGATGCATCAGATCGTCATGGGGGCGCACGCGAAAGGGATCGGCGCGGACGCGACGCGCTGCGAGGAGGCGCTGCGGACGCTCGCGAGCGGGACGTACGGGCTGACGATATCGGAGGCGATCGAACAGCGGTGCGCGAACGTGGGGACGCCGTTGCTGGTGGCGGCGATGAGAGGGTGCTCGGGGATGCTGGAGACGCTGTTGAAGCACGGGGCGAGGTGTGACGTCGCGCTCGAGGGCGGCGTCGCGGCGACGGCGCTCGCGTGCGCTTCGGGAGATTTGAAGAGCGTGGAGGTGTTGATTGAAGCCGGCGCGAACGTGAACGCGGGACCGGAGGGGAGTATGACGGCGTTGCACATCGCCGCCGCGCATCCCGCGACGGAGACGTGCTCGGAGGCGATGGTGAAGGCGCTGTTGAAGGGCGGCGCCGACGCCGACAAGGCGGATTCGGGAGGCATGAAGGCGATTCACGCCGCCGCGGCGACGAAGAGGCGCGTCGTCGTCGACGCGTTGCTACCCGTGACGACGCCCGATGACGAGGGCGAGTGGACGACGGATGCCATCATCGCGCGCGTCGCCGCGAAACTGAGCGCGATGCAAAGAGACAGTGGCGTCGACGCCGGCGAGGCGCCGGCGTCGACCTCGGAACGATTCGTCACGCGAGACGCCGAGGCGGCGGCGAAGACGAAACGTGCGGGTAACGAAGCGTTCGTGGCGGGGAAATTCGAAGAGGCAGAAACGGAGTACACGTCATCCCTCGAACAGGATGGTTCGTGCGCGAAGACGTGGGCGAATCGCGCGGCGGCGCGTCTAAAGCTCAAGAAATACGAAGGCGCGAGGGACGACGCGCGCGCGTCGAGGACGCTCGATCCGATGTTCATCAAGGCGTGGTACCGCGAGGGCGAGGCCGCGCTAGAGTTAGAGGAGTACGAAGACGCCGCGTTAGCGTTTTTTGAGGGTTTGCAAGTCGACGGTGATAACGCAGACTTGAAACGAATGTTTGATCTCGCCATCGCTCGAGGTCGCGAGGCGGCGAAGAAGAAGTGACACTAGTCTGTGATATTGAGAAAAGAATGAGGTCTAAAAGTACAACAAAACATCAGCCTCGCGCGAGATGATCACACGGGACAATACTGCAAAACATCCTCCGATTCGTCGCTCCCCGCGCTCGGCTGACGCTCGCGTTCAAAACACCGCTCGAGGTCCCCGGTCGAGGCTTCGCGCTCGGGCGGCGCGCCGCCGTTGACCATGAGCTCGCGACGATCTCGCAAAATCTCATCGAGCATCATCTGATCGTCGTCCCCGCCTCTGACGAACACAGACGGCGCGTGTTTGTGAATCAAATACGTGATCCCGTGCGCTCGCGCCAACTCCGGCGCCGCCGTCAAGTGCGCGTGCGCCGTAAAGCACATCGCGCACAGCGCGTACGCGCCGCCGTCGTTCCCCGCGCCCGCCCCCGCGCACGCCAAACACTCGAACGAGTACCCGACGACGTGCAATCCACACGACGAACACTTCGACGGTTCACCCCTGGGCGTTCGATCGACGTCCGCATCCGCGCGTCCGATCACCTCGCACACCTCGCGCGCGAACGCGACGCGCGGTCCGCGTCGCTTCGCCGTCCCGCGCCCGCGCGCCGCCTTCACGCAGCTTCGCCTTCCCTTCCCTCGCGTCGCCCCTGCCCCGCTCGCGCCCGTCTGCGTCGTCGTCGACGTCGTTTTCGCGCTCTTCGCCTCCATCCCGCTCAGTTCCGTGCCGCTCCGCGCGCGCGGCACGCGCGCGAGCGTCGCCATCGCCGCGACGCCGCGTCAGCACGTCCCGCGTCGTCCTCGCGCGTCGTCCTCGCGCGACGCGCGTCGTCCTCGCGCGCCTGGTCGCGCGTCGCGAATCGCGCGCGCGGTCGATTCGCCCGCTGCAGCGCGCGCCGTCGTCCGTCGCGCCGGCGTCGCGCGACGTCGCGTCGCGCGCGCCGTCGAGGTGTGCGGCGACGACGGCGCCGTTTCGGTTCGCCACGTCAGCGCGCGCGCGCCGGAGCTCGCGTCGCCGTCGCGCCGTATTTAACGCGACGATTCGCGAAATGTGTCTCGGGACTGCAAACGCAGTCGCGCGGTCGCGGTCGGTCGCCGCGCGCGCCGGAGCTCGCGTCGCCGTATTTAACCGTATTTAAAGCATCGCGTGCGCGCGACGATTCGCGAAATGTGTATCGGGACTGCAAACGCAGTCGCGCGATCGCGGTCGGTCGCCGCGCGCATGCCGGCGAAATTCATGGACGCGCTCGGCGCGACGTCGAGCGACGACGACGACGACGACGACGACGGGGAAGAAAAAACGACGAAAGGCGCGACGGCGCGACGCGCGGCGGTGTCGATGGAGGCGCTCGCGCGACACGGGTTTCGCGGCGCGACGATGCCGACCGCGCGCGACGGCGAACCGACGGCCACGGCGTGGTCGCGCGGACGCGCGGGCGACGGCGCGGCGCGCGCGTACGGGGGGGAGGAATCGGCGAGGACGCGACGGGCGGGAGGGGAAGGACTCGCGGAGACGTGCGCGAGGGCGATCGAAAGCGCGAGGGCGAACGAGAGGGCGCGAGACGACGCGCGGCGAGAACGCGACGACGCGAACGCGAAGGCGAGGGCGAGAACCGCGGAGGCGAAGCGCGCGATTCGCGAGGACGACGCGCGGAGGCGGACGCGCGCGCGAGAGGAGGGAGACGCGACGCGCGAACGACGTCGCGCGAGGATCGACGTCGACGCGGGGACGACGGCGACGACGGCGACGGCGACGGACGACGAAGCGCGACTCGTCGAGAGCGGCGGGTTCGATTTCGGGGACGAATAGGCGGCGCGCGCGAACGCGGGCGATGGATTGCGGAGGAATGTGAGATTATTGTTTTCGTGAAAAGCCGCACGGGTCGTGCTTGAACGCGCCTTTGGCTTCTTGGGGAAGCGACGTGGGCGTTTCCAACGTCTCGACGACGGTGCCTTCGCCCCGAACGCCCCGCGCGCCCGTCTCCGACGCGTGCACGACGCCGATGATTTTGGTTCTGCGACAATTCGCGCGAGCGTTGACGTCGACGAGCACGGCGTGAGATTTGCCCCCGTTCACGCTGGACGCGGCGACGTGCGCGCACGAATGGTCCCACAGCCACAGTCCGCCGACATTGGCGTCGATGTCGCAATCGTTCACGACAACCTTTGCCGTATTCGAAACGTCCACGCCCGGGCCTTTGTTGTCTTGTACGACGCATTTGCTCATCACCACGTTGGACTGTTCCATGACGACGACGCCGTCTTCTTCGTTGTTTTGCACCGCGCAGCCGTGCATGATGACTCGTGATTCCTTCATGGCGAGCACGCCCTGTAATCCCGAGCGCGTGATGTTGCAATCGATAAACGTCGGCGTTGCTTGGGCGTACGAGCGAACGCCGCTCAATTTTCCCGTGATTGAGCAGTTGCGAAATGTCGGCGCAGATTTGCCACCGACCGCAACGCAGTCGCCGCCGCTCGATCTGATCACGCAATTCTCGATCAACGCGTTCACGCGCGAATCTCCCTTGATGCGAATCGCCTCGCTAAACCCTGTGAAATCGATGTCGAGATTTTGAATCACGCACGGACGCTTGATGCGAAATAACGCCGCGTTGTTTCGGCAATCGCACGTCGTGTCTCGAAGCGCGCCTTCGCCTCGTATGAGCACGCGCTTGTCAATCTCAACCACGGTTCCGAGCCCGTTGTGAACGCCACGCAGTAAGAGTATGCGGTCACCGTCGTTTGCTTTAGAAATTGCCTCCGGAAGTGACCTCGCGTGCACGGGTTTCATCGAATTCGCGTCCTTCGCCGAGCCGCCACCAAACATAGGATCCGCGACTTCGCCTTCTAGCTCATCGAAAGCCGCGTTCAAAGGAGCCTCTCGTCCGAGCCATGCGTCTTCGCCCGCGCTTCGGACGTAAATTAATTTGCCGTCAAACCCGGCGACGGACCCGTCCTCCGCGGCGCAAATCGCGATTTCGTCCAGCACGTCGCGAAACGATTTGCTGAAATCGCCCTCCTCGAACTGGAGTTTTTCGCCCAGACGCGCGTATGTGACGGCGAGAGTGTACGACCCCAGGCGTAAACACGCCTCAGCGAGTCTATGCTTGGGTTTACTCCAAGTCGGCGCGAGCTCTTCCGCGCACTTGGCGTCGCACAACGCGGCATCGTATTCGTTCATCTTGTGAAACGCCAACGCGCGATTACAAAACACCACCGCTCGAAGATGCGCATCCTCTTCTCGCGCGGCATCCAGCGCTTCGCCGTATAACGCCTGTGCGAGTGCAAAATCGCCGCACTTCATCGCTTCGTTCCCTTTCAGCCGCAATCCCGCGCCTGGCGCGCGTTCGTCAATCGACGCGTTCGGCGTCGCTCGACGAGACCCCGCGACGCCTTCGCCTCGGCCCCTCGGTGCCCGCGATGAATCGAACGTTTCGATGAGCATCGCTTCTTTACGCGTTGCCGCTTCGTCCGCCGCCGACTCACTCGCCGCCTCCACGCTCCGTTCGCGCTTGGGCGGCGTGTCCGCGCGCGGCGCCGCCTCCTCGTACGTCTTCGCCGCGCCGACGTCCTCGCTCGAGCGCAACTCCACATTCTTTGCTCGCGCCATCATCGCCCTGCGTCGCATAAACGAGCGTTAGTGTCGTTCGCGCATCGCTCGTCGCCGTCGTCGTCGTCGCCCGCGCGGCGCGGACGCACCGTCGCTCGCGCGCCTTCGCGATCCCCACGCGCCGCAGCGCGTCCTCGACGTCGGGGTTTTTGCGTCCGTCCGCCGCCCAGCGCGCGCGCAGCCGCGCCTCAACGTCGCCGTCGTCCTCGCGCGTCGCCGCCATGTCGCCCTCGCCGCGCGTCGCGCGCTCGCGCGGCCGAGGGCGCGGCGGTCGAGGCGGTCGCGCGCGGCGAAAAACGCTCAAAACGCTCGACGGCGCGAGATTTCGCCAAACGACGGCGGTGACTCCCGGGGCGACGGCGCGCGAAGGAGGCGAGACGCGAGGTCGAACGGCGGCGACTCGAACATAGAGAAAAGGAGTAAATCAAAATTGTCAAAAAGTGACGGCGACGTAGGTTCGTCGGTTTCTCGACTTTGTCGCCGACGGTCAATTCGCGCGGTGGAATCACAAAGATGAACCATAGCGCGGAATGTCCACCTTGTCGAAGGCTTCGCGTTCGCGCAGCTCACTCTCATCCGCGGGCAGCGCGATTCTTTTCTTGATGATCATCACGAGCGCGCAGATAGCGAACACGACGATGGCGAGATCGGACAGAATCAAGTTTGTGGACGTCTTTGTCGCGGACGCGCTCGGAGCGAGACGTCGACGACGCATCCGCCCAAGTCCGATGGCAAAAGAGGCGGACGCGTCGTCGCATTCGTTCAACGTTCCATCCGAGTTATGAAGCGTTGTAAACTTGCGAATGAAAGAAGACGCTTCGTGACCAGTGCGATCTTTCACGCCTTGAACTCGCACGGTGTAAACTCCAGATTCCAGATCTTCAGGATATTTCATGATCCATTGTCCCGTTCCGCCGACGTTCACGCACGCAAGCGTGAAGTTGGTTGTGCCAATTTCTGTGCTCGTGGATCGGCACGATTGATCAAAACTCTTCGTGATGGTGACTCGCTGCGAGCGACAGTCGATATTTTTAGAGTACACCCCCCAGATGGTATTGCCTTGAACATCGGCGAAATTTCCCAAACCGATGAGCGGGGTGAGGTCATCTTTGGATGCTTTCAAAATGTCACAGTCATCGACGACGTCACCCACGACGTAGTTTATCGTCAAATCGCCGACGAAAGGGTTACCGGCTTTGTCACGTATGTCTCTGACGGTGACTCTGTACAATCCAGGATTCGGAGCATCCTCATTGTTGGGATATTGCATCATCCACTTTCCTTGAACGCCGGTGTTGAGGCACGTTTGCTCGTAAGACTCACGAATGATAGCCGCGCTGACTGTGCCATCGCCCGCGACGGCGACGCAGGATTCGTCGTGAGTTTGCGCCACTTCGAAGGTCGGTGGATCTGCGCAATCGATTTCCTCCGCGTACACGATGGTGACGGTGCGCGCCGCGGGTGACGACACGTGCTGCTCGACGAGCGGGTTTTTCGTATCCGTGAAGAGTAATAGCGTCTTATCGCCGACGTACTCGTGCACCTCGGTCGCGGCGAAAGCGTCACCGCCCGAGCAAAAGTTTTTAACGCGAACCTCGTACGCACCGTCCTTGTATCCGCTGAGTAACTTGTCGTATTTGTTGTTCAAATCCCAGTCCCACGTGCATCCGCTCGTTCGAGAATGTTCGCAGATGAGATTTTTCTTGTACGAGTCGTCTTTGTACTTCACATGATCCTCCTTCGCAGTAATCCATTCGCCACCCGAAAGCGGTCTGTACTGTACGACAACCTTTTCGAGTCTACTGGCGCTATCCCACAAGTTTCCAGAATCGGGATTGACCACCACCAAACGAAGCGGCGGCGCAGTCGCGTTTGCGCGCGTGATTTCACTGTCAATGACGGTGGACTTGGAAAACGTCACGCTCGGACACTTGGATTCCCACCGCATCTTTTCAAGTTGAGCCTTGACGGCGATTGGATCGCGATACAGACCAGCTCCATCATATGAGATTTGCATTTCGCACAGAGATCCAATTTCAACTTGAATGTGTTCAATGATAGGATGCGAGGTTTCCGTTGGCTTGAAACCCAAGTTGAACACAGTCTTGTGAACGGTCCGTTGTGATTCAAGAGCATCGCCGATGACATGCTTCAAAGGAAGCCACTCAGCGACAGGTACCACCTTCTTGCCGTTCACGGTAATCTCTACATCCTGTAACGGCGTCATAGCCGATTTACTGACGCTCTCGACTTCGGCGACGACGACTTGCATAACACTCAGGGCAGTCGCGTCGCCGCTACCAGCTGCCTCTTCAACTTTCTCTATGACAGTGGCCATGGACGGGGATGCCGAAGCTACTGAGTTTGCAGCAGTGTTCGTGACAACTCTGGCTACATCTTGTGCCGAAGCTGATTCATCATCCTTGATGATGTTCAGCGCTGCGCGCACCAGCGATCGCAACGACTCTGAGTGTCCATCAACGATACGTAAATACAGCGGTCGGGCTTCTCTGTATGGAGATTCATTCTGAATAGTTATTTCGTGAACAGCGCGCTCTCCTGGGTTCAGCGGGAGCGTACCAAAGGATAACGAACGAGCGCTTTCAATGATATTTCCCGATTCGCGCCACATCGTCGTCAATTCGCCGGGACACATGGATCTACCACCCATTGTCATGAAGAGCGGTGTGCCGAATCGCGCATCGCTTCCGACTTTCAGAACAAATTTATCGCCATAATCTGGATCCGCGAGAGAATACACCGTCGTCATCGTTCCGTACTTGTTCCACGCAAAGATACGATCCGTGGACAGCGTTCTGGCGATGTCTGTCGCTCGATTAAACTCGATGGTGGGTATTGGTGAGCCCGAGAACTTCATGTTGTTTGTGTTTTCGGCGCTTGCATCAAAGTCAAGCGAGTACGCGAATGCATCGCGGTTGATGGACTCCTTTGCGCTGAAAGAGAATTCCAACGCATGTCCACCACCACCAAAAGTTAAGTATATCGTCTCCTCTTCTCCGCCGCTCGCGACGGCATCCTTTTGAAGCATTCCGGTTGGACCAGGAGTCCCAGTAAGAGACGCCATTAAGCGCGAAGGGTCCGTGGCGCGAAGGTCGCCGGTCTCACCCATGGCGTTCAGTGATCCTCCGTACAACACGTCATGTGGTGCGGCGTCGAATTCTCCACTGGTCTCGCACAGTACACCGTCGCACTTCTTGACCTGCGCATCGAGGTCACGAGCGGCGACTTCGTTCATCCCAAAAGAGTACATTCCGATGTTTGTTTGGTCATTTACCACTTCATCGAATGACCACGCACCCTTTGACGAACGTGGGTACGCGATCGAAGCAAAAGACGCTGCTCGTGAATTTTCGAGAAATGGTGCTAGTCTCGGAATTTCCAGTCCTGCAGTGAGAAATAAAGCAGGGATGTGAGGTTTCGAACGAAGCATGCCTCTGTCACCCACACTGAGGAGGGATTGCTCGTACCACATTTTACTCAGCTCGAATGCAACCCTCAGAATCGATGGATCACGCTTGGAATCACGCTTTGCCAACGCGGATGACATGCGCCGTTCAAAGAGGGAACGTGAATCGATGTACGGTTCATTGATGCGATCGTATGCTTTGTAGTTCTTTTCATAACTCGCACCCTTTGGCATCCAGTAAACTTCGGGCGAGGACCAAAGCAACGTTCGCTTCCACGTATGGATTCGTCTCAGTATGTAGCTTGCCCAATGTTGATTCATTTCTGAGTTCGAGCACGGCGATGACGCGCACTCATATCGCATACCCGATCCATCCTTGACGATTCTATCTGACGGTGTCTTCGCCGTATTTTCGCCAGACTTGGCGACAGTATACAGAAAGTAGAGATTCGGCAGCACTTGAGACTCGATGGAAAAGACGTTGAACACGTAAGAGGTTGGTCGACGCGGTAACCAGGTTATACCAACACCCGTAGTTAAGCAGTCGTCAGCAGTACCTACGTCGAGCGTATCTGATACCTTGTACACGAGTTCGATACCACCTCCTAAAATGACGTCGCCCGGACGTCCAGGTGTGCCTTCATCGTCGCTGCTCCGGATGTGTCGATCCATCGTAACCGTCGTCTCCCACACTTCTTCGGACGTCGCCTTCGCGGTGAAGTGTGGACCAGATTCTTTGTGTCCGAAATCTTTCTCCGTCTCCAACGTGAGAACGCTCGATTTTGTAGCAGCCTCTGCGGTGTAACCGGCGTTAAAGCCTAGATCAAACGTAGTTTTACCTGCGAAACCGAGGTTGAGCTCGATCGATCTGCCAACTTTCACAGAGCGAGCTGAAGCGATTTCCCACTGAATCGTAATCTCAGATCCAGATTGCAGCTCGGCTACAGAATTACCACCTGGCGGATCGTGCACCACTGTGTATACCAATCCATCAATAGGCACTGTCGCCCACAAGGTGTCATCTCCCGTGTCAAATCCTCCTCGTGGCTTGGAGCCCAATGGGATAAGTACTCGCGTCATCGTTGCTTGCAGCGATCGCCCAAGACCACCGTCCAAGGGTGTATCGTCGCGTGTCACAGTGATCGTGACTTCTCGTCGATACGGGTTTGCAAGGTTTGGATACCCCGCGGCAATGACCATTTGGGTAGTTTCCTGATCCGTATCTTCTTCCGTCGGAAAGATGAGTTTGCCGACGTCAGCCGTTGATATATTAACTTCAAAATCGCACAGGGGCCCACCCCCGCGATTTGGATGACACACGTTATCTTCTTCATTTGTGACAGTCTGTCGAACGGAAAATTTCGTGTTTCCCGTGCGACTTTGCGTATTTGGAAACTTTGTGCATTTAAATGGGGCATCTGCGGCATTCGGTGTGAGATCGTGAAGTTCAAACACCTTCACCCTCAACGATTTGTCAGCGGCGACGCTGATTGTGTCGTGATCAGACGAACCCAGTAAATGC
>MDSX01096106.1_pt1 | contig 12020 bp, 10 predicted proteins | sample 811141 | NCBI WGS metagenome assembly MDSX01 (sample SAMN05326642, study PRJNA326480) | marine metagenome | isolation source: seawater | place: Atlantic Ocean: South East | collected 2010
AAGAACACCATGATGAGTCTTCTTAATTTCAATTTCCTTACTGGATTGGTCTTTTATTTCAATAGTCTCCGTTCTAGAGCTTATCTGCTTTAATCCCGATTGTGTTTGATATTCATCCCCCTTTATTTTTTCTATAAATAAATCATAGCAATCAATAAATCCAGTTGTTAATCCCCAAGCAATATCTTTTGTATAGCCCATCATGAAATAAGGGACTCCGGGAAAGGCAGCTCCAAAGGCATCCCACGAATCTACGTGAAGATGCACATAAAAGAATGTGCTTGGGATGGTGAAAGGTTGGTGAGGGTCTGTAGCTAAAATAGGTTTGCCAGAAGCGGATAGCTCTCCCGTTATTGCCCAATTATTACTTCCAGAAAACGAAGGAACTTTTACATGAGGGTAAGCTAACTCTATTATCTTTGGATCTATTTGTCTTAATGGTTCATTTAATTCTTCAACAAGATTTCTATCTTCTTTCGAAAAATGCAGAACATGATTTGAAAAGGTATCTACTCCATGCGTAGCCATCAACCTCCCTAATACTAACTTTTCAGTCCAACTTTTATGCTGAAACCATGAAGTAAATCTATATCTTGCTGCAATATCTGACATGGTGAATTCTCTAGGTTGTGCACCTGCATGTTTAAATTCAAGCGGCACATCTTCTAATGATCTTACATAAGAATTAAGTCCTTGAAGATAAGCCTCTGCTATAGAATCTCCATCGCTAGTTGGAAGTTCTGTTAATTTTCCATGAACATTAAAAGATTTTTGTAAAGAATCCTGGGCTAGGAATCTTTCTCCTAGTAGAGCTGAAGCTTCACCATTAGCATAGGCGCAACTTAAATGAATTTGCCATAGCCTCTCATACCCAGCAGCATAACCCATTCCTCTATAGGCATCCTCAACTGTTTTGGCATAAACATGTGGAATACCTAATTTATCCCATACTATCTCAAAAGGAGCATCAGCTTCAGGTATCCTAAAGTTCAAAATTTATAAAGTATTTTCTTTTAAAGCTTCAAATGACTGTCTAGCAATATTACAAATAGCTTCCAAATCTTCATCCGAGTGACAGGTTGAAATAAAATGATTGTGATAACCAAGCATATAGACACCTCTGCGAACACATTCATCTATCCATTTAAAATGTGTTCTTGTATCTACATTATCCAGCCTGTAATAAGGCATTGCTGGTACACCAGAAGCCACCAAATCATACCCATTTTCTTTTGCAACCAATACCAAAGATTTATTTAACCGTTCTCCAAAATCTGTCATTCTGTTAGCAGCATCTATTTTCTTAAGTTCTTTTAATGTAGCAATTGCAGCTGCCATAGGCGAAGCACTAAAAAATTGAGTTCCTGTGAAATATACTTCTTCAGCAGCATCTTTCATGGCATTGGTGCCGACAAGCGCCGATAAAGGGTGTCCATTTGCAATTGCTTTACCAAAACATATTAAATCAGGTGTAAAGCCATAAGCTACATTCGAACCAGAAAGATTTATCCTAAACCCAGCTCTAACATCATCAATTATTACAATAACATTATATTTCTTGCATAAATTTGATACGCCTTGCCAATAACCTTCTTCTGGCAGCACGTTATCTCTAGAAGTTGGATGATCATAAGGTGATGAAATAAAACAAGCAATCTCGCTAGATTTCTCAATTAATATATTTTCTAGCGATGCAAGGTCATTCCAATTAATTGTAATAACATGGGTATCATCAGAAGCTATTACACCTGGACGGTCTTTTCCTTGCATCCAAGGAGCAACTCCATGATAGCCATCCTTAATCTTAATAATTTTCTCTTTACCAGTGGCTTGTCTCGCAACCATAACTGCCAAACTTGTGCTGTCTCCACCATTCTTACCGAAAAGAGCCCAATCAGCTGCATCTACCAAATCTACTAAAGATGAAGCTAAGTCAACCATAACTGGCGAAGCTAGACTTACTGTATTACCCTCTGAATCTTGTGAATTAGCAGCCTCTTCTACCTCTGGGTGTTTATAACCCAATATAGAAGGCCCATAGGCACACATTAAATCTATGTACTTATTATCATCAATGTCCCAAAAATAGGCTCCTTCGGAACGAGAGAAAAACTTAGGTCCAGTATCCCTAACTGCATACTTATAATGACCAAATATCCCTCCAGGAATAACTTCTTTTGCTTGTTTTAGTAAATCATCCGATTTCTTAACTTTATAGGTAGTATTTTTCATATCTAATCATTCAGTATTTCTTAAAGATTGTTAGCCTTTGATCTTCGCTAATTCATCATGGATTGCAACAACTCCTTTTTTGTTTGCACTTATGATTGTTTCCATTGCAGGAGCTTGTTTACTTATATCTCCTAATTCATAAAGAGCAACATGGATAACATCATGATAATCAACTTGATGCATATCTTCCAACCATCTTCTGATATTGGGAAAAGGCTCAAAATCATAAATATTTGTAAATGAACTTTGTAATTGGCCTATTTCTACATAAGCGGACATATCTGCTATTGTTAAGTTTTCTCCAACTAGATAACGCGATTGAGAAAGCCATCCATCTTCGATAGCCCTAAATGCTTTTTCTATATTTGCCTGAGACATTTTTAAGAAATCTTCCGGAAAATTTAAATCTTTCCTAACTTTTGGTGCAACTAAGCCTATCGATGCCTCTCTTACGTTCCTGTGATGTAAATGTAAATAGGAATCCACTTTAGCCTTTTCTTCAAGATTGCTGGGGTATAAATCGGTCCAGTCGTATTTATTGCACAAGTAACACATGATTGCATGCGATTCTGATAATACAAACCCTGTCTCTTTATCTTCCAAGCTAGGGATAGTCCCAGTCGGAAATTTGGCTAAATAATCAGGATGACGACTTCCCTTTTCAGAAGAAGAACCAGGGTTGACGAGAGATAACTCAAAATCCATTTGTTTATATAACATTAGCCATAGGACAGCTCTAACCGGTTGAGAGAAAGGAACACCATAGATTGTTATCGTGTTAGACATAGTTTCTCCTTTATTATTCATATCAAATATAATTTCTAGACAGAGATAGAAACTGAAGATAGTAATATGAAAGTATTAGCAAACATAAGTTCATCAGCCGGGTCAGGGAATGAAGAGAATTTAACTATTACAACGCCTGTATTTCTATTTATGTGTATAGTCTGTCCATAGATACCAATACACATCATTTCTTCTGGATTGGCTACCCACATGTAATTTTTATAATGACCTCCTGGTAGCATTTCTCCATGATCTGAATTAGCAAAGCGGTCTCTATAAGCATCTTCTACCATTCTCGTTGAATCTATCCAATCCTTAGGCACTATTTGCTCTCCTTGATGGAGTCCATCATTTAAAATCATTTGACCAAATCTTGCTAAATCTCTTGCACATGCATTCATTCCTGCCCCTGTAAAAGGAAGGCCAACTCGATCCACAACCAAAACAGCGTCCTGCTCAGTTTTTAATTTATGCCATATATGTTCTTCTAAAAGGTCCTGTATTTTTTTATTTGTTGCTCTTTCTATAACCATTCCCATTACATTAGTTAATACTGAACGATAGTGATATCCAGCAATTTCTTCTTGTTCTTTTTCTTTTAAAGACAGGGCAAAGTCGAGCAATGATTTTGGAGAATTCTCATCTACTAAGTCAGGTCGCCATCCAACGACAGATGCTTCTTTCCAAAAATCACAAAAAGGCTCATCATAATTTTCTTCAAATCTAACAGCGGCAGACATATCTAGAGCGCTCTGTATAGTTGTATCAGAAAAGGCTCCATCACCAAGTTCAGGAACATATTTAGTTACCTTATCTTTAATATCAAAAACACCTTTGCTTGCAAGAATCCCGGCTAACATTCCTATAAAGGACTTAGTAATTGAATTCATTAAATGTACACTTTCTGGTTTCATTCCATTGAAGTATTCTTCAAATATTATCTCTCCTCCTTTTAGAACTAAAAAGGCATCGGTATGAGTGGAAAGAAGCATTTCATCTAAAGATTGAGATCTGCCTTCTATGTCTTGTATTTTTATAGAATCAATTGCGCTAAGTTTCAGAGGTAGCTCTGACGGTTCTTCGGGGTTTCTCTTTAATCTTATAGTTTCAAATAAAGATTCAACCTGTTGAAAACTAGTTTTATTGATGGGTGCATTTAACCAATTCTTAGGATTAAAATCTGACATTCTAATTCCAATTTACTAGATACATACTCTCATTTCTTCTAAAACGAGGAAGCGTAAACGGTCCGTTATAAGTAGCTTTGATTGAAGGGCCTATAATTTTAATATTATTATCATCTAACTCTTCTTTAAGTATCTTGGAGTATTTTTTAAAGTTTTTTTCATTTGATCTTCCAGAAAAGCTAATTACTGCGTAATGGCCTGCATCTATAGAGGATATCTCCAGTGAATCATCTTTGGGTAAAGGAGTATTTGTTTTATCAAACCTAGAAGGTAAATAAAATTGCATGACCATTCCTTCTCCTGAATTGGACTGGGTTACAGGGATTGTCATAGCTATCTTTTCAGAATCTTGGTTTGATCCAGAGATGTAATTAAATAGTTTTCTAAAACCACCGTTTTGCTCTCCATAAACTGTCTGAACAACAAGCCTCTCATCATAAAAACGCACCTCAAATTTTTCAGATTCTTTTACAATTTTATATGGCGCCTCTTCATATGAAAAAATAAGAGAAGTTGAAAAGAAGGTTGCCATCAAGAATACTTTTTTTACCCTAAGTTTTATAGTTTTCATATGATACGTTATATCGAAGAAATTTAACTAAATCAATACTTTTAGGGCAATAGCTTACTTTTTATTGGCCTTCTGTATTTCGGGTAAGATTTTTTCTATTATTTTAGATAACTCAGGTTTATTTTCTATTATTTCCTCTGCAGAAAGCCCTTCTAATTCATGAGGAAACACTAACCATTTATCTGTTTCGTGAATAAAGTAATCTGGTTTTCTATTGGTCTTATTTTGATTTGGTTTAAAGTATGGTGTTGCAATTTTAATATCGGGAGTATTTTTCTTACAGGCCTCTTCGATATCTTTGATAACTTGTTCAATTGAATTACCTGTATCAAAAACATCATCAACAATTAAAAGAGAATCTTCGGACTCTAACTTTTTGATGACATAGCTTAATCCGTAAACCATAACCTGTTTATTGGCTTTACCTAAGCTAGAGTAGTAAGAAGTTCTTATTGCGATATGATCAGACTCCAATCCCAGTACATCTAATAATTCCTGAACAGCAATTCCTATTGGAGCACCCCCTCTCCATACACCAACTATATAATTAGGACGATAACCGCTCTCAAAAACTTTCCAAGCCAGCTCAAATGAGTCTTCAAGTAACTGACTAGATTCAATAAAGTGTTTTTCCATTTGCCTTATGATACTTCCTAAAGAGTATCATAGTACAAAAAAGCGACAATCTAAGTATGGCTTATTCTAAAAGATACTTTTTTTTAAAAGCTATAACTCAATCTACCCATGTACTGTCTAGGTGGAATATATTCTATTCCAGTACCTGCAACTCCAAAAACATCTGTCATACTGGAATTCATACCGTCCTTATCTCCAGCATTTAATATCATAAAATCTAATCCCCACTGGTCATCAACTAAATCCAAGCTTGCTGTTAAATTCAAAACAGAGTAAGAGTTAACTTGATCTACAAAAGGGTTATTAAAAACTCTTTGTTGAAAGTCTCCTCTATAAATCCATTCAGCAGTAGTTGTGAGTAAACCATATTTTGTATCACTAATGTATTCAATACCTAAATTGGCTGTAAGTTCAGGACTTTTAGCTAAACTATTACCTTGAATATTTTCCCTCAAAGAATAACGAGTTGGCTCTTCTCCAAAGAAATATAATTCGGCTTTAAGGTTGTCTAAAGCTTCATATGAAGAAGTAATTTCTGTATCTAGATATGCGACCCTTAAATCCATAGACCATGACTCAGAGATGATACCTATTAGTTCCAATTCCACTCCTTTCATCTCAGATTTTGGAATATTGGCAACACCACCTCTATAAATATCAGGATCTGTAGATTGGAATTGTAAGTTTTCATAATCATAACTGAACGCGGAAATGTTAGCTCTCATCCTTCCATCTAAAAAATCAGATTTCATTCCTAATTCATAGGCATCTATCATCTCACTATCAAAGAAAGGAAAGATTAATTGGGGAGCTGGTGCTGCTCCAAAGCCTTCATTGTCCATTGGATATCCAAAGGTCAAATTACTTCCACCTGGTTTAAAGCCTTTGGTGTAAGAAACATACAACATGGTATCTTCATTCATATCCATCTCAAAAGCTAATCTTCCTGTAGTCTCATCTAATTCATCTTGAATTAAATATTTCTGTAGACCAAAGAAGTTTGTAACATCACTCGAAAATTCATCTTCTGTATACCTCAACCCGAACACTACTCTTGCTGTATCATTTAAATTAACTGTAGCCTGACCATATAAAGACTGAGATTCTCTAGATGGGTAAGCTTCTGAAACAAATCCAAGCTCTGCGTCATATGCCGCAAAGCAAATTCCTTCAAATGGGTTTGTTGCACAAACTGGGGCATGGGTATAGGGAGTAAACTGACCATCCATCAATGAAGCCTGTTTATTATTATTAACATCTTTTACTTCGTATATATTATTTTCTATCTCATGATCAAAATAGAAAGCACCAAGTATCCAGTCGACCGATCCGAATAGAGGTTCGTTAGAAATAAGATTTATTTCAAAAGTTGTTGTTTCTACCAAAGAAGTTTCTGGTCTAAATTCTGCTCTATTATAGGGAAACCCCTTCATAGGACCATCTAAATGAACATCTCCAAAGTTGTGCCTATCGTTATCTCTTACAACATAGATATCATCTTCTTGCATACTTGCAAGAATTTTCAAATTTGCAAAGCCTAAATCAGAATTAAAAATACCTGCAAAAACCTCTGAACTAAGCTCATAATCTGAGAGAGTATCTTGTCTAAGTTGTCTTGGGTCTGGAGTTGGATCATCTAAACCTTTCATTGCAGCACCGTTATTTTCAGCTTCAAAGTATTGAGCAAATAATCTAAGACTGGATGTATCGCTTAAATCAAAAAGCCAATCAGATCTGAGACTAGTATGTGAAGCATCGTCTAAATCTTGACCATTTTCCAGATTTTCAGAAAAACCATCATGATCTGTTGAGACCCAAGAGAAACGTGTTGAAATATTATTTGATAAAGGAATGTTTACCGCGCCCCTGGCTTTTGTTAGATCATAATCTCCCAGAGTTAAGTCTACCTTACCCGCAGTCTCATCAAAGCTGGGTAGAGTGCTTATTACATTTACAGTTCCTCCAGTTGAATTTTGCCCAAATAATGTTCCTTGCGGACCTCTTAAGACCTCAATTCTTTCAAGATCTATGAAGTCTGTTCTAAGAGAAAATTTTGACGCAATAAATATTCCGTCCATGTGTAAAGCAACAGAAGGTGCGGCAATTGCATTTTGATTAGTTTCATCTCCAACACCTCTTATAGATATGATAGTTTTATAACCTTCATTTTTTGCAACCGTTACACCGGGTGCAATGGCACTTAGTCCAACAAAGTCTATTATATTTTTCCTTTCTAGGTCATCGCTACTTAGCGCTGTAACAGCCTTCGAAACATCTTGAAGACTTTCTGTTCTTTTTTCTGCTGTAACAATGACTTCATCTAAAACTAAATCGTTAGATGACAGATTGAAGCTAACTAAAAAAACTAAAAGAAAAGTAAAAGAAAAAAGAGGGAAAGATTCTAAAGAATACCTAAATAATTTCATTTTTATCCTTGTCTTGCAACTAAAAATACATAATACAGTTACTCAAAATACCTGCAATACATATGCCAAATAAAAGAGCTAATTTTTAATTTTTTTGCACTAAATTTGCACTTTTTTTACTTAAATTTACTTTTTTTGTAAATTTTTTATAGAAACTACATTAGAAATCTTTAGAGTAAGCAGCACACACATATAAAACATGAAAGTATTCTTAGAAAAATTTTTTGAGATTGAAAATAATGGTAGTTCACTGCAAAAGGAACTGATAGCAGGAGTGACTACTTTTATAACTATGGCTTATATTATTTTTGTAAATCCTCAAATGATGGCAGAGTCAGGAATGGATCATGGTGCTATTTTTGTAGGAACTTGCTTGGCTGCTTCGTTAGCATGCCTATTTATGGGGCTCTATGCAAATTGGCCTGTAGGCTTAGCTCCAGGTATGGGTCTAAATGCATTTTTTACTTATACAGTTGTTGGTGAAATGGGTTATTCATGGGAAGTAGCCTTAGGAGCTGTTTTTATAGCAGGTATTTTATTCTTTCTAATGAGCATAACACCATTGAGAAGATGGATGCTGGATAGTATTCCTTTGAATCTAAGGATAGCCATGGGTGCTGGAGTAGGCCTTTTTATAGGATTTATTGGCCTAAAGAATGGTGGAATAATCGTTGCCAATGGAGCTACATTTCTTAGTCTAGGAGACTTTACAGAACCAAGTACTTTTTTGGCAGGAATAGGTTTTCTTCTTATCTCCATCCTTGCCATTAGGAATATTCCTGGTGCAATTATTATAGGAATACTTTCAATAACAACACTCAGTGTCATATTTAATTTAATTGAATTCAATGGAGTATTTGCTATACCTCCTGATATCTCTCCTGTCCTATTTAGACTTGATATCGTCGGTGCGTTAGAAATTGGCATGTTAAGCATTATCGTTTCTTTTTTATTCGTGAATTTGTTTGATACTGCAGGAACTCTGTTTGGAGTAGCGACAAGGGCAAAATTTATTGAAGATTCTGGAAATATTAAGGACCTTGATAAAGCCTTGAAGACAGATAGTGGTTCTAGTGTTTTTGGTTCCTTCTTAGGATGCGCTCCTGTGACAAGTTATGTAGAAAGCTCTGCAGGAATTGAGGCAGGGGGAAGAACTGGTTTAACTGCGGTAGTGGTGGGAATTTTATTTCTATTATCTACGTTCTTATCTCCAATAGCTTCAGTTATTCCAGCGTATGCAACTTCTGGAGCCCTTATCTATGTAGCTATATTAATGTTAAGTGGGATGGAAAGTTTAAACTGGGAAGATAAATCAGAGTTGTTACCTGCATTAGTAATTATAGTTATGATCCCTTTAACGTTTTCAATAGCAAATGGTATAGCTTTAGGTTTTTTAGCTTATGTAGCAATCAAAATTTTTATTGGAGAAATAAAGAATATATCCTCTGGAGCATGGTTCTTAACAATAATTTTTGTTGCTAAATTTATCTTTTTATAACCTTCCAAATTTAATTAAGACTTTCTTTTATTACCCTCTTTTTTATTGTTGATATAGCCTTTAAAAGCTATGTAGGTCTGAATTAAATTAGCTATAACAAAAGCATATAAATCTACAAAAATAAATACGCTAGCTCCAGCAAACCTGCTTACCCCAGTAAGTAAATAACCATTTAATCTCGTTTCATGTTTTACAGAACTTACCAAATATAAACTTAAAATGCTTAAAACTAAGATCACCCACTGGCCGTACTGTAGAAAATTTTCAATCATAAGAATCTCCTCTATTTAAATTAGATTTTTAACTCTTTAACCTTTGAAGTTTGGATTCCAACCATCTGGTTTAAATGCAACTATCTTTAAATCTGAACAATGCATCTTTAAAGCAGGCTTAAACTCCCAACTCTTTAACAAAGCACCAAAGTAATCTTCTTCCTCATAGATAGTTAATGAATCAATTGCATCATCCCACTGACAGAAATACATAGTTGCTGAAAATGCTTGCTGATATCTAGTCTGTTTAGATACAAAGCTAGCTCTTAAAGGGTTTTGTTTAGGTGTGATACAAGATCCTTGTGGGGTAAGTGCATCTATATTTGCTACAACATGTTCTGAAGTACTCTCTGGTCTTTTTATCTTTAATGAAATAACTTTATTGTCTTGAATAGACCCTTCGAATGATGCGGTTTCTTCATCAGGGTATTCAAAGCATAGATCTGCCAAACCAGGATGTTTTGGAAAACCCCATATTTCTCGACCTCCAGCAATGGCTGCTAAAGCTCCCAGTTCATACCCATTTTTGGCTGGACCACAAAGCACTCTATGACACCAAGTCAGCGTATCAGGAGCATCTACGTTATAGGAATATTCATTTTCATAAGGAACATCTAAATTTATTGATTTAGGAGTTACAGGAAATGAAAACCAAGTTTCTATGTATGGATTTATATTGTCTGCAGGTCCGCAATCAGTATCTATAAAATTATTACACCATAACTGTAGCGGCACTTTACCTCCTACTGTCATAGGATGATAATCCTCATGTTGGAACTCTTTTAGCACCTCTGTTAAAGAAGCAGAACCATAAATCACTATATTGCTGCTGGATAGGCGAAGTGGAATCCTATTTATATGCTTATCAGAGGCTAAATAAGAATCTGTTTGAATCCATTGATCAAACCATGAGTCTGATAGTTTTTTTTCTTTATTATTCAAAACTCAAATTATCTTTATCACAGGATATACAATCTTTAAATATTGTAAAACTTGGGTAATGGTTTCTTTTCTGTAGGCTAAAAAAGAAAAAGAGGACCTAAGTCCTCTTTTCTTCTTGTTTAGCTTTACGCTGTTTGTTTGTCATCTATAGCTGCTTTCCAAATAACAACACCAAATAGTATTTTATTTACAAAATCTGCTAAGTTATAAATTAAATTAAGTGAACTAGAATCAACTGTGCCTAGAAGATAACCAAAAATATACCCTGCAGGATAAATTGCCCAACCGACTATTATGATCCACATCATTGTATTGTAAGCTGTTTGTACAGAAGCGCTTGTTGTGTTCACAGCTGCTCTTCCTTCTTCAAACCACAGAACATAAATCATATATAGCCATGCTAGACAGCCTATAACGAAAGCTGGTAAAGCACTCATTAAACCTGCTTCTCCCATGTAACCAAAGATAAGCATAATCAAAGCACCGACAAAGAGCTTCCAGAAAAGTGATGCAGCGACTACTGTTACAGCTGCCAAGATCAAATAGAACTCTACCATCTGAAGAGGCACTGTTAAAAGCCAATCTATATATCTAAAAACTGTTGGAGTTTCACCTGTTTCTACCCACACTCCTCTCATGTAAAGATAATGCCAAAAAGCAATACCACAAATTAGTCCTGCTATTGTTAAAGAAGTTTTCCACTTACCTTCAACACTACTTCTTTCCATAAAGAAGAAAACTGTTGCAGCTAACATAGCTGCTGTAACAAGCCAGAAAGAAATACCTACAAAATCATTAGCATCTAGATCTCCCCCACTAGCTGCAAATATTGGTGTAGCTACTAAACTACAAAGAATTAAAATTGATTTCATTTCACACCCTTTAATTTAATTAATAAACGACCACAAGTTCCTGCATCTGGGCGTCCGAATCTTCATCCTAGAAAACCGTGTCCGGTAATTTTGTCTAATTCAGCAAAACAGATCAGAAAAATATACTATTTTGTAAACATTATTTCAATCTACATGATCAAAAAAAACCATTTAGAATTAATTGTTGAAATTATCTTATTCAATCTAACACCATAGAAATAATTCTTACTAGGGCATCAGCTATTTTTATTGGTTAAATAAAGGTTTTCTTTTTTCCATAAAAGCTGCCATTCCTTCTTGAGAATCTTTTGTTCCACTATTATCTTTTACAGCTTGACGTTCAGCTTTCAATAATTCCTCTAATTCACGATCAGAACTATTTACAAGCACTTTCATCATACTTTCCACAGCTTTGGCTGGTTGAGCTGCCAGTTCATGTGCAAGAGAGATCGCTGCTGGTTTAAGTTCTTCTAATGGCCAAACTTCATGAACCAAACCGATTTCTAAAGCTCTTGGTCCAGAAACTTTCTTTGATCTAAGAATCATATCCAATGCATGTTGCTCACCTACACATTTGGTAAGTCTAGCGCTTCCACCC
>MDSX01046236.1_pt1 | contig 12014 bp, 10 predicted proteins | sample 811141 | NCBI WGS metagenome assembly MDSX01 (sample SAMN05326642, study PRJNA326480) | marine metagenome | isolation source: seawater | place: Atlantic Ocean: South East | collected 2010
CAAAGGCGTGCGATACATCGACTATGCCCAATGGCAACAGATCGACGATGCCGAGAAATCAGCGACACCGGCCGGCGCTCCGCGTCGGAAACTGACCCGCATTACCGAAATGCTGGCCGCACTTGACGGATAAGCTTGACGGGCTGTCGATAGATTGTATGTACAAGGTCAATTACCCGACCACCTTAATCAAGGACTCGGTCCAATCGGTCGCATCTCAATTAACGCCGCTTAAATATGGGAGCAACGGTTCCAAAAAGCGGAACTGTTACTGCCGTCGGATCACGGGGCGTGTTATCGTCCCGGCCGAATACTAGGCGCACCTAGGAGACGTAGGCATCATGTCAGCAGTCACAGCGGAGGCCCATGAATCGAAGCCGCGTCAAGAACTCGATTCGGTGGTCATTCGCTTTGCCGGCGACTCGGGCGATGGCGTCCAGATCACCGGCAGCCAGTTTACGGATACGACGGCACTGGCCGGAAACGATCTCGCGACTTTCCCGGACTTCCCAGCGGAAATCCGGGCGCCTGTCGGCACTACGTTCGGCGTTTCCGCGTTTCAGATAAATTTTGGCGCGCGCGTGATCGAAACGGCCGGCGATGCACCGGACGTCCTCGTCACACTCAACCCGGCAGCGCTTAAGGTCAACCTTGACGAATTGAAAGAAGGTGGACTGGTTATCCTTGACGTCGGCACGTTCAACGCCCGCAATTATGAGAAAGCGGGTTGGGCGAACGATCCTCTTGAGGACGATACGCTCGCCAAATACCGCGTGGTCAAGATCGATATCTCGAAGCTGACACTTGAGGCGGTCAAGGAGTTCGAAGTCACGTCCAAGGAAGGACTGCGCTGCAAGAACTTCTGGACACTCGGCTTGATTTATTGGCTCTACGGCCGCGATAGAGACCCGACGATCAATTGGCTGAAGGAGAAGTTTGCGAAACTTCCGCAGATTGCCAACGCCAATATCAGCGCGCTCAACGCGGGTCACGCCTTCGGCGAGACGGCTGAGATGCCGGGCGAGGTTGGCGCCTATATCGTGCCGCCAGCCAATCTTCAGGCAGGTGAATATCGCAACGTTACCGGCACCGACGCCATGGCGTGGGGTCTGACCGCGGGCGCACAGCTAGCGGATATCAAGCTGGTATTCTGCTCATATCCCATTACACCGGCGTCGAGCTTGCTGCACTCGCTAGCAAATTTGAAGAATTTTGATGTCGTCACTTTTCAGGCAGAAGACGAGATCGCTGCGGTCGGTGCGGCGGTCGGCGCCTCCTATGCCGGAACACTCGGTGTCACATCCAGTTCGGGTCCCGGCGTCGCTCTCAAGGGCGAGATGATTGGCCTAGCGATTATGACTGAGCTGCCGCTTATTATTGTCAATTCACAGCGCGCCGGTCCCTCCACGGGCATGCCGACGAAGACTGAGCAATCGGATTTGTACCAGGCGGTCTACGGCCGGAATGGCGACAGCCCCTTGATCGTCCTAGCCGCCCGTTCACCGGCAGATTCTTTCGAAGTGGGAATTGAGGCGGTGCGCCTATCGACTAAGTACATGACGCCCGTCATGGTCTTGAGCGACACCTATATTGTCAACGCGGCGGAACCTTGGCTTATTCCCGACACGTCGACTTTTGACACATTCCCGACCAAATTCTTGGAAGAGCCGGCAGATTTTCATCCGTACAAGCGAGACGACGGGACGCTGGCCCGTCCCTGGGTCAAGCCCGGGACGCCGGGCCTTGAGCACCGCATCGGTGGCCTCGAGAAATCATATGATTCTGGGCATATTTCCTATGATCCTGACAACCATCACAAAATGACGATGGTCCGTAAGGAAAAGATCGAGAGGGTCGCCAGCGATATCCCACTGCAGCAAGCCGAGCAAGGCGGCGAATCCGGCCAATTGGCGGTCGTTGGCTGGGGCTCGACTTACGGTCCGATCAGCCGGGCCGTCGAGCAAGTCCGGGAACGGGGACTCGCCGTGTCGCACATCCATCTGCGACACTTATGGCCGATGCCGAGCAATCTGGGCGAACTTCTCGGCCGCTTCGACAAAGTACTCGTGCCGGAAATGAATACCGGACAACTCAAGACGATATTGCGCGACCAATACTTGGTACCCGCCGAAGGCCTGAACCGGATCACGGGCAAGCCGTTCAAGATATCTGAGATCGAGAACGCCATCGACAAAATTCTGGGAGGCTGACGATGAACGACATCGCGACGACGGAAAAGTTGACTGCGAAGGACTTCACCTCGGATCAGGAAGTTCGGTGGTGCCCCGGTTGCGGCGATTATGCGATTGTGAAAGGCGTACGCGCATCGCTCGCTCAAATGGGTGTGGCACGAGAAAAGACCGTCTTTGTCTCGGGTATCGGGTGCGCGGCGCGGTTCCCCTACTACCTTTCGACCTATGGCTTCCACACAATCCATGGCCGTGCGGCAGCGATCGCCACCGGCGTAAAGCTGGCCAATCCGGAACTCGATGTCTGGGTCGTTTCGGGCGACGGTGACGGGCTTTCGATTGGCGGCAATCACACGCTGCACGTGCTGCGTCGAAACGTTGACCTGCAGGTCTTGCTCTTCAACAACGAAATCTACGGATTGACCAAAGGTCAGTACTCCCCGACATCAAAAGTTGGCACGCGCTCACCGTCGACACCAACGGGCTCGGTCGACACGCCGCTGAACGCGGCCAGCTTCGCACTCGGGAGCGGCGGCCGCTTCGTCGCTCGAACCGTCGACACGTTGCAAAAACATATGCCGGGCGTACTGGCACGCGCGCACGCGCACAAGGGCGCCTCATTCGTTGAAATCTTCCAGAATTGCATCGTCTACAATGACGGAGCATTCAAGCATTTTACCGACAAGTCCGTCGCCAGCGATATGCAGGTTCATGTTGAGCACGGCAAACCACTCGTCTTCGGAAAAGATGGCGAGAAGGGCCTGCGCATGAAGTCCGGACTGGCCGAGCTGGAAGTAGTTACGATCGGCGAGAATGGCGTCATCGAAAGCGACATCCTGGTCCATGACGAGACCAACAAGATGCTGGCGATGATGCTGAGCAGCATGGAGCCGCCGCATTCCCCGGTGGCGCTTGGGGTGATCTACTGCGATCCGACGACTAATTACGACAAGGCCGTCTACGATCAAATTGACGCCGCAAAGGCCAAATCGTCAGATGCCGATCTGAACTCACTATTGCGTCAAGGACACACCTGGAAGGTCTAACATGACCGCACCGCGGTGCCGCGTTTTGCGACGGTCACGGTTGCGGTGTTTTGACCAGTGGTCCGGTCCACGGCGGCGCATTAAAATGGTGATATGTCGTCATTCTATACCACTCAAGGAAAGTCGAACAACGCCATTGTCGTCTGGCTGATTATCTGCACCGCCATGGTGGTGGCAATGATGTTGATTGGTGCGATCACCCGCCTGACGGAATCTGGTCTCTCGATGGTGGAATGGCGCCCGCTCATTGGCGCGCTTCCTCCCATTTCCGCACCGGAGTGGGAGCGGATTTTCACCCTCTATCGCGAAACTTCGGAGTACCGCCTGGAAAACGCAGGCATGACGCTGGATGAGTTCAAGACGATCTTTTGGTGGGAGTATATCCATCGCCTCTGGGGACGCCTGATCGGTGCCGCCTTCGGGATCCCGTTGATTTGGTTTCTACTACGCGGACTTGTGCCGCAATGGCTAAAACCTCACCTGATAATTCTGTTCATTCTCGGTGGATTTCAGGGCGTGATCGGCTGGTGGATGGTCAAAAGCGGCTTTGTCGATCGTCATGACGTCAGTCAGTATCGCCTCGCTGTCCATCTGTCGGTCGCATTTGTAATTCTGGGGTATATGATCTGGCTGATCGGCGATTTGCTCGACCACACGGCGCGCCGAGCACGCGCTCCCATCTGGCTCAGCCGTCTCTTGGCCGGATTTGTGGTTTTGGTCTTCATAACCCTGATGTCAGGCGGATTGGTAGCGGGACTGGGTGCCGGTTTTGACTATAATTCCTGGCCGTTGCAAGCCGGAGCCCCGATCCCATCGGGATTGTTTGATACCGTTCCCGTTTGGCGGGCCGCATTCGAGGATATCCTGACCGTGCAATTCAATCATCGCATGCTGGCCTACGCTACCGTTATTACCGCCCTAGTGGCCTATCTCGGCGGCAGATCGGCCATTGGCCCAGGTCGACAGATTCGTTACTTGAAAGCACTCGCGCTTGCGGCCGTCCTGCAATTGGCACTCGGAGTGGCAACGCTGCTCAGCGTCGTCGCAATTCCGCTCGCCGCACTTCATCAGGCCGGGGCGATCTTGTTGTTCTGCTGTGCCGTCCTCGCCTATCGCGCCCATCGAACTTGATCAGGATACCCTGCGCCGCCCGCCGCGCAAGATTCTATCTAATTTCCCCCGGGGCGGTCAGATCGTAATAAGCGGCCCGTCGACCGTAAAACAATCTTGCGAATATTTAACATTCTGCACCGCGGGATCCCAAAATCCGGCATATTTCGGTGATTTAGCCCGGCGTGGCAGCGGAAAATTCATTGAAATCTGACGATCATAGTCATACATCGTGAGTGCAGCATGGACAGCCCAGCCATGTCGTCACTAGATCAGCTTATACCCTAGTGTTTTTTGGGCGTTTCCTCCCTAGACTTGGGTCGCGCTTCGGCGCGGCCCCTTTTTTTTAATCAGGTCGTGACAGTGCGCCAATTCCCGTTGTCGAGCCGGCAGGCGGCTTCACGAATCTCACCGGTTTCACCATCATAGTTGATGGTCGCGACGTACTCCCGACACGAAAGACCCTCTTTCGAGACGTAGTCACGCACCGGCGTAAATGATCCCCAGGCACCCTTTCCTTTTTCACCCCAAGCAACAGAAGCGCCTGATTCCGCTCCGTTCAGCGCATTGAAGGCTGTGCTGTCGAGTTTTTCACGATCGTGCGGCAGTAACCTTTCCGCCAGGTAATATCCGGCGGCAGCACCACCAGCTGCAGCCAATGTAGTCGTCATTACCTGATCTCTAAATGAACTGCCACTGATCGAATATCCGAGGGCCGCACCCAATCCAAGGCCGACTAACGTGCCTAGCGCGCGTTTGTTATCTCTGTCGCCCAGCTCGCAGCTGGCCAGACCCAATACCAAGCATAAAATGACCAAGCACTTCATAGTCTTACACTCCGCTATTACTTGAACTACAAGCAAGATGCCGGACAACTTACCGGAATTGCGGGTTGCGCACCGGGAAAATAGTATAGGATGGGCCAAATGCAAAGCCTCCCATCGCCCCTCTTTTCATGGTTTACAGCGCTGATTTCGGCTCTCTGCATAATCGGCCTCATGGTGGCCTGCAAAGAGGGCGTGCGATGGGAGAGCAGCTACGCGGAACGTTCCCTGTGGGCACGAGATCAGTAATATTGCCGCCGCGACGCCGAGAGGTGCTCCGGCCGGGAGCAGGAGCGGGGACCCGACCGGGTGGAAACCGTTGGGGGCGGTTCCTATCAGCGAGAAATGGTAAGCTATGATGCATCGCGTTACGCCGAGCGGCTGTTCGAAGCGTGTCTGCGCGCACGCGGCTATACACAGGTGGAGCAAACAGAGCGGTAATGAACGGGCTGGAAACTGGCGAGCGGTGCATGAGCGTGATATACGACGGAGAAAATCTAGGAAGAGCAGGCCGTGAGCGACGGTAGCGTCACCGTAAAAATACACACATCTACAGTCGATCTCTCGCGGCGCATTATCCGTGATTATCTTCGCGGACAATGGAAACAGATAGCCGTCGCGGTGGTCTGCATGATCATTGTTGCTGGTTCGACCGGCGCACAGGCGAAATTGGTTGAACCGGCGCTCGACAAACTACTGGTCGCGGGCAACGAAGCCCTGCTTTGGGTAATCCCTTTGGGGTTTCTGATAGCAGCCATCGTTAAAGGTTGCGGGAGCTACGTCCAGACCGTCCTAATGCAAAAGGTCGGCCTTCGTATGATCGTCATGATGCAGGATCAGATGTTCAACTGCATCGTCGCCGCCGACCTCGCCTATATCCAGCAGCATGCGACCGGCCGACAAATGACGCGCTTCACGAACGACGTGCAGTTTCTGCGCGACGCCATCGTAAAAGCATTCACCGGTGTCGGCCGCGACCTTTTGATCATTCTCGTGCTCGCCGGTGTGATGGTCAGCATAAGTTGGAAAATGTCGATACTGGCGCTCGTCGTCATGCCACTCAGCGTTTTTCCTATTGTCTACATTGGCCGTAAGTTGCGGAAGGTTTCAGCTAATACCCAGGAATCGATCGGGTCGGTGGCTAGTTATCTGGACGATGTCTTCAAGGCGTCGCGACAAGTTAAGGCTTACAACACAGAAAACTATGAGCGCAAACGCGCTAATGCATTTTTCGAAACGGTGTACAACCACTTCCTGAAGGCGGGTAAGACCCGCTCGCTCAGTTATCCGATCTTGGAGACCTTGGGCGGACTAGCGCTTGCGGCCGTGCTCGTCTGGGGAGGTAAACAGGTGCTCGCGGGGCAGGTCACCGTAGGACAGATCATGGCGTTCTTTACGGCGGCGATCATGGCCTATCAGCCTGTACGCAGCTTGGCGAACCTGAACGCCAGCCTTCAACTAGGCCTCGCCGCGGCGGACAGGATCTTTCACCTGCTGGACTACCAGCCTGTCGTGGTCGACCGGCCCGACGCGAAGCCCTTACAGATCGATAAAGGTAGCGTCTCGTTCGAAGATGTCGACTTTGCCTACGAGAGCGAAAAATCGGCATTGTCGGGCGTCACAATCGATTTTGCCGCGGGATGTACGACAGCGTTGGTCGGACCCTCGGGTGCCGGAAAATCGACGATCCTCAACCTAATCCCCCGCTTCTACGATCCGACGGGCGGCAGAATTCTGATCGACGGTCAGGAGATCGGCGATGTGACGACAGAATCGCTGCGGCAGTCGATTGCCCTTGTTAGCCAGGAAGTCACGATGTTCAATGACACGGTGCGCGCGAACATCGCATACGGTCGGCTAGCCGCCGATGAGGCCGCGATCATCGAAGCGGCAAAAGGTGCAGCGGCGCACGACTTCATCATGGAACTTCCGCATGGTTACGACACCATGGTCGGCGAGCGGGGCCTCCGTCTTTCAGGCGGCCAACGTCAGCGCATTTCAATTGCCCGGGCGATGTTGAAAAATGCGCCGATCCTGTTGCTGGACGAAGCGACTTCGTCTCTAGACAGCGAATCCGAACGTCAAGTTCATGTGGCGTTGAACCGGCTAATGGCTGGACGCACGACCATCGTAATCGCCCATCGATTGTCGACCGTTTCAGACGCAGACCGCATCTATGTGCTTGAACGGGGAAGTGTCGTCGAAAGCGGTTCACATGCGGATTTGTTAGCGGATGGTGGGCTTTATGCGCAGTTTTGCCAGATGCAACTGGACGACGGCTCGGAACTCTCCATCGAAGCTGCGGCGACGGAGGCCTAGGCGCCGTGTTCAAACGAATTCTTGAGAGCGATGCATCCAGAACGGTGCTGACATGGATCGCGGCGCAGTACATCAAACTCGTGTGGTTGACAGGTAAGTGGCGAATTTTCGGCGAAGAACTGCCCGACAAGCTGATTGGCGAAGGCCAACCCTTCATCGTCGCGTTTTGGCATGGCCGCCTCATCATGATGGCGTTCTCTTGGAGCCGTTGCGACCTCGTCCATATGCTCATTTCCGGCCATCGCGATGGACAGCTGGTCTCCGGCATGATGTCGCATTTCGGATCCAAGACTGTCTTCGGCTCGTCCACCCGTGGGGGAGCGGCAGCATTTATCCAACTGGCCCGGCTCCTGCGGCAGGGTGAAGTCGTCGGTATTACGCCGGACGGGCCCCGCGGGCCCCGGATGCGTGCAAACGACGGTGTCATTGCTCTCGCCAAAGTCGCTGGTGTACCCGTGCTCCCACTCACGTTCTCCTCATCGCTCCGATTCGTTTTCCAAAGCTGGGACCGGTTTCTCCTTCCGTTTCCATTCGGACGTGGCGTATTCATTTGGGGCAAGCCAATTCATGTACCGAACGGTGCCGATGAGGCCGTCATCGCCGATAAGCGACACGAATTAGAAGATGCCCTGCAGTTGCTGACCCGACGGGCCGACTGGCTGATGAACCGTCCCGACGTGGACCCGGCGCCACTGTCGACTGAGGACGGGTGACAACAGCATGAGCCCGCTCTGGCTCTATCGTGCAATGACCTACGCCGGTGCACCGTTCATCGAAGCACTGCTTCATCGGCGCCTGTCGGCTGGCAAGGAAGATCCTGACCGACTCTCGGAACGTAAGGGCGTCGCGAGCACACCTCGGCCGGACGGAAAACTGATCTGGCTGCATGCCGCAAGTGTTGGAGAATCACAATCTTCTCTCGCGCTGATCGAGAAATTCCTCGAAGAGCGACCGGAACTCCATGTTCTCCAGACGACGGGAACACTCACCTCGGCGCGTCTCATGCGAGACCGATTGCCCAAGCGTAGTTTTCATCAATTTGCACCGATTGACCATTTGCCTTGGGTGCGCCGTTTCCTCGACCATTGGCAACCGGACATGGCGCTTTGGATGGAATCCGAGTTATGGCCCAATCTGGTTCTAGAAGCCCGTCACCGGAATATTCCCAGCGTGTTGGTGAACGCACGCATGTCGAACCGAAGTTTTCGCCGGTGGCGCCTATTTTCCGGAACCGCGCGCAATTTGCTGCAATCCTTCTCCCTTTCTCTCGCTCAAACAGAAAAGCAGGCGTCCTACCTTCGGCAACTCGGCGCCGATCCTGTTATGCACCTCGGCAACTTGAAGTTTTCCGCGACGCAGCTGCCGGTCGAAGATACGGCCTGGGATACACTCACGGCTGCGGTAGCCGGACGACCAGTCTGGCTCGCCGCCAGTACGCATCCAGGTGAGGAGGCGATTGCCGCCACAGTTCATGCTCGCCTCACGAAGAATTGGCCAAATCTGTTGACGGTTATCGTCCCGCGGCACCCCGCACGCGGCGACCAGATCGCCCAGGATTTGCGCATGCGGGGTTTCTCCGTCACGCAACGGTCATGCGATGGTAACAGCCTCGCGGAAATCTATATCGGCGACACGCTCGGAGAGCTCGGATTGTTCTATCGTCTCTCCAAGATTGCCTTCATCGGCGGAAGCATGGCGCACCACGGTGGCCACAATCCATTGGAGGCGGCGCAACTCGACTGCGCGGTGGTGCTGGGGCCAGATATGGGCAATTTTGCGACCGTAACCTGCGAACTGCTCAAGGCGAATGGTGCCCTCCAAGCATCAAACACGGATGAAATTGTGGAATCGGTTTTAGCCCTACTGCACAATGGAACCGAACGCGATCGCATGACGGGGGCGGCGGCGGACGTTGCCATCAGAAATGCCGACGCGGTCGAGCGAATACATGATGAAATCTCACGGCTGATGGACAACAGATAAACGATGCGCGCACCAGCATTCTGGTCCGAAGACTCGTTCATATCGCGGCTACTTTCACCGATCGGATGCGCCTATGGATATGCCGCGGCCGCGCGCTCCCGTCGCGCAAAGCCAGCAAGCGTTAATCGTCCCGTCATCTGCATCGGAAACTTGGTCGCCGGCGGCGCGGGCAAGACGCCTATCGCGCTAGCGGTTGCCGATCGACTATTAACGCGCGGTCTGGAACCGCATTTCTTGACCCGCGGTTATGGCGGCCGCATCATGGGTCCGAAACGCGTTGAGCCTAATCGGCACAGCGTTGCGGATGTCGGCGACGAGGCCCTGTTACTGGCGCGGCGCGCAACAACCTGGATTTCGCGTGACCGCGCGGCGGGTGCTCAGGCCGCGGAACGCGACGGCGCGGACATCGTTGTCATGGACGACGGATTACAGAACTACGACCTGGTCAAAGACCTGTCGCTTGTCGTCATCGACGGCGCGTACGGCATCGGCAACGGACGCGTGATGCCCGCAGGTCCACTCCGTGAATTTTGGCAAAATGGGCTGGCACGCGCGGACGGTATCGTGGTCTTGGGAACCGTTTCAAGGAAGACCGCAGCGATCCTGCCGGAAACCGTACCGGTCTTCGAGGCTTCTCTCGTCCCTGTCGGAGATTTCGGCAAAGGCGGCGCCGCGGTCGTCGCTTTCGCCGGCATCGGGCGACCCAGCAAGTTCTTCGATACACTATCCGCGAGCGGCGCCCGGATCGTCGAAAACCGTTCGTTTCCGGACCACCATGTTTATGCCACGGGCGAAATTGCAGAGTTGAAAACTCTCGCGGCCCGTCATGGCGCCGCGCTCGTGACAACCGAGAAGGATTTCGCGCGACTCGATCCGGACGCCGCCACCGGTATAGAGGCATTTTCCGTTTCGGTGGAATGGCGGAATCCCGACTGGTTCGATAACTTCCTAACGGAGGCCGTCTCCAATGGCTGATCGCGGACCCGTTGCCCGCTTTTGCGTGCGGTACTTTCTCTATCCATTACAGGGTTTCCTCATCGGTTCCATTTATTACGCGATCCGTACTATTCCCCTCGGGATGGCGACACGCGTCGGCAGTTTCCTCTTCCGCAATATCGGCCAACGGATGCGCGTCGCCCGTGTCGCGGAACAGAATGTACGTCGTGCGTTTCCCGACTTGAGTGATCCCGAAGTCACCGATTTGTTAGAGTGCATTTGGCACAACCTCGGTCAGGGCGCTGCAGAATTCGGGCATATGGATCGATTCACGACCGATGGTCCCGATCGCCGCGTCACATTCGTCGGCGAGGAGCATTTAAACCGGATGCGTAGTGATGGTCCTGCGGGCATCGTGGTTTCGGCACATCTCGGAAACTGGGAATTGGCGGCGCGCCTTTTCGGCAGGACAGGGATATCGTTCGGGCAGATTTACCGCGGCGCGGATAATCCATTCATTGATCGCTTGTTCAAGAAAGCACGCACCGAAGCCGGGATCACCTTGGTGCCTAAGGGACGGGAAGGCGCCATCCAGATGCTCCGCTTGATGCGGGGCGGCTTGCATTTCGGCGCGATGATGGACCAAAAATTGAACGAGGGAATGCCAATTCCGTTTTTCGGTCATGACGCGATGACCGCGACGGGGCCGGTCGAAATCGCATTGCGCAACGGTGGCCCAATCGTTCCGGCGCGATGCATCCGGCTCCCGAACTCGCATTTTCGCATTGAATTCTTCCCGCCGATCGATATCGAATCGACCGGCAATAAGAAGGCCGATGTCGAAGCGACCTTGCGACGTATCAATGAGATCATCGAGGGCTGGATTCGCGATCATCCGGAACAGTGGTTCTGGCTGCATCGCCGATGGCCAAAGGAATAATCGTTATTTCTTGCCTGGGGCTGGCATCGGCGGGACCAGGAAGCCGGGATCCAGTCGCGCCTTGAATAGATTGATCCGCCAATCGAGATGGGGCCCCGTCGCGCGGCCTGATTTTCCAACGGTTCCAATTTTTTGTCCTATGCCGACAACGTCTCCGACGCCGACGTCGATCGTGTTCATATGTAACATCGCGGAACTGAGGCCGTGACCGTGATCGAGGATGATCGTCCCACCGGTGTAGTACATATCGCGATGCACCAAGGCGACGACAGCATCCGCCGGTGAGACAACAGACGTGCCCACCGGGGCCGCGATATCGATGCCGTAATGGGGCTGACGTGGCTTACCATTGAGTATCCTCTGGCTGCCATAAACACCCGATATTCGGCCCAAGGCCGGCCAGACCCAGCCGCTCTCGAAGCGGGGAACCGCTGTATCATGTGCCCGCGCCTTTGCTATCTCGGCGTTTTCAGAACGGATGCGCGCGTAAACGGATTCGGGGGGCGTCACCAACTTGCGCGGCAGTCCGTTAATTCGCTGAACCTTGTAGGTCCGTTTCGCAATGGAAAGTGCACGGGTCATCTCTCGCCCATCCGGCAGACGCAAACGCAGCCGCGCGCTCGGACCGGCGTCGCGCGAGAAACCGATCAGGAATCGCCCTTTCGAA
>MDSX01035121.1_pt1 | contig 12011 bp, 8 predicted proteins | sample 811141 | NCBI WGS metagenome assembly MDSX01 (sample SAMN05326642, study PRJNA326480) | marine metagenome | isolation source: seawater | place: Atlantic Ocean: South East | collected 2010
TAACTGCTCCTCCAGGAGTATTTACAACTTCGTTAATAGTTACTTTGTCTGGAGGTATTCCGTCAGAGCCATAAGGGCCATGTCCTGATTCTTCCGAACAAGTCATTATTAAAGAAACTGCGGTTATTGTAGTTACAATAATGAAAACCTTTTTTATGTATTTTAAATTATTCATATTTAATATTATTACCATCCAGGGTTTTGAACTAGATTAGGATTTCTTAATAATTCATTTTGGCTAATTGGCCATAAATAATCCTTTATTAAAAAGTTTCTATAATATATATTCTCAATTTCATAAAATCCTTCAACATCAGACCTATATATATTCCATCCCCTAATAGGTCTGCTAAAATAATCCCCTGCTAATTTCCACCTTCTTATATCCCAGTACCTGTAGCCTTCCAGTGCTAATTCTATCATACGTTCCTGCCTAATTATATCTCTCATGCCTTCTTTTGATGAGGGTTTACTTGGGTTACTTGAGTGCTGTGCCCATGTGGAAACCAAATCTGATCCAGCATCTAAACCTGCCCTGTGTCTTACTCTCTGAATATATTCATACACTTCACTATCTGGTGAATCTTTAGTTTCATTTAAAGCTTCCGCATAATTTAAGTATAAATCAGCCATTCTTATAATAGGGAAAGAGTATCCTTTTATTGTTGACCCTTGCAATGAAATTATATTTTCGTAATGAACTAATTTCTTAGCAAAATATCCAGTAATTGAATAAATCTCAAAACCATTTTTTCCTGATGGTGCCCCAGCCTTGGCATTTAAATGAGGGATTTCTTCAATGTTAGTTGTTTCTAGTGAGAACCATTTTCCTCCATCAAAACCAATAGTAGAATAAAACCTTGGTTCCCTAAATAAATGCAATTTAGCTGTGCTATATTCATCCTCAATATAATAAGTATGATACTGATCATCATTTGATGTCGTTGTAACATCATATCTGTTTGAATAGTCCCAATTTAAATCTTCATCGATTGGAACTCCGTTATTACTATAGAATGTCTCTACCATATTAAGAGTAGGCGCATGAGACTTTTTAGTATAATTAAATAGTGCTTGATGGTCTGGCGTCCATCTTGGTTGACTCCACTGCTGTAAGTCGCCCGTCCAAGCTGGTTCAAAAGCCCAGACTATTTCACTATTAAAAGGATCTGTAATCCCTGCCCTATGTGATAATTCTTGAATAATTGTTGAATTTACGTCTCCATTTATTGGGAGTTGATCTGTAAATTGATACAACATGTGGCCATTTGACTCTGCTGTGGAAATAGCATCTAATAAAGCATCTCTTGCAAGAATCCATTTATTAGGATCGTAGGTTTGATTAACTAGTTGATTTCCATTAGTGTCAATTAATTCGCTAAAATCTGTATTGCCATTAAATATAGGGCTAGCAGCTAATACTAGAACTTTAGCTTTCAAAGCTTTTGCAATTGGAAGTGTAATTCTTCCTTGTTCAGTATATATGTAATTAATAATCCCAGGCAAAGCATCGCTTTCAATAACCTCATCTAACAGCTCAACTATATACTCCACTACATCATCAACAGACTCTCTTGGTACCTGCGCTTCTTCAGCTGATGCCCCTACATATATATTGGTTTTAATTGTTGGAATTGGGCCGTACATTCTTAGCAGCCAAAAATGATAAAATGCTTTTAATACTTTCACTTCTGCCAGCCAACGTTGCCTTTCATCTTCCTCAAGACCAGGAACGGAGACTAGATTTTCTAAAAATATATTACAGTCTCTTAAAGCAACGTATAGACTATGTGGTGCCCCTCTTCCTCCTTCCCAATAATTTAAATACGGAGAAGTTCCGTTCTGCATTCCTTTAGCCAATCTAAAACTTGTTTCATTATTCATATAGAAATCATTCTCTGCATAGTACCATATTTCATCTCCAGCCAATAAAGAGAAATTTTGCTCTATATGTGCATGTTCAGGTATATAAGTATAGCAAGTCGATAAAAATCTTTCTGCTGTTGCACGATTATTAAATGCTAGATCAATTGTAGCAATATTATCTGGGACTACATTAAGGAAGTCCTTTTCACAAGATGAAAACAAAATGAAGATAAAAATTGCAATATATTTTTTCATTTTAATCATTAAAAGTTCATGTTTAGTCCTAAATTAATTCCTCTTTGAAGTGGGTATCCCAACCCATTTCCTCCCATTTCAACATCCCAGATCTTAAATTTACTAATAGTAAAAAGATTTGTAGTACTTAAATAAATCCTTGCAGATTCTAATTTAATCTTTTCAATAATTTCTTCGTTTATTGAATATCCAATTTCTAGTGACTTTAATCTCAAAAATGATCCATCTCTTAGCCACCAAGTACTATTTCTGTTATTATTGTCTATCAGCTGGTCCGAAAGTCTTGGCCATGCGGCATACAGGTCTCTATCATTTTCTGACCAATGATCATTTGCCCAGGCTGTAAGCAATGCATTATTTCCGATAGCAGAGCTACTGGTATCTATAAATGGAGATGTCCTATAGGCATCAATAAAAAACGAAGACCTCGCTGAACCTTGGAAGAAAAATGACAAATCAAAATTCTTATAGCTTGATGATACCCCAAATCCATAAATAATTTCTGGTGTTGTTGGATATCCAATAGGGACTTCATCATTAATATCAATTACCCCATCATTATTAATGTCTTTATATTTTATATCCCCAGGCATATAATCTCCGAAAGTTTGAACTGGAGAGTTTGCAATATCCGCATCATCAATAAATAATCGCTCCGCTATATAACCCCAAGGTTGAGATAAATTTAACCCAATTCTAGACCTCCAAGGAAGACCGGCTGTCACATAGTCTAATTCCTCATATACTTCATATTTGCTTGTAGCATAAGAAAAATTTGCCCTTGCAGAAATAAACAGATCACTGCTCAAGTCATCCTTATAATCAATAGTAAATTCAAAACCTTTAGAAGAAGCCTCTCCTACATTAGCTCTAATAGGAGCTTGTAATCCCATTGTAGCTGGAATTTGTGCCCTATCCATTAAAATATTTGATCTGTATTCAGTGAAATAATCAGCCTGAAAATCTACCTTTCCAAAGAGTCCAAGCTCCACACCTAAATTCATCATAGTTGCCTTTTCCCAAGTAATTTGATCATTGGCATAACGATCAATGCTAACTCCGTTAATCCAATTACTAAACTCTTGACCAAACATAGACCCCATCGGCCCATCGTTTAAATTCACTTGAGAAATATAAAAGAATCTATCCGCAGAACTTCCAATTTGATCGTTACCAACCAGCCCATAAGTTCCTTTAAATTTTAGTTTAGTGACAATGTCTTCATAGGGCTTTAAAAAATCTTCATTAGATGCATACCATCCAAATCCAAAAGAGGGAAAGAACCCAAAACGCTCACTCTTAGCAAAACGCTCTGATCCATTAAATCCAAAATTAAACTCTCCAAAATATTTACTATCCAGTGCATAAGTAAACCGACCTGAAAGGCCTAAATTTCTATAAGGAAGTGAGGTTTGTAAATTACCATTGTTAGCATATTTTTCCTCTCTAATAATTCCAACTAACATTCCTGAAACTTCATGTCTTTCATTAATTGTCTTGTTATAATTTAATGCCCCTTCAAAATAAACTGTGTTGGCAATAGTTTTAGCGCCTTCATGATATTCAAGATATTCTGTTCCCTGGTTTGGGTTTAAAGCAATTAATGCATACTGATCACTTTGGAAATCATAATTGGCTAAGGTGTAATAAAAAGGATTGTATTTTCTTTCTAAATTATAGAAGGAATATCTAGAGGTATTTACTAAAAACCTAGCCTTAAGTCCTTTTGTTAGAAAATCTAGATTTTGTTTAAGCTCAACTGTAGCCAACAAATTGTTATAGCTCTCATCCTTATAGCCCCTTATCATATTAGCATATGGATTTAGATAATCTCCAAATTGTCCGTAGTTCCCAAAGAGAATATGAGTTGAATTTTGAAACTGAGCATCAGGATAATAATACTTAGGATAAAGAACTGGGTTGGTTTGCATTGCCTGCTTGTAAACTTCCTCTCCGCCACTTAAAGGCCCATTATAATCATCGAAATTCCCAGAAAATCTAACAGCAACTTCTGTAGTAGGAGTAAGGTTAATATTAATATTGGAGCGTAATGATATTCTTTTAAAATTTATATTATTATTAAAATTATTTTGCGGCTGAATTCTTAAATTACCATTATCAGTATTTACTGTGCTAGCTAAATAATATCTTGCTACTTTTCCTCCTCCACTAACATTAAAATTAAATCTACTATTTAATGTATAATCTTCTAACAGCTCATCAAACCAATTTATAGTAGGATAGGCCATTTGATTTCTATTTGGGTCTTGAGAAATTAATATTTTTTCCAAAGAATATATTCTTCCCCCCAGTGGATTTCTAGTAGCTAATGCTTCATTATGCAAATTCATGTAAGTAATAGGGTCGGCAATTTCTACATTTTTAGTAGCAGCAGAATATGTTTTCTCATACCTCACACTTACCTTAACTTTTCCTTGCTTACCCTCTTTTGTGGTAACCAATATAACTCCATTAGCCCCCCTTGCTCCGTAAAGTGCAGTAGCTGTGGCGTCTTTCATAATAGAAAAGCTTGCTATATCATCCGGCTGCAGTCTAGCCAAATCAGTAGAGGTTGTTTCTATCCCATCAATTAATATTAGCGGGGATCTTGCATAACCAAATGTGCTAACACCTCTAATGAAAAACTCTGCATTATCTCTTCCTGGTTCGCCACTTCTTTGATAAGCAATTACTCCTGCTATCCTTCCTGCAATTGAAGAAGTTAAATTACTTGTAGGCACTCTTAGTTCTACTGGGTCAATTGATGTGACTGCAGCTATTACACTTTGTTTTTTTTGTTCCCCATAGGCAACTACTGTCACCTCGTCTAAGCCAAAAAGATCCTCTTCCATTATAATGGATAAGTTTTTTTGGCCACTCAATTGTATTTCTTGTGTTATAAAACCAACATAGCTAATTAATAAGGTTGCATCAGAATTGGCTTTAATAATAAAATTTCCATCAAAGTCCGTAACTGACCCATTATATGTTTTTGCATCTTCTAAAATATTTACCCCCGGCAAAGGAATGCCTTTATTGTCAGTAATAGTTCCTGTAATTATTTCTACTTGAGCATATGTAATGGAGTATTGTGCAAAAAAGAAACAAAGAAAAAGAAGTCCTGCAAAGCGTTTTATTCTTATTTTACACATATTCATACTGGATAAGTTATGAAGATAAAAATATAATTACAATATTTATAGCAAGTCTGAAAAAAATTAGCACCCATAGCAATTACGTATTTTTTTCAGCTCTAACATAACCATTTGATTCTCATAGAGATGCACTATTGTCCAAACAATTGCTCTATCAATTAACTTAGAAACTTCCGTAGATTTATTTTTGATTTAGAATATTTTAATCTATCTTCTATTTACAATTAACTATAAAAACTATACTATGAACAAAATTACTCTTGTTCTTTTTTTGGCTTTAATAATAACTTTTTCAGCAAAAGCTCAGGTATTAACTGTTGGTGAAAATGGTAGTGTTGAAGTTAAAAGTGGAGCCACACTTAACGCAGGAGGCTTAGAGATAAGTCCCGATGCTGACTATACAATTGCTGGCGCTAATAGTATTGAAAAAGCATTGACCGCAATATCAATTGATGGAGTGGAGTCGATGGCAAGGCATTACGAAGCTGCGGAAGATTTAACAGGATTTACTGGAACTATTGTTTATAATTATGAAGACGCTGACATGAATGGGATAGACCATTTTGCAGCACTTCAAATTTTAGACACCTCCGACGGATCGTGGATGAATTACGCAGATGAAGATAGTGCTGACTATACTGTTACACATGCTTTTGCAGACGCTGTTCAAATTAAAGCGGTCACTGCAAATGATGCAACGTTGAGTATTGAGACGGTAGATGGAAATATGAGTATTTCAATTTATCCTAATCCAACAGCAGCAATATTAAATGTAAAATTTGATAAAGATCTTGAATTAACAATATATAATTTACTAGGTCAACAAGTATTAAACTCTAATTCAAAAACATTAGATATTTCAGGATTAAATGATGGCACATATATTCTTGTAGCTAAGAATCTTGAAAACAATACAACTACTAATTTTAAAATAATTAAAGAATAACTTAAAAAAAAATACGATGAAAAAACATAACTTAATTTTATTATTTGTACTATTTGCATTTATTGCAAATGATGCAATTGGACAACAAAACGATGACGCAAAAAAGGCTGGAGTTGTTTATGTTGAAAATGGCAACAATGAAACTCAATCAGGACGGATGTATCGTGCAGGTGTAGGTATAGACTATGCTACACGAGGTTATAACGGGAACTCTAATGATAGGTTTGGAAATATTGGTGATTGGAGTGTTGACTTAGTAATATCGCAGCATACTCCACAAGTGGCGGCGGAACAACATGGTAACTTTCGTGAACAGGACCACCCATTATATAATGAAGGTGATGGCAATCTCTCTTTAATTAGTGAAGGTCTTGGTGCAGTAGGATGGGGATCATTTGCTGCAAATGCTTATAACAGAGCGTCTGGGTTAGGAGCAGTTGCTTTAGGATTTACAACACTTTCTGGGCCACAAGTTGGTGCTGCAGGAGGTATTGATGGTAGTAATGTAGGGCAGTTTTCTGCTGGATGGGGCTCTAGAGCTATCGGAAATATTTCTACTGCAACAGGATTTAGAAATACTGCTAGTGGGCAAGCATCGGCTGCCTTTGGAAATTATAACTATGCCACTGGGGACTCAACTATCGCTCTTGGAAAAGAGAATTGGGCTCAAGGTGCAAGTACCGTTGCCATTGGATTTAAAAACCATGCCGCTGGTGATGGATCTGTTGCTTTAGGACAAGAAAATGTAGCCTGGGGAACAACAAACTTTACTGCTGGCTATCAAAATGTAGCTGGAGACACAAGTCAAGGTGTTGGATCTGGTGGTAGTGCAACAGCAATGGGGAAATACAATGTAGCTACTGCAGATGCTTCGATGGCTGTTAATAGAGGAACACAGGCTACAAATAAAGCATCAACTTCAATGGGTTTTAGAACTATTTCTGATAATTTTGGAATGTTAGCTATTGGTGTTAATAATGCGGCTGGCTTAGGAGATACAGCTGCAGATTCATATTACTATGCGGATGGAGAGTATACAGGAACTGCTGCTGGTGTAGCATTTGTAATTGGAAATGGCGACGTAAATACTACAGCATATCAAAGGGGGGATAACCCTTCAAATGCATTTATTGTTAACTATGATGGTTCTGCTACTCTTGGTGGAGACCTAACAGTGAACTCTGATGCTAGACTAAAATCAAATATTCTTTCTCTTGGAAGTACCCTTGCAAAACTTTTATTAATTGATGGAAAAAGCTATACTATGAAAGCTAATGAGTCTACTGCTAAAATAGGACTACTAGCTCAAGAAGTACAACAAGCATTTCCTGAATTAGTGAAAACTGCTAATGATAAAGAGGGAACAATGTCTGTGAATTATCAAGGAATGATTCCTGTGCTTATTAATGCTATTAAAGAACAGCAAAAGCAAATTGAGGAATTAAAAGCAATGATTAATTCTAATTAATTCATTATAAAGCTTACTACAGCATCAATTAATCCTTCCTTTAGCTGAAGTTTTGGATTCCCGTAAGTTTGTATATTTAAAAGCCTATTTTTTGGAGCTTGTTTTAAAATATGGTTCATCCCCTCAATAACAACTAGTTGTGAATTAGAGTTTGCAGAGGCAAGCTTGTCTGCATCATCAACTTGAATTTGAATGTCTGTTGTGCCTTGAATAATTAAAACAGGACATTTAACTTTTGAAATTTCAACAGCTGGATCATATTTAAAACAAGAGATTAGGTAAGGCTGAATACTTGGACGAAAAAGCGCATTAATTAATGGTGGAACGCTGTCCACAATATTTCCTTTTTCAAGCTCCTCTATAATTGGCAGTGACATTGACAAAATATATGGAGGCTGGTCAGCTAACTGTCTCTTTAATGTTTCCTGCATTGTAATTCCTGGGCCGGCAATTGAAATATATTTTTCTGGCGAGGTCTGTTGAGATGCTATCATTCCAATTAAAGACCCTTCGCTATGACCTAGAATTATAACAGAGCTAAACCTAGAATCGTTTTTTAAAACTGATGTCCATTGTTCTACATCATTGATGTAGGTTTCAAATCGTAGCTCAATCTCACCACCCTTAAAAGCTGATGCGCTCTCTGCAATGCCTCTTTTATCAAATCTTAATGAAGCGATATTGTTTTTATGAAGCCCTTCAGCCAACATTTTTAAATAATTGGGTTTTAAAGAGGGGTTATTGCCGTTTCTGTCGGTAGGCCCAGAGCCAGCTATAATTAAAACAACTGGAGGTTTTTCTACTTCAGGTAATAATAAAGTGCCTTGAAGATTGCCACTAGCAGTTTTTAAAGTAATGGCTTCTTCCTGAGAATACATTATATATGCTGTAAAAAACAATAAAAAAAATAGGCCTAATTGCTTCATATATATAAAGTTACTGAAATATTATAATAAATTTCTACTTCAATTCTTTCGGAAATTTTTTGCAAAACACTTCTGCAGCACTCTTCTTAATGTCCTCCCAGCAGTCAACATTAAAATTAATAATCACTAGCCCTGTAGTTGGTAAATTCCATAAGTTCAAATCAGTTAATGTATTTACAAAATTTGTTAATCCTGGATTATGTGCGATTACCATTACCGAGCCCAGATTATTATCATAACCTTTTACTGTATTTAAAAGGTTTTCTGAAGATATATGATATAGATTCTGATCAAAAACAGATTTTTTAATCTGTATTTTGTCTATAAAATAATCTGCGGTTTCTCTGGTTCTTTCAGAACTGCTAGAGTGTAGCATGTCTATATCTTGAATTAGATCAAATAAAAAATTTGAAATTAATTGGGCATCATAATTCCCTCTTTTATTTAAAGGTCTTTCAAAGTCGGAAAGATTTGCGTTTTTCCAAGAAGACTTACTGTGCCTTATAATAATTAATTTTTTCAAAAACTATATAAATTTGAAATGCGAAGTAAAGTGTCGTAAAAATTTTGGCTCCTTAACTATTTTTATTCCCTTAGCTTTTCTTCTGTTTTTCATAATTTCCTGAAAAACCTCAATTACATAATCTATATGACTTTGTGTATAAACTCTTCTTGGAATAGCAAGTCTTACCAGTTCCATTGAAGCAGGGATTAGTTCTCCTTTTGGGCCTTTTTTTCCAAACATTACCGACCCTATTTCTGAAGCTCTAATACCTCCTTTTAAATATAGATTACAAGCTAGTGATTGTCCAGGGAACTGATCAATAGGAATATGACTATAAAGTGTCTTTGCGTCAATATAAACTGCGTGTCCTCCAACTGGAAGCATTATCGGAACGCCCATTTTAGTTAATTTTTCTCCTAAATATGTTGTGCTTGCAATTCTGTATTGTAAATAGTCTGGCTCAAAAACCTCTTGAAGTCCTGTTGCAATTGCCTCCATATCTCTTCCAGAAATGCCTCCATACGTTATAAATCCTTCAGTAATAATTAATTCATTTCTGCATTTTTCAGTTAATTTATTGTTGTTTAATGCCAAAAAGCCTCCCATATTAACAATGCCGTCTTTTTTTGCGCTCATTGTACATCCATCAGCTAAATCAAACATTTTTTGTGCTATTTTTTTATAAGTATAGTTTTGATATTCCTTCTCTCTGTGCTTAATAAAATATGCATTTTCTGCTATTCTACATGCATCAATTATTAGTGGGATATTGTGCTTCTTACAAACCTTACTAACTTCCTTAGCGTTTTTCATACTTACTGGCTGTCCACCACCACTATTATTGGTAACTGTCAAAATAATCCCAGCAATATTCTCTTGGCCTTTTTTATTAATTGTTGAAATTAATTTTGAGATGTTCATATTCCCTTTAAAAGGGTGTTTTGAAGATGGTTTTTTTCCAATTTCTGTAGGACAATCTATAGCTTCTGCATTAGAAAATTCTATATTAGCTCTAGTAGTGTCAAAATGAGTATTACTGATAAAGATTTTTCCTTCACCTCCCATGCATCCATATAAAATTCTCTCCGCTGCTCTTCCTTGATGAGTAGGTAATACATGTTTATATCCTGTAAGGTCCTTTATAGTTGACTCCATCTTTTTCCAGCTTTTTGCTCCAGCATAAGACTCATCTCCAATCATCATTCCTGACCATTGCTGCGAACTCATAGCGGCTGTGCCGCTGTCAGTCAATAAATCAATTATAACATCTTCAGCTTTTAATAAGAAAAGGTTGCACTTTGCTTTTTTAAGAAGTTTTCCTCTTTCTTCTTCATTAGTCATTCTAATGGGTTCAACCATCTTTATTCTAAATGGCTCAATTATAGTTTTATAATTCATGTGTGTTAATTTACATAATCAAAAATACGAATTTATACTGTGAGTATTTGTTTAATAAAATTCAAAATTATTCACTTATTTTATAATTATTTCGTTTATTTAATATCAAGAAAATTAAAAAGACACAATGCAAGAAATTTTAAAAACAGTTTTTCTTTTATTTGTTTCGCTTCTCTTGTTTTCTTGCAATAGCATTTTAAACTCCTCTCCTAGATCACCTAATTTTATTCTTATTTTAACCGATGATCAAGGATGGACCAGCACTTCAGTTAAAATGTCAGAAAAAATTGAAATGTCCAAAAGTAATTATTTTGAAACACCAAATTTAGAGCGCCTAGCTAAAAATGGGATGAGATTCTCAAGAGGATATTCTGCAGCACCAGTATGTTCTCCATCAAGATATAGTATTCAGTTTGGACAAACCCCTGCAAGACTAAGTATGATTAGAGTTGGTATGAATACCAATCACATTAATCATAACAGTCATGTCACTATTCCAAAAATTTTAAAAAAAATAAATCCTAAGTATGTTACTGGACATTTTGGTAAATGGGGAATTGATGTAGCCCCTTCTATTTTAGGATATGATTTTGATGATGGCTCTAACGGAAATAAAGAGGGGGTTTTTACAAACAATAAATCTCAATGGGAAGTTGAGATATCCGAAGATCCTAAAAATATTTTTAGCCTGACTAAGAAATCAATTGATTTTATAAAGGATCAAGCTAAGTCAAAGTCTCCTTTTTTTCGTTTTTGTCGCAGTGTTCGTGTCGCGGTGTTCGTATCGCAGTTTTCGTCTCGCAGTGCCGGACATTTGGCACTGCTCAGTCACGTTCACTGCTTAGTCACAGTCACTGCTTAGTCACATTCAAATTGTGGTGGCAACGTTCGCTACAGAATTGACCGGCACAGATCTGGCCAATGCCATGCGGTTCCCTTAACCGCAACGTGATTGGGGCGATTCGCTGCAGTCGCTTGCTAAGCCTGGTGATCCTAGGCATTTGTCTTGGCGTATTGGCGCACGTCTGATTCAAGGGCAACCAGTCTTTCTTCCAGCTTCGCTTTGGCTTCATCCAGATCACGAGATGATTCTTCTGCAGATGCTCGAGTGAACACATAAAGTTTGATCTTCGGTTCTGTTCCGCTTGGTCGTACCGCGACATAGTTCCCGTCTTCTTCGAGGTCCATGATGATCAAGTCTCCGACGGGTCCTTCCAGTCCCCGGCTTGTGCCGGAACTTAGGTCAGTGCATTTAGAATTGCCGTAGTCTCTGATTTGCTTAAGTGGAATTCCAGCAAGTTGTTGCGGCGGCGTTTCACGAAAAGCCTTCATGAGCCGCTTCATGGCGGCCATGCCTTCACTGCCTTCCATGAACAGATTGATCAGCATTTCGCGGTGGTAGCCGTGTTGACGATGCAGGTCACAGAGGTAGCCATGCATTGAGACTCCCTTTTGTTTCAGTTCTGCAGCCAGTTCGCTCATCAGCATGCAA
>MDSX01035005.1_pt1 | contig 12009 bp, 10 predicted proteins | sample 811141 | NCBI WGS metagenome assembly MDSX01 (sample SAMN05326642, study PRJNA326480) | marine metagenome | isolation source: seawater | place: Atlantic Ocean: South East | collected 2010
ACGGAATTGTCATAGACATAAAATGGAGCTGCGATACCAAAAAAGTAGAGAGATGCGTTTCGAGCATAAAAGATGTGTTGAATAAGTTCAATACACATCATTTTATAGGACATAAGACTTTGTACATAGAGCATTTGAGACGGGGAAATTCTCTTACGAGCAAAGATATAGTGGATTTGTACGGAGACGAGTTGGTATCGTGGGGAAAGTATCAAACGGTTGAAAAGATATTAGGCGATGTTAGAAAAATAACACGAGCGGACGTTGTTAAATGCGTGAGAAAGTATATGGATTTTGAGCGTTGTTTTTTGGTTCACGTATCGTCGAATAAGCGAGCCCCGATAAGCAGTTTGAGGTAAAGGTGTATAAAGGGCTGGCTCTAATAAAACTAGTAGAATGTCAAAGATCTATACAAATCACGGCAAGCGTTGGAATGATTCAGACAGAGTAAAAGTTAGAGAGTGTATGGCGAGCACCGGTAATATAAAAGAGTTGGCAGAAAATATACAGAGAACGCCGGGGTCTATAACATCGGAGTGGCACAAAATGGTAGTTTTGGAATCGGAAGAAAGCGGTAAAAAACTCGAAGAACTCGCACAAACCTACAACATCGACAAGGAGTGCCTACAAAAAAAGAAAAGCAGCCTATCGCCACGCAAAAAACCAACCCCAGTTCCGCAACACTCCCCGGAACCTCCTATCGCCGAACAAGGTTTTACCCTAAACGAAGAGCAAGAAAACGCCTACAACAAAGTAATAGAAACGCAAGAATCTATATTTTTAACAGGTTGTCCGGGCACGGGAAAGACGTTCACACTGAAACATATTATAAACGGTTTGCGTTTAAAACGTAAAGTTGTTGGGGTTACTGCTACGACGGGTTGTGCGGCTTTGTTGATAGGGGCGCAGACTGTGCACAGCTATCTTAAATTGGGGTTGATAAATAGGACGGCTCGTGAATTGGCGAGAAACTTGTATAAGTTTGAGAGCGTAAAAGAGAGGATATTGGGTTTAGAGTTTTTGGTGATAGAGGAGATATCTATGCTTTCTGATAGCGATTTTGATACGATATCGGAATACCTTTCTATTGTTCGAAAAAACGCAGCACCGTTTGGAGGCATCAAAATGATATTTGTGGGAGATTTTTGCCAGTTAGCGCCGGTCGAAGCCGAGTACTGCTTCGAGTCTCGGGAATGGAAACGGTTGAACCCAACAACAATAAACCTGTCAATTCTCGTTAGACAAAGCGAAGACCCTATTTTTCAAGGCATACTACAACGTTCGAGATTTGGAAACGTTACAACCGAAGACATCGAACTTCTCGAGAAATGCGAAAGAAAAGAAGGCAAAAATTACACCCGTCTCCGCTCTACAAACGAAGAAGCAAACCGCATAAACATGCGAGAACTCAAAACACTAATGAAACATAACCCACGGTCTTTTACTTATGATGTGGGTTTGCCTTTAAAGTTACAATTGTGCGTTGGTTGTAGAGTTATGGTGACTTGGAATGTTTGTGCAGACGAGGGCATAATAAACGGAACAAGCGGAACGGTGGTCGAATTAACCAAAGACAGCGTTAAGATCAAGTTGTCGGGAAGCGAGCGGACTTACGTGATAACACAAATAGAAGTCAAAGATGATATTACGTACGAAACGTTGAAGGTTTTTATGCCCTTACAGTTGTCGTGGGCGACTACCATACATAAATCCCAGGGTGCCACCATAGATTATTTGGAAGTGGACCTGGGATTTAGGGTGTTTGCCAATGGTCAAGCTTACGTGGCTCTGTCGAGGGTGCGGAATTTGGAGAGTTTGTGTATATCAGATGTAGAGAAGCGGGCTTTTAAAACTTCGGAAAAAGTCAAGAGTTTTTATGGTGTTTGTTGAGGGAGGGGTCGTATTTAATGGGGTCGTTCCAGTTTAATTGGTTTAGTGCCTTTTATCATGTATAATTCTTTGTATAAAAATGTAGTATTTTTTCAAACTATTTAATAGAAAAAGTTTCTCCGCACCCACAAGTAGATTGTACGTTTGGATTAACAAAATCGAAACGTTCTCCCATGATATCCTGTTTCCAAACAAGTTCCGAACCTATAATGTGTAGTACACTTTTCCCACAAACGTATATTTGCGGGGAATCGTGTAAATTTGTGATTTTTTCGTCTAATTTGTTTGGTTTGTCTTCGAGGGGTTCTATGTAGTATTTTAGACCGTTACAGCCTCCTCCCTTAACGCCGATGAGTATTGGTAGATTGTTGTGATTTTTGGAAATGTTTGTAATTTTTTGAAGAGCAAGTTGGGAAATTTTGAGTATCATTTATTATAAAGAAGAAATTATAAAGTGGCTAGCAAAGCAACTACCAAAGATGCGACTACACTAATGCCGATTTTGGCGAGTTGAGGTACGATATTGAAGCCGAAGAAGTTGAATTCGTACCATTCTGAATTTAAAACGTCGGTGAGAATGCCCCATTCCAAAGAAGTAACGGATTCGTTTTCTATGAGCCATTTATTTTTGTTTGTCACAATCTGGTTAAAAGAGTAACCGGAAGTTTTGATTTTGTGTCGAGAAAGGTAGAGACGTGTGTAAAAAGGCGTTCTTAGATAATCTATGAGTTTATAACGAGATACGTTTATAGATAAAGCTTTGTAGGTAAAAACAATGAAAAGAATAAACCAAATACCGGAAGTAAGAATAAGGTGAATTTCGTCTTCTATATGTTCAAAGACGATCATGTTACGTTTCTGTCTGTTTATTATCATAGCTATGAGAAATATGGTTCCTAAAAATCCGCTAGTGGCGCAAGATACGTAAATATTGTTAAAGGCACGCATATCTTTTTCAAGACCGTAACGGGCTTCGTTAACTTTTATTATTAGGTCGTTAATTTCGAGGGGGGTGGGAGTCTCTTCGCATTTAGACACGGGGTTAGTTTGGCAGCACAAAGTGGATAAAGTTTGGCAGCACAAAGTGGATAAAGTTGGGCAGCAATTTTTTTCTTTATTTAGTGGTTTTTCGTGGAAGTTCATGTTGTAGCCAATTCTTATTTGTTGTCTAATTTTGTCAAAAGTTTTGTTTTGGTCTTGAAAAACGATGTTAAAAACGATGGCGTTGTTTACAATAATAGCTGCGGAAAACATGCCGTATAACGAACCGACGATTATTTTGAAGAGGTTTGCTTGATAATAAAAGTACATGGATAAGCCGTATAATAGTATTCCGTAAATAGAGGACAAATAAAGAATGGATGTGATTTTCATATTAAGTTTTGAGAAAAAGCGGGCTTCGTATTTTTTTCTAAGAAAGTATCTAAATTGGGGGGTTCTAAAATAGCAAGTTCCGAAAATGTATTGAAAAAAAGGAATTATATCGAAAGACAGTTCAATAATACTGATGATAGAGTCTTTATTTTCCAAAAAATCCAAAAAGTCTAAAACTGGCAAACAAAGTAACACAGAAACGATAAAAAAAGAGTAAGATATTTCGTAGAGGTGGGTTATAGATTTTACGGTAAAAACCGATTCTTTTTTTTTGCTAATTTCTTCGTTGGACGACGAACAAGAAAAGTAGCCAGATGTGTTTCTTGAGCAGAAAATGCTTTTGAATTTTTCGGTGCCGTTTGAATTTCCGATTTCTTCGTAAATCTTGTTTACATCCAAAGAATTTTGTTCTAACGCGGCGTTATTTTCTTCCTTAAAGTCGTTCCTATTTTTGTAGGTACTAGTCATAAGTTTTTCGAAAAGAGGTTCTGGATCTATAGGTTTTTCTATGAAATCAGGTTTGCTGTATGTATTATAAGGATCAAAGCATATTTTGGATATGTTTTCGTCTGTTATTATTTTGTAGCTGATATGTTTTCTTAATGCGATAACGGTTTCTTTGAAAAGTTTAATATTTTTTTGGTTGACTAAACCGTTTTTAATGAGTTGGTGGGTTTGGGCTTCTTGACCGGTTGATTTGAGCAATCTGAAATCTCCTGGTTTTTCGCAAAAGTCTAAATATTTGAATCCTAAACCTAACAATCTGAGATGTTTTAACCATTTTATTATGTAGTAAGATTCGTTTTCTTTTTCTTTAATTTTATGATTTCGTTCTTCTCCGTGGCAATCGTGGATGGATTCCCACAATTTTTCTATACTTTGAATGTCTAAACTGTTGGAAATACTGCTTTTTTTAAGATTTTCCACGATATATTTTGCTTTTTCAGGCGGTGTTCTAGAAATACCCGATCTTTCTTCTGCTTGTTCTGCATCTCTTAAAGAATCTCTAAATATTGTTTTCCACGGAGAAGCTCGCAATTTTTCGTAAATAAAAATATTATGATCTTCGTTAAATCTACAAGCTTGAATATTTTGTGCCGAAGACGAAGTTGTCAACGACATTCGTGGATAGATTACCCCATTTGTACTATTACAACAACCATAAATCCTTCTTTCATCAGGTTCTTCGTCCCACCACGTAGTTGAACTCCTCTCCGGTCTTCTATTATTAAAATGAGGCGAACCTTGGTTAAATCTGGTTGATTCTGTCTCAATTCTAACAGCTTGAAGTTCGCACTCTGGAGTCCTTTTTTTTTCTTGTGTTAATGTTAAAGGAGGACTAGAGGTTTCTAATGACATTTTATAAGAATAGAGAGGATTTTATTAATATATGTATACAATTAGTGATATTGACTGTTATAATAAATATAGTGCTATCCTATTTCAATTTATCTTTTACGTTACAAAAAAAGGTTTTATTCGAAAAGTACGGAGGTAAGGTTCTTGGAGTGAGAAATATTTCAAATAGGTCAAATGTTATAAATATATTTAAACGAATATCGGAACGTGTAGATCGTTTAGTTAAACATTGTAAAAATATGGACTTTCCTAACAAAGAAAAAGCAAACCGGCTATATGAAAGATGGAACAAGGTTAGAGTTCGGGAAACAGATTTCAACGAATCTAGCATTGCTTATATAATAAATAAAGATTACGAGCTAAGAATTTGCGTTACAGATAAGATAAAAGGCGAAGTTGAAGATTTGAATACCGCAATGTTTGTAATGATTCACGAGCTCTCGCATATGATGTGTGAGACTTACGGACACGGTCCTGAGTTTTGGGATACGTTTAGAGTATTGTTAGGTGAAGCGATTAAAATAAGGGTTTATGATTATCAGGATTATTCGAAATCGAATGAGGATTATTGTGGTATATTGATTTATTCGACGCCGTGCAAAGATTCAGGTTGTACGAAGTGATAAATTTATTTTTGTTGGGAATTGTTTGTTTGGGTTTTGGGTTTTAAAATTTCGGTTATTCTGATGTGTTTGGCACTGTACTTTCCGTTGTGTTCGAAATTGCGTTTTTTCTTGTCGCTTTTTCTTTTTCGGGGTTTTGGTTCTTTGTCCATGTTATAATTAAGCAATAAAATTACTTGCCTTAAAAGGCTTTTTTTATCATTAGAAGAATGGCTTAGAACAAATCATACAACACATTTCTTTGCCTTGATCAGGCAAGTTCTTCTTTCTCAACTCTACCGAATTCCTCACCATCTGATTAATCCAACATATCAGTCCGGTAATTGTATTACTTTTCTCGCAACAAACATGAAACGTGTGACCGCAAGGGCTTAAGAAAACGCTGTCTTCTGGTTTGTAATCGCTGTGGCATATGGAACATTTAGTTTCGGATTGGATAATTTCTTTTAGAGATTCCCAATGTTTTTTATCGAATAATTCTTGAATTTTGTTGAATTTTACGACGAGCCACTCTGTTTTGTCATCTTCCAAAGTTGTTTGAGTCCACCCACGAGATACCATTTTTTCGGCTCTCAGGATTAATTTACAAGCTTTTTTCCGTTCGTTATTGAAGTCTCGAGTATTGGACACGTAATTCTTATAAATCGAAGCGTAAATAAGAGCTTTTCTGTGAGCTTCTGCGAGTTGGCGGGGCGTGTTCAAAACGGTGAATTGGTTGTCGTAAATGCCACGAATGGTTTTTGTCCAAAACACAGGAGTGTTCAAAGCTAAACAAATAGACTTTTGTTTGAAAATCTTGTGGTGCGGACCGCGGCACATTTGTATTCCGCAGGAATCTTGAAGTTTTAGGTAGAACATGTTGACATCCATGTCGATATGTTCTAAAGATATCGGTTCTTTAACCAATCTTGGATCGTTGGTGTGATTAGGAAATACGCAATCGATGTTAAAAGATTGCTTTTTGTCGTCTACGAATGTACAAGTCCTCACGTCGTTTTCGTTGTCTAGATATGCCGTGTAACATTCGCCTCGTAGCGCTATTTCGTCTTTAAGTTTGAAGAATATAGAAAGTGTCATTATAAAATCGTCGACGTCTGTTTCTTTTTGGAAGAAGAGGTCGAGATCTTTGATGTATTTTTCGTCTTTTCCTCCTATGATTACATCACGAACGTAGCCGCCGAATACGTAAGTGTTTGGGTATTTTGAAGCGAGGGTTATTGCTTTTTCGTACATGTTGTTTAATAATATTTGCGTAAAACTGTTGTTTTTAATTGTAGAGGTATTTTTATAATGGTGGTAAATTTACCGGTAGAAATTCTAAACATAATATATCGTTTCCACGGTATTGTTATATGCCACACGTGTAATAAAAAATTAGGGATGTTGGACGATAATATTTATCTGGTAAAGTGGAATTACTGTAGCGTTATTTGTAGAGATCATTTTTGATTGTTGGTTAGCCATATAGTGCCTCCAAGGGCTATGGCAGTTTGCGGCACGGTTCTTATTAAAAACATTCCGTAGCCTTGCCAATGAACGTGAGGAGGTGTTTTGAGGAAGAATTTTGAAATGGAGTCTTCGATACCCATTCTGCGAAAGGTTCTAAAAACTTCTACGGGGTACCAAATGGTTCCAACGATAATTTTAGAGACGGCAGTTTTTAAAATGGTACTTGATAAGGTGTCTTGTTTGTCTTTGTAAGTTTCGACTAGTGGAACGAGAGCAGAGAATTGTATATTGTGGAAAAAGGTGGCGCCAAGTCCTCTTGTCCATTTGTCCCGGAGGGCAAAATTAACTTTCCAAACATCTCTTATGGAAATATTAAAATGATCTAACGCAGAAACACGGGTTCTGAAGCAAAAAAGAGGATTACAAATAAAGCTAGATATGGAGGAAGAAATCCAAGGTTCTACATAAACATTTACGTGTTTTTTTACTTCTTTCCTGATGCTCCAAAAAACAGCCCAAAACGCAGGCTGTGCCGCCAAACAACCCACCGTTGCTCTTTTAAGAACCTCTCTGTTTAGAGTGAGTTTATCACCGAGTTGTTTTTGTATTCTGAAAGCGTCGAGAGGGCTTAATAGCAAGGCGGACACGGTTCCTCCAATTAAACCGTTAAAGAAGTCGTTGAAAATCATGATGAGTACTAGTAAAAGAAGACATATTATTTTATATATTATTATTAATAAATGGATAGTTCTGGGAATACAACTCGTGTGGGGTGGGAACATTTCGCAAACGAAGAAAAATCTCCCGAAATGGTTTACAGCGAAGAAAATGCGAAAAAAGTAGAAGAGCCGGATGTTTTGATATCTAAAAGCGAGGAAGACGCTATGTCAAAGTTTTTTGATAGGCTTCACCAATCGGGTAAATCGTTGCTTGAAAAAGGAACCACGTTAAGCGTGTGGGAAAATATGGCGTTGAATGACGATGTAGTGTCAAGAATACTTATTGGGGTTTCTTTAATGGCGTTGATAAAAAGGAATGTTAGTTTTTATAATGCGGGTTCTTTGTTTGAGTTGGTGTTGGCTTTATTTTACCCTATAATTTACGTTGCGATGGTTTCTACGGAGTATTTTTTTTATAAAAAGAAATAAGTTTTTTAACCCTTTCGAATAAAATATCAGTTATAATTAAAAATATGTCAACAAATGACGAATTAGCAGAAAATTATAAAGGATTATTAAATCTAGGAGATATAATACCGGATGCTATTAAAACAACCTTAGGTATACAAGAGGATAACGAAGAAAAAACCATTGAGATTCCTGACGAAGATTTATCAAAAGACAACAAAATACAAGTTGAAAACGATATTTTCTCCGGGAACAAAGAAACATTCGCAAACAAAAAAGAAACAAAAAGAACTCTAACAGAAGAAGCTTTTTCTTTCACCAAATCAGGATTGTGGGAATACGGATTAGATCCTAGATCTTCCGTACCAGGAGGCTTCGTATTTACAACATTAATATGGTGGATTTTAGCCATTATAACTTTTACGGCACTATTTAACCACATAACATTTATAATAGCAAGAGCAGAAAGCGTACTTCCAGGCGAAGCTTCTATTTTAGGTAAATACATAAGATACCCGAGGTACCCGTTTCAAGGTTTAAGTCTGTTGAAAACCTACAATCAACTAGCTGAACTGCCCCGGACATTTAACTTAACAGGCGAGACACACATGAATCAAGGAGCTTTGGTGGAGTATTTATTTAGAGGAGGCAGTCCAAGCGATTTAAATCCGGGAAATTTAGGTCCAAATTGGTGGCGTGTTATAATACCGATTGTGGGATTTGTTTTCACGTTTTTAGGAATTACCAAAAAGGGCGACAAGATTGCTGACAAAGAGACGAAGGCGGCTTTTATAATTTTGGGAATAGTTCTCCAAGGGTGGTTTGGAACAATAGGATATTCTGGCGGTAAAATATCAGAAATTGTAAATTCGTTATATCCTGAACCCGGTGCTGCTGCTAGTGCCGGTGCTGTTTCCTCAGGAGGAATACCTGATCCCACGCACCGTAGTAGTATTGAGTCCGCACACAATTTTTTAATGAATAACGGTAAAGATTTGTTCGGACAGCATCCCACAACTTTTTCGAGCGTGGGGTCATTCCCTTACCAATTTAAAAAGTTGGGCTTTTTGTTTGTCGGGGTTATTTGTCTGATGTTTTGGAAGATCTATGCGAGTCAGGTTGACGTTAATTATTGGAAGCCGTCGAAAAATGACGAAAAAGAAACCAAAGAAGCTAAAAAAGTAAAAGATATCAAAGGCTACGATGGTTGGGTTTCGTTTTCAGTTGTAATCACTTTACTATTTTTGATAAACATTGGGTTTCTCACCAAATACTTTATAAATATGTGGGGTAACCCTCAAGCTGATAAAATAGTGCCACCAGCCGCTGTTGCTCCTTCTGGTTCGAGCATCTCCGAGAGTGCGTCTGCGGCATATGCGAGCGGAAGAGCTTTTACAAGCACACAATTTGAGAGAGGGAGAGCTGCGTTGCCATCGTGGAGCAGCACAAGAGCTGCGACAAGAAGACAATTTGCGAGAGGGAGAGCTGCGACAATAAGACAATTTGAGAGAGGAAGAGACCAACTAAGAAGAGTGGACGTTTCCGGACCTTTAAATGAGGCTGCGAGTATTTCCAACAAAATTATTAGCACTGTGGTGAAGTACATAGCTCTATTTTATGGTTTCGTGATGTCTATATTAACAATGGGAAATACAGAAGAGTACGAACGCATAACAGAAGATAGTCCCGAAAGTATGACTTTTTTGAATCGTGATGATGATACCCCCGAAGATTTTCTTCGACGCCCCACACGTTTCGACGGTAGCGAAAGAGAGCGTGTGACACGGACTCTACAAGACGAAACGGGTAATCCACTCGGGGGGGTAACCGCACCTATAGATACGACGACGAGTGTAACGTCAGTTTCGGGAGCTTCTCGAACACCATCTGTACGAGGGGGGACAACAAGGCGTTCAGGAACACCTCCTCCGCAAACAAGGCGTTCAAGAACACCTCCTCCGGGAGGAGCGGGAAGAACAAGGCGTTCAGGAACACCTCCTCCGGGAGGAGCGGGAAGAACAAGGCGTAATTTTAAGCGAGAGTTTATAGATATTATGAATGATCACAATAGGAAAACCGGACGCTCAACTGATGACGCAGATAAGATCCGGCTCTTAGAAGAAGAAATTGTTAAATTGGAAGGTGTTTATACACGCCTAGGTGAGGTCGTAAGAAATCTGGAAAACATCCGTTCGAGTGATGATGTAACAACTCAAACAAATAAATTATTTCAAGCTCAAGAATTTAAAGATTTGGCAGAAAGAATTCGCAAAAAAATACAAGAAGAACGAGGTAAAATTAGTGGAATACGTCGCCGTTTGAATACGGGAAGCGGAGTGGGAAAACTAGTAAAAAATAGGTGGAAAAATAAGGCGGCAAGTAAAATACAACGCAAATACAAGAAAAAAGCTATAAAGCCGCAAGCACCACCAGCAGAATAACTATTTTTCAAATCCCCCCCAAAATTATTTTTTTGATAACATTTTTTATTTTTTAAGCAACAACAAACTTTGCTGAGCTGCCTTTTGCTCGGCATCGCCTTTCTTTTTACCGGAACCGAACCCGAGGATTTTCCCTCCCACGACAATCTTCATTTCGAAGGTTCTGTCGTGAGGCGGACCTTCTACGCTATTAATTTCGTATAGCGGCAATTCCATAGAATTGGTTTGACAAAAGCGTAGGATTTGGTCTTTGTAGTTAGTATCTCTAAGAACTTCTTCCCAGTTGGTTAAATTATCGAACAGGTTGTGTACGAAATTGGTCACGTGTTCTATACCTAAATCTATGTATATAGCTCCGATAAGAGCTTCCATTACATTTTCGAGCATTTTATCTCTATTTCTTCCATCCATTTGAATGAGATGACGGCTCATTAGCATATGTTGTCCTAGATTTTTTTTCCTGGCATAATTACTTAGAGCTTTAGTGTCAACTAATTTGGAACGTTTTTTAGTTAAGAATCCTTCGTCTTCTTGTGGAAATTTGTTGTAAAGATAAAAGGCAGTGATATTGGAAAGAACCGCGTCTCCGACAAATTCTAACCGTTCGTTTGATTCGAACATATATTCAGGTACATCATTTTTTGGCAACAGTTTAATAATTCTTAGAATAGATTTGTGAACGAAAGCTTGTCTAAAAATATCTATTTTTCTGGGTCTAAACCCTATTATATTTTCTATATCTTTCCTTGACATGTGCGGCGTTGTAAAACGCCTAATTTCATCGGGGTCAATTTGGTCAATGGAAAGACAAGTATAATTTTTCTTATTGTCTCCGCTCTGTTCTTCTTGTCTTGGCGCAACCAACCCTTCTGAAGTAGAGTTACTTGCCCCTCGACCGTTATTGGTGGTAGGTGACATTGGTTCTTTAATCATTATAAAGAAGAAAAGAAAAATATTTTTAAGTGTTTTTGAAAAGTATTTCTTGTCCGTACCTAGCTATATTGTCATTATGTATCAATAAAGTGACAATGGTATATCTACATTGCCCTTTGAAAGATTTAGGAGAATGAATAATGTCACTATCAAATCTTACAATTCTGTTTGGTACAGGAGCTACTCCTAATATTGTATTGTTATAATGATTGTAAAATTGTGTTTCTCCACCATTATTTGGTTCGTAAGAACTAGTACTATTATTAGGATAGTATACCATTGTTATATCTGCACTGTCTGTACGAAAACGTGGTTTTTCACGAGGTGTAAACAAATTAACGTATAGTCTTTTGATAGTGTAGTTTTCTGGTATTATAGTTTTTAATTCGGGAAGCAATATCAAAGCTAATGGGTCTTTGGAGCTAGTAATTTCCGCAAGAACTCCGACGTGAGGAGGATAATCGTCTTCTATTTGGGTGCCGTCAGTTACTTTACTTCCAAATTTAAGTTCTTGAACAAGATGAAAGATTTTGTTTTGTTTATCTTCGGGATAAAAATTATTTTTAACAAGGATATTTTTAATTTTCTCTGAAATATTTGGAGTTTTCTTAATAATATTGACCCGATGTTGTAATATTTCTAAACGTTTTTTCTCGTACTTTTTTTTTAGCTCAGATTTTGAGATCTTATTATTTAAAAATTTTTCATAAACTTCTTCGTGAAACTCGTCTTCCTCGTCTTCCTCGTCTTCCTCGTCTTCCCATTTTTCCTGAACTTCAATTACAAGACCATAAATTTCGTCGTCAGAAGAAT
>MDSX01047010.1_pt1 | contig 12002 bp, 11 predicted proteins | sample 811141 | NCBI WGS metagenome assembly MDSX01 (sample SAMN05326642, study PRJNA326480) | marine metagenome | isolation source: seawater | place: Atlantic Ocean: South East | collected 2010
CGATAATTGAGTTTGTGACCCCTATTGCAAGTGTAAACAACGTGAAGAAAATCATGGGGTAACGCCATTGGAACCATGCATCGAGCAGATGGTTGGTTTTCTCCTCCAACTCAGCGCCTTCGGGTAATTTTGACAATTTATCACTCCCCAGTTGTAAAGTTTTCAACCAGTTTGTCCCCAACAGCCGTGAACAGACGATCTGCCATTTGCATTGCTCGTTCGAAATCGTGTTCGACGAGTATCATGATTGCATTGCTTTCTTTAACATAATCCAAAACCTTCTGCATCACCATGTTCAATGTCTCTTCATCAAGTTCAGCTAAGAATTCATCCGCTAAAATCAATCGAGGTTTCTGGGCGAGTGTTCTCGCAACAGCGACACGGCGTTGCTGTCCACCAGAAAGTTTTCGAATTGGAGTCCGGAGTTTGTGCATTAACCCTACAGATTCGATGGCTTCAAGCGTATGAGTCTTGCATACCCCCGAAAACGGGAACCAAGCGGATGTGTGGCCTGCTTTAGCACCCATCATGACGTTATGATGGACGCTCGCATGTCGAATCAATCCCAAACGTTGCGGTATGTAGCCTATTTCTCCGCGGTCTGCCTTTGTCTTTCCAAAAATATTCACTGTGCCTCCTAGTGGATTCAGGAGACCCGCAAAGGTTCGCAAGAGGGTAGTTTTGCCAATCCCAGAAGCTCCGTTGATTGCAACGATTTCACCGGGTTTTAATGACAAATTGATGCCACTCAGCAAGACATTGTTGCGTTCATACCCTATTGAGAGGTCATAGCCTCCAACAACAGCATCATATTCATCCACATGAACCACCCTAAGCCCATTCAGGACTCCCACCTATTTGGAGGCGTACGATATCAGATATCGTACTTTCCTTCGTAGTATGCTGCAATTCCTGGAACGTTAGAGATGGAATCAGAGTAGCTACCCATGTGCTCTTGCGTATTGACTGCAATGAGCCCACCTGTGTTGAGAACTTCATCAAGAATTGAGTCACCGCACATGTTTGGTGAAATCTCGCTGTCAACGTCACGAGTGAGTGAGTTGTAGCAATAACCAGATCCTTCATCGATCCATTCTTCACCATTCATATCCATGAGTGCAGTAAGAATCGCAGCTCGTGTGTACATATCCATCGTATCTGGGTTGTACATGACTGGGTGACTTGGGGCCTTTCCGAACAACGGAAGTGCAACGTATCCTGAAGAGCCGTCTTCATTTTCTAGACACCAGTTGCGTTGCTTCTGAACGCAGTTGTAATCGTAGGTTGTATCTGCAATGAAGGCAATATCGCCACGTTCTTCAGAAAGACATCGAAGTGCGCCCTCGTAACTGTAATAGAAATCACCTGATTCAGGAATTGATGCATCCTCGTTAAAGAAATTGTAGATCGTCGATCGTAGTGACGCTACATCATCTGGATCACCAACAACCTCTGCGTATCCATTCCCAATAAGGTAACCCATTGGCAACAACATACCTGCCGACTTCAACCAGCCGGTGTGACACGATGTTTTACCCTCAAACAATGCAAACGGATCGGTCGTTTCATCGTCATCGAGGAAGGCTTGTGCCATATCGCTGTCTGCTCGAACGTATGCTTGCGCACCGTACCAAGAACGTCCGTCTGGCTTCAGATCCGCAGCAAGTGCTTGCAAACCGTATTCTTTCCATCCAACCCACGCAGCACCGCCGTCCATGAAACCGATATCGGCGTGACCGAAGCGGAGTGCTTCGATGATTGCTCCTTCAGAGGAAACATCGTACAATTCAACAGATACGTTGAGTTTCTTAGCGAGTCGATCTGCGAGAAGTTGTGGGTTAGCATCGATGTTTTCGTAGGTGTCTCGAACTTCGTACGCAATAATAATCGGGTTCTTTGTCGGTGTAACCGAGGTGTCGATACCATACTTTCCACCATAGTATGCTTGGATACCTGGAATGTTTCGGATAGCGGAGGAATATGTTCCAAGGTGGTCTTCAGTGGTTCCTACATCAACAATGCCTCGGGGCGAGTTTATGATGTCGTCAAGGATTTCTTCGCCGACATCATCGTCTTCCATTTCTAGAAGAACTTTCTTCACAATACTTGCTTTTTCCTCACTCATGGTAGCCGGGTTGTACATAACTGGGTGGCCAGGTGCACGACCAAAGAGAGGTAGTTCGACGTATTCGGACTCATCCAAACACCATGAATTGCTGTCGACTCGATCGACACAGTAGTAATCGACCGTAGTGTCTGCTACAAATGCAATGTCTCCGCGCTCTTCTGAAAGACAACGAAGCGCACCCTTGTAGCTGTAGTATGTGTCTCCTACTTCTGGAATCGATGCATCTTCGTTGAAGAATGCGTAAATCGTATTGCGCATTGATTCTACAGTGTTTGGATCACCAATGACGTTGGCATACCCGTTGCCAATGAGGTAACCCATGGGCAACAGCATTCCTGCAGATTTCAACCATCCTGTGTGACAAGGTGTCTTGCCTTGGAAAGTTGCAAATGGGTCGGTGTAGATATCATCGTCGAGGTGAGCTTCCGCAATATCGCTTCCAGCTCGAACAATGGCACGAGCGCCGTACCAATGACGTCCGTCCGGTTTGGTTTCTGAGGCGAGTACTGCCAAATCGTACTGTTGCCAGCCAATCCATGCTGAGCCTCCGTCCATGAAAGCAAGATCGGCGTGTCCAAAGCGCAATGCTTCAATTGCTGCTCCTTCACCATCGACCGGGTAGAGGGTAACTGGGGCGTTTAGTTTGTCCTCAAGATAATCTGCGAATTTCTGCGGGTTATCATCGATATTCGTGTAAGTGTCCTTGACCTCAAATGCGACAACCAGCGAGTCAATTTGTCCTTGATCGTTTACATCGATTACGTTATCGTTTTTGTCCGAACCCTCTCCGATACAACCGGAAAAGGAAAACATCAACATGAACGTTACCATAGCGATTGCTTTGTATGCATTTCCAAAGTTTCTACTCTTCTTCATGGGGCGAGCCAAACGACGATTAGATATGAATGTTAGGGAGCCCTAAAAAAACAGATATACCCGTAACGCACACCCCAAACTAAGGAGATGCACGGGCAGTGGTCAACAAGTACAAGCAGACCATTGTCATCGCACTGCCCATATGCTCATTTCTGGTCCTATTCTATTTGATTAATGTATCAGAAATCATAGGCCTAATTGGTAACCTCGGCTTTGGCGCAATTACTGCCTTAGCAGTTGTCTCGGCCCTGCGCCCAGTGATTGGAGGTATACGCTCAACTGTTGCTTACCGACCAATTGCGAAACTAAGGATCATGGATGCGACCAAGGGCTACATTCTTTCTGCGTATGGAACCATTTTCTTACCGTCTGCGATAGGAGGCGATCTGCTGAGAATTGAGCACATGAAAAACGCAACACAGACAACGAGAAGTACATCGTTACTCGTTGCAGCTACAGAGCGGATTTTGGGACTCTTCAGCTTAGTATTTTTGACCATATGCGTATTCTTTTTCGATGTTCCAATCGATATGCCGTGGTTCTGGATTGGCCTGAGTATTGGGTTACTCGGAGGTGTTTTGTTGAGTTCAAGATTAGTAATCAATTCTACATCGGAGACATCAGTAGTCAACAGAGCACTTTCTTATGCGCGTGAATATGCAAACTCGAAAATGCTTGCTTCCGTTTTTGGGCTATCAATCCTGTTTCAAATCGTTTCGTTGTCGATTCCTGTATTGGTTGCCTACGAACTTGACGGGATCGATTCAGCCAAATTAATTGCTTTAATGACGCCAGCAATTGCGTTGTTCTCCACACTGCCAATATCCTTGGGAGGACTCGGTCTCCGAGAAGCCAGTTACGTTGGGCTCGGGTCCCTCCTCGGCATCGATGAGAGTGTGTGTTTAATCTCCGGGCTATCGCTTTCAGTGTCAATTATTCTTTCTGGGGTTCCTGGCGTATTTATTCAGACTGAACTTTTTTTGCAGGATTCGGCTGAAAGCGAATAGTATAGAATTAAATGGCTCAATCAAGGATGTGAAACAAATGGAAGAGGGAAGGGATCGAACACTCGATGTTGTTGTTCCACTGTACAACGATGAAGAGGTTATCGAAGAACTATGTACAACTGTGCTGTCGACTCTTGGAGATGAATTCAAATCTTTACGGCTCATTTTAATCGACGATGGATCAAAAGATGATTCATACAAAGCAGCATTAGAAATGAAAGAGTCGCACACAGAAATTGAGGTCATTAAACTCGCAGGCAACTTTGGCCAACATCGCGCAATCCTTGCAGGTTTACGAGCGACAAATGCTGACCTTGTTGCCGTCATGGATTCGGACCTGCAAGACCGTCCAGAACACATACCGACTCTAGTTGAACGTATGTTGGAAGACGGCACTTCGATGGCTATTGCCCGACGTGTTCGGCGAGTCGACTCACTTCGAAAACGCATTTCCAGCCGTTTGTTTGCTACTGCATCTAATCTCCTCGTTCCGTTCAAAGTCGACCCTCATCTCGGCGCATTCAGAGTCATGAGGAAAAGCATTGTAAAGCAAATATGCGATGTAAAAGAGAACACAGGCACACCATTTTCAATGCTCTATTCACTACGAGTACCTTACAGTGCGGTCGATCTCGAACGAGAAGGAAGAGCGGCAGGGAGTTCGGGTTACACTCTCAAAAAATCACTCAAACTTGCAAGCGATCGAATCATGACATATTCGACAAAACCAATTCGCCTGGCTATCGTGCTTGGAATAATGTTCGGACTTTTCTCAATTGCAATTGCTGGGTATTCTATCGCCAATTATGTCCTGCAAGATCGAGTCGCACCCGGGTGGACTTCAATCGTTTTCGTTACATCGTTCTTTGGAGGTTTGAACCTCTTGTTTTTGGGAATTCTTGGAGAATACATAGGGCGAATTTACATCGAGTCACGGGGTATTCCAAACTATATTGTTCAGGAATCGACGATTGACGATGAATCATCGTAGGATATTGTCCCTTGTGAGTGGCCCAAGTGCTGCGATAGTATCGATGATTGATACATAATCAGAAAACGATTCGACATTCTGTTCATATTCTTCATAGGGCCCATATTCCATCCATTGAAGGATAAGGCCAGACTCTTCGAATTCATTCCTAATGTAATTCTTCGCAGCAGGCGCACTCAAGTAAGTCGTCGCTCCAAGTTGTTCGCAAATTGAAATGAGCCGCTCCACGCGGTCCCCTTCTTGATCAAATTCAGAAGCATTTCTGAATATTGTCTTAATTCCTAAATACTCACATATCTGTTGAATAAGCGATTGATTGAAGTTTGAAAGTGTTTGGATTGATTTATCCTGATAAATCGATGAGATTATTTCCAAAACGTCCTCAACAAACGGAGCCTTCGAATAATTTCTTCGGATTGTTTCAAGATGGTTTTTCCTCCATTCACTATCAGGCAATTGGACTTCTTGAATCGATTTTCCACGATTTGAACCAACTGGAATCGTAAGCCATTGAAACCCAGTTGGGCCAAAAATTTTGTTCCGACTTCGCCAATCTCGCTTTGTAAAGTCTACTGTATCGTAGAAAACGAAAACATCAACGCTCGAAATGAGCTGAAAATAACCTTTCCAAGGAAGGTAATTTGATTGTGAAATAGCAACTGTAGTCATTGCTAATCTTCCTCCAAAACGACACTGCCTGCGACCCTGTTGACTTCCTTGATGAGGTCCGGTAAAATGGAAGACGAACCGTCCTGAATCAATTGAATATAACCGAGTTCTGCTAACCTCGCAACGTTGAGTGGCACACAATCACCTGCATCGAACCATACTTCATGAACAAATCGAGCTTTGACGCTATCCATACTGATGATTTTACCCTCTCGCTCGAGAATCAAATTGTGTGCTGCGTTCGGTTTGCCTTGAGGTGTTGCAGGGATGTTGATTTTGTCGCCAAGGGCCAATTGAATGGCCAAGGTGTAGAAATCAATCCCCCAATAAGTGCCACAGACCTCCGGCAATCTCGTCCCACCCATTCGACAGGTTAGTTCGATTATTTTCGGGCCGTTTTCTGTTAAAATAAAATCGATGTTTGAGACTGTGTTGTCGATGCCAATGGCATCGATAGCATCGTTTACCATCTCTTGAACCATTCCCTTCAACTCCATTCCATTGGGATGTGGGCACCCGTGCCCAACAGGTATTCGGCGAGGAGGCGGAGTTGTTACATCGCTGTGGACAACAAGAAGTTTGCATTGCCCATTTTCCACAACTGCTTGTGCACCAAATTCTTCTCCTTCAAGCCATTCTTCAATCAATACCACACCGCTTTTGCTATATTCCTTTGCCGATTCGAAGGCTGACTCGATTTCTGATGATTCGACAATTTTGCTCACACCTCGTGAACCAGACGAATCCGCAGGTTTAATGACGCATGCAGAGGATAGATTATTGAAAAAATCAAGTGCACTTTCAACGCCTTCTACCACTCGATAATCGGCTGTTGGCACCCTAGCTCCAACCAATTTCTGTTTCATTAATGACTTGTTTAAACAGGATGAACTCGCCTCATATCCAGAGCCGGGAAGGTTCATTTTTTCGACCACAAGACCAATGCTCTTCAAACAAATATCCGTTGCTGTTGTAATTATTCCATCAGGTTGAATTTCTTGTGCGAGGTCTAGAACATCTGTTGAACTAGCAATATCCACTTCATGAAAATGATCTGACAACCCTATTCCAGGATAATCCCCTAGGATTGAACAAACATGAGTCTCTATCCCAAGTTCTATTGATGCTTTGATAAGAGGAACTTGATATCTACCAGCACCTAGAATCATCAATTTCTTATGCAATACATCCATCTTTCAACCCTCAAAACAATCAATAATTATCCATCATACGTTCATTTGTGCGCAGTATCAAGTTCAACGTTCCATTCCTTACTGGTAACGAGGAGGACTATGTCAATGAAGTCTTCGCAACCCAAGAGTTCGCAGGCAACGGTAGATACACAAAAAAGGCTCAATCTATGCTTGAAGATCTTCTCGGGGCAGAGAGAGTTCTTCTCACACACAGTTGTACTGGAGCACTTGAAATGGCTGCAATGCTAGCGGGTTTTGGCCCTGGAGATGAGGTGTTGGTCCCGTCTTACACCTTTGTCACCAGTGCATCGTCGATTATGCGAACAGGTGCAACTCCAATTTTTTGTGAAATTAACGAATCAAATATGTTGCTTGATTTGGATGATGTTGAAGCAAAGATTAACTCGAATACGAAAGGAATCGTTGCTGTCGATTATGCAGGATTTGGCAATGATTACGACCGTATCAATGAAATCTGTTCAAGACACAATCTCATCTGTATTGAAGATGCTGCGCAAGGTTTGGGCTCCTCATGGAACAACAAACCTCTGGCCACACACACCCGATTTGGAGCAATTTCATTTCATCAAACAAAAAACATCCATTGTGGGCTTGGGGGATGTCTCGTAATCAATGATTCGAATGATGTAGAGGAAGCGGAAATGGTATGGGAACGCGGTACAAATCGAAGTGCATTTTTTAAGGGACTTGTCGATAAATACAACTGGCAAGTTGTTGGATCATCATTCTACCCAAGCGAACTGCAAGCGGCTTTTCTGTGTGCGCAACTTGAGCATTTGGATGACAATCTATCACGACGCAGAATCCTATGGAACCAGTATGAGGAATTGCTTACCCCGCTCGAAGAGGAGGGGTTTCTGAGCCTCCTACGTGAACCGATTGGTTGTAAACACAACGCTCACATGGTGGCGATTATACTCAACAGTCCCGAAGAAGCTGACAGTCTACGACTGCATCTCAACGATCATGGAATACAAGCGGTCATTCATTACGTACCTCTTCACGAATCACCAGTCGGAGAAGGACTTGGTTACGAAGCAGACAATCTACCAATTACGTCCAAAGCAGCTTCTTCTTTGATTCGATTACCGCTTCATCTTTCCATGAATGAGGCCGATGTAGAATACATTGTTACGACTCTTCGAGCGCTTTATCAGGCACTTGATTGATTGATTCAATCAGAATCTTAGCCCCGTAAAACACCAGCACACCGAGGATAGGGGCGCTGATGAACTTGATCCAGTTCTGTAACAATTCGTCCGTTTCGATTGTAGATGTCGCCAAAAATCCTCCAGATAATGTCCATCCTGTTGCATGGACACCAATAAAACACCCAAACAAAACTGCCATCGAATGGGCATCGTTTTCGAGAATGATTTGATCGATTAGAATTGCCAGAACAATGAAAATCAGAACGCTTGCCAAACTGAACTGCGTAAACAAACAGAAAAGCAATTCATGAGAAATTGTGAGGCTTATCATCACATTTGAGTACAGGGTCGTTGCTTGAACTTCAATCGATTGCGAAAGCATGGTCAAAACAAAACATATTGTCAGGAGAAACAGACTGTTGCTGACATCTTGATTCACATTAACAGCCATTGCAAGACAGTATATTACAAATCCAGCAAACCAATATCGAGAGTCATCAATGGGTTGAGAATCTTTGAATGCACCTCGGAAAAATAAGATTGCAACCATTGTAATGGGAACCGTGTAATTCACATCTGGTGCAAACAAAAGCACGAACATCATAAATGGAGAAATGTATTGAATCATGCCGACAATCAAGTCACTGATTTGCATCGACGGATTTGCTGGTGCATTATCTGTTGACACATATTGCCCACCTAGCGTTTCTACTTAAATTTAGGTAAACCTAAAAATGTTCTCAGATTGGATTAACCATGGCAAAGTCCAGTGACCTTTGTGGGGTTGTTCTTGCGGGTGGTTGGGGTACTCGACTTATGCCACTTACCACATCAACCAACAAACATCTGTTACCCGTATACGATGAGCCGATGATCTGCAAGTCTATCGCAACCCTGGCGAGAATGGGAATTACAGAAATCATGATTGTTCTCGGCGGTTACTCTGGAAACTCATTCTTTGCACTTCTTGGAGACGGTCACCGATACGGTTTAGATATCCGCTATGCCTATCAGGAACAGGCAGGGGGCATTGCTGAAGCACTTCGATTAACCAAAGGTTTTGTTGGAACACGTAATGTTGCCGTAATTCTCGGAGACAATGTGTTTGAGCATTCGATGAAGCATTACGTGGATGAATTTGTTAGCGATGAAATACACGATTGCTACCTTTTCCTAAAGCCCGTTAATGACCCACAATCGTTTGGAATTGCATGGATTGATGGAAGCGGTCGAATCGTAAATATGCAGGAAAAACCGGAAGCTTCCGATTCCAATCTCGCCATCACAGGCCTCTACATCTACACGCCCAAAGTGTATACAATGATCGATGAAATTCTTGAAACAACGGGATACTCGAGCAGGGGAGAATTGGAAATCACTGACATCAACCGTTTGTTCATGCAAAAAAACCTCGCAAAAGGTTGCCATTTTGATTCGCATTGGGCTGATTGCGGAACCGTCGATGCATTGCTTGAGACTTCTGTCCTCATGAAAAAGTGGAATTTAGGACCTTGGCTTCCCCAAAAGGAGGCGTAGAATGAGAATTCTTGTTACAGGTGGTTGTGGTTTCATTGGAAATCACGTTGTACGTAACGCTCTATTGATTCCTGGAGTCGAGCGAGTCGTCAATCTTGATGCGTTGACATATTCAGGAAATCTAGAAAATCTGAAAGATATGGATGACTCACGATACCAGTTTATCCATGGCTCCATCAACGACAGTTCATTGGTTGATACTCTTCTTCGAGATGAAAACATCTCAGTTATACTTCACTTAGCGGCTGAAAGTCATGTTGATCGCTCGATTAATTCGGTTCAACCGTTCATTGAGACCAATGTTGATGGTACGCGTGTTCTTCTTGAATCAGTCGTGAAACGGACAATTGAAGGGGTACCAATTCATTTTGTCCATATTTCAACAGATGAGGTGTACGGGTCGCTAGGCCCAGAAGATGCAGCCTTCACAGAGGAAACTCCATTGAACCCACAAAACCCCTACGCTGCATCGAAAGCAGCCTCAGACATGTTGGTACAAGCTTTCATCAATACGCACAAAATATCTGCAATTATCACACGATGCTCTAACAATTATGGACCAAGACAGCACCCTGAAAAACTGATTCCTCTAATGACATTGAATGCATTAAACAACAAACAACTCCCCGTCTACGGAAACGGATTGCAAATCCGAGATTGGATTCATGTCGAAGACCACGCTAACGGTGTTTTGTCTGCGATGCTCGCTCTATACGTCGGGAGAATCTCAAGTGGAGAAGTTTTCAATTTTGGAGCCGATAATGAGCAAAAAAACATCGACATCGTCCAAAAAATTATTTCACAAACCAATGCAAGTGATTCATTAATTGATTTCGTTAAAGACCGACCAGGTCACGATAAAAGATATGCAATGAAATACAATAAAGCTGAAGAGGTTCTTGGATGGAAACCAGAAATTGATTGGAACACGGGCTTGATGGAGACTATTCAGTGGTACACAATAAACCCAGATTGGATTGATTCAACCAAATAAGAAGGCATCGAACTACTCTGTTTCGAGTAGTTTTCGAGCCTGTTTAACCATTTTTACCAGCTCAACTCGGGCTGAATCCGAAGAGTCAACCTGATTCTTGAATGCTAATCGAATGCTATGTTGCCCCTGACCCGTGGTTGCTATCATCTCAAATCCATAGCGATCAATTGCAGTCATGGTAGCCTCTGTAGTATCTGTTGCTTTACTCATTGCTTTGCAGTAGAGCACAAGTGCGTCAGAATGGTCATCGTTCATGTGTTCGACAATATCGTCTGCTGATTCAATCATTGGATCAGGGTCAGCATCAAACCATTTTGATTCGTTAACCCATGACATTCTGCCAAAGCCACCAATAAATCGAATTGAATCCACCTTGAGTTTGTAAAATCCAAAGTCATCCCAGTCTGCATAGGTGCTAGCACTTTCATGGATTTGAAGGAAGCAGTGCTTCACAGCGTCTCTCTCATGTTCCTCAACGAGAGTACAATGACCAACCAGAGTCACTCGTCCATGTGCCAAGGGGTTGCCTTCTCCATTTTCAGCAATCAGCAACGAAGCTTTTGAGTCGACATTGAGATTTTTTGTATGCTCTGCGAGTTGACTTACCAAGAAAACAGGATTTCCTTCGTGCATTGCGTAGGTCACAAACGAACCATAGGGGAATCCGTCTGCTCGCTGTGAGACTGTACACAAAGTTGCCACATGCATCTTGGAAGCAATCGTTCGAGCATATTCCGCATGCGAAGGCCTGGCCACATTCTTGTCGTAAAGCAGTTTTGGCGTGAGCGAGGCTGTTCCGTCTTTTGGAGAGTGTTGTGTGTATTTCTTCGGTTCGTGTTTTTCTGACATCTTCATCATCTATCCTTCGGTTTTATCGTTAACCTGTTCCCAAAACAAATTATCTTGGTTCGATTCGCCATCTAACTCATCCTGCACATGTACCCAGAACCTGTTGTCTTCTTCCGAATCAACAACATCTGCGGTTACCCCAAATACATTTTGTATGTTTTCTGGCGTTAGCACTTGACGAGGAGTTCCCTCTGCAACAATTTCACCATCGCTCATCAGAAGAATTCGATCGGCAAATCGAGCGGCCATGTTTATGTCATGGATTGCAACAAGTGCTGACTTTGGAGATTTTGAATCCGAGACGAGAAGTCTCATTTTCTTCATGACCTGAATCTGATTCTTAAGGTCGAGATCACTCGTCGGTTCATCTAAAATAAACAACCGTGGTGATTGTGCGATTGCTTTTCCAATGATAACTCGCTGTCGTTCACCTCCAGATAATTGGTTTAGTTTTCTGAAAGCAAACTTTTCAAGGTTCAGAAATTCAATTGTTTTAGAAACTATTTCTCTGTCCTTCTGACTAATATTCCAACCGATGTATGGTCTTCGACCAAGCATGATGGTATCGTACACATCGATTGAAAAGC
>MDSX01073962.1_pt1 | contig 11992 bp, 8 predicted proteins | sample 811141 | NCBI WGS metagenome assembly MDSX01 (sample SAMN05326642, study PRJNA326480) | marine metagenome | isolation source: seawater | place: Atlantic Ocean: South East | collected 2010
TGAAAATTGTTTAACAGTAGATATTTTATATCCAAATCCTAAACATAAATATAATTTTGTTCTATTACGAAAAATAGTTGATAAAATATTAAATCTATTCTCAATATTGTTATTATACATATATATAAATAAACTAATAATATCTCTAAATTGTAATGGTTTATTATCATCCAATTGACAAGCAAGCAAATATATAAATATTGGATTTTTAATATGTATATGTTGAATACAATAATTACTTGATAAACAACATTCATTTAAACAACGTTTTCCATTTGATTTAATATCTCTATAAATGCATCTCATTATTTATTTAAAATTGTTATTAATATTTTATATAACTAAAATTGCTTGATAATGATTATTATTTATACGTAATAAATATATCGTATTTTCTTCAAAATTATAATCTAATTCAGGTAATGTTTGCATAATACTTATTTTTAATACTCCTTCTATAAATGTATCAATTAAGTCTTTATCATATTGATTTGCATATTTAGTTGTATCACTTATATATTCCGCAATTATTTTTCTAAATTCAGTTAGTGATTTTGGTTTTTTTTCTAATTCTTTAATTTGCCACGTTTGATGTATTTGTGTTTTATATTCTTTAATTTGTAAAGTGCCTAAATATCCAAAAGTATTTTTAGAAATACCTTTATCATTTCCTTTTTCTGTTTTTTTTGCTAATGTTTCAATTCTTAACCAATTTACAAATTCTTGTTCTGTTATTGTTTCTTTCAATCCTGATCTTAAATTAAAACATTTAACAAAACTCATAATTTTTTTTTTATGTTTTAAAACTACATAAATAGCACGATAAAAACAACTTCCATCACCATCAACATCAACTACTTTATACTTTGTATTATACTTTGGATCAAGTAGTGGATCATTTGGATCTATTGTTATAGCAAAATTATCTTTAATTGCTTTAGGTGAATCTTTAGAATCTTTAGGTGAATCTTTAACAAGATCTTTAGGATCTTTAGAATCTTTAGGTGAATCTTTAGGTGAATCTTTAGAATCTTTAGAAACTTTAGGTGAATCTTTAGAATCTTTAGGTGAATCTTTAACAAGATCTTTAGAATCTTTAGAATCTTTAGGTGAATCTTTAGGTGAATCTTTAGAATCTTTAGGTGAATCTTTAGGTGAATCTTTAGGTGAATTTTTAGAATCTTTAGGTGAATCTTTAGGTGAATCTTTAGGTGAATTTTTAGAATCTTTAGAATCTTTAGATGAATCTTTAGGTGAATTTTTAGAATCTTTAAGTGAATCTTTAGGTAGATCTTTAATTGGTTTATAATCTAAATTTGTTTTAAATAAATCAAAATTAATTGGTATAAGTTGTTTTGAATCAACATAAGCATTGTAATCATAATATTTACCTTCGTATTCTACACATTTAATGTTATCTTTAGTAATAAGTTTTCCTTTAATATCTCGTGTTTTTTCATAATTCATATGAGCCATATGTTTAATTTCGTCATCTATATTTGGTTTATAAGCTTCCAAGTTTTTATCTAAATTATAAGCCCACTTATAACAATCTAAACCATTTTTCTTAGCGTGAATATTACAATCAAATGCGCTTTCTTTCATTAAACTTAATAACTTATCAATATTCTTTTGTTTTAATTCTGCTTTTTCAAATATAACTTGATCGGTAGTCTTAGATCTATGTTTTATTCTAAAAGTTTCATCAGTTTTTTGACTTTCTGTGGCTTCGGTTAAATATAAAAATGTTTTAACTTTACGTTCTTCTTCTGGAAGACTTGAATGACTATGATTACGAACTGCCCGTCCAATTACCTGTTTTAAAATTGTCATATTCCAATGTGGTTCTAACATTAAAACAGATCTAACACATTTTAAACTTATACCTTCAGCACCACTTAGTGTAATTATTAATATTTTGATCTTTTCACCTCTAGTATTATCACTACTATTAAATAACTTAATTTGTTTATCTGCTATATCTTTATCCAAATCATAAATCATATAATTAACACTATTTGCAGGAATATCAAATTTACCTTTAGATATTTCAACTTTACCAAATCCTAATAAATCTAAATATACAGTTAACATACCAACACCTTCTAATGTTCTAAACTGAGAATATACTAATACTTTTCCATCTGTTTCATTAATATCTTTAATCATTTCCATATATTTAGCACTACAATCTTGTAGTAAATCTTTTCGTTCTTTTATATCTTCAATACTCTTAACTTTACTTATAAATTTTTGTTTAACATCCTGTAAATGTTTATCATAATAGTTTTCACCTTCATATTTAAGATCATCATCATAGTTAGTTAACATTTTCTTAAATTCAGCTGGAAACTCACGAATAATACCTTCAGGAAAACTAAAATTACTTACTGCCCTACTATATGTTTTATATACGCTTGATTCATCATTATTTTTCTTTATTTGTTTTTTTACTTTTAGTCCTTGATCAATACTATCTTCAATTTTTAATTTTTCTAGTAATTGTTTAAATTGAGGATTAGATAAATACACATATTTAATAATTAATCCGGATTCTTCTGGAAAATCAGTTTTATTTTTATCAACAAAACTTACTAAACCCATAATACGTCTTTTAAAAAGATCAGTATTGATATAACCATTATGTTCTCCATTTACATAATTATAAAAATATTTTTTAAAGACTTCTTCATCCGGTGGAAAAGCATAATCAGTAATAGTTTTAAGTTTTTTATCACTTATTTTTGATAAAATATCTGCAAGTTTCCATTTATCATAATGAATATAATTATCTACAGTTTTAATAAAGTTTTCAGGAAGAAATTGTATAATATTATTATCAATAATATCAATATATTTTTTATATTTTGTTAAATCGGTTTTATCAGGAATCTTATATGTTATAATAGGACCACGTAATAAATTACATAAATGTAATATTTCATATGGATTATTAATTATAGGAGTTCCACTTAATAATAATATTTTACATCTTTTAGCATTCATTATATATTCATATAATGGTGCTGATAATTTACTTTTATTTGATACTGTTCTAATAAAAGTATGTGCTTCATCTATTACAACTAAACTATCACTAAATACTGAATCAAATATGTTAAAATCTTTTAATTTTAATGTATCAATAAATAATAATGGTTCTGTATTAATTACTGAAATAATTTTTTCAAGTTTATTGTTATCACTTTCTTGAATATCTTTTACATTTAATCCTTTAACTAAATTAGGTAATATAACATATTTTTGTTTTTCAGCATCTTTATAAAAATTACCTTTTGCATTTATACCAAATTGTTCTTTAATTTCTTTTAAACCTAATCCATAAACTCTTTTCCAATTTAATTTTTGTAAATATTCATTAAACTTTTTTATATTAATTTTACCTTTTAGAGCATTAACTTTAGTTGCTGTAAGACCATTGTAATGAATAAAATTAATTCTATTTAAAATTATTTCTTTAATACTTTTATCAATTTCAGCTTTTTCAGTTTCATCACATTCTTTATATTTTTTACCCGTGTCTGATAATTGTGCATTACCTTTAGCATTAAAAGACCATTGTTTTGTGTATTTATATTTTTTAAAATCACTATGTAGTAATAATTCTTTAATATAATTATTACGTAATGAAGCAGGTAATATTACATATATTTTTTTATTTGTTTTTAAATATTGATTTACTAATGTTATTGATGTTGCTGTTTTACCTGTTCCAAGTTCGTGATATAATAATAATCCTCTATAAGGACTATTAATATTTAAATATTTATCAATTAATATTTGATGTTCAAATGATTTACTTTTAATTTCCTTAATTTTATTAGGATGAAACTTATTTTGTATATAATCTATATATCCTACACGATTTGGTAAAACATAACTTGTCATCTTACCTATTTTTAAGATAAATTATTTTTATATTTAATATAAATAAAAAATGTCGTCTATTAATTTTATTAATACAACTACACATAATAAAACAGTACAAAGAACACCTATTAATAATATAACTAAAACAGAATGTAAAGTAATTTATAATAATATACAGCAAGGATTACCTATTAAAAATCCAAGAACAGGTAAATCAATTGTATATCATAGTCCTATTACACAAAAAATACTCAAAACCTGTTATACAAAATACAAAATGACACAATTACCTAATGTAATTAATCCTAGAAATCTATTTGGTAATGCGACACCACCGCAATTATCACCATCTTCAAATTCACCACCAGGATCTAGAGCAAATTCACCACCAGGATCTAGAGCAAATTCACCACCAGGATCTAGAGCAAATTCACCACCAGGATCTAAAGTAAATTCACCACCAGGATCTAGAGCAAATTCACCACCAGGATCTAAAGTAAATTCACAACCAGGATCTAAAGTAAATTCACCACCAGGAGCTAAAGTAAATTCACAACCAGGATCTAAAGTAAATTCACAACCAGGATCTAAAGTAAATTCACCACCAGGAGCTAAAGCAAAACTAAGTTTTGCAAATGTAGCAGATACAATAAAAAAATCAACAGATAAAAAGAAATTTGAAAAAATAACAGAAGAACAATGTAGAAATGTAATTAATCAAATAGCAACAAATAAACCTATTGAGAATCCATTAACAGGATATGAAATAACAAAAACAAGCGGTATAACAAAATATATTCTATACCATTGTTATTATACTAAAAATATAAAAGAAGTTGAAGATGTTGTTAATGTAAATACATTAGGACCAAAACCAAGTTCTACTAAAATATCTGTACAAATACCAAATATTTATAATGATATTTACAATAAATTCAATGATTTAAGATCAAATTATTCAGAACAAAAATTATATGATTTAATAATAGAATCTGAAATATTAATAGATCTAACATATTTTATTAATTATATTGAATCTTGTAAAAAAATTGAAAAACAGCAAACAATAACATATGAGCAATTAACTACACATATAAATCACTTACTTTCATTATGTGAAATTAATACTAAAAATAAAATTATGTGTTATGATGATATATTTTTAAATGATTTTGCTTTATTAAAAAGTAAAAATATAATTACAGAATCAATACAAAACAATAAATTTAATATTGATCATTGTTATTTTTATGAAGATATTTATAAAAATAATTTAAATCCTTATACATATGATGAAAATGATATTATATTATTAAATGCAGCATTTAATAGAATATATATATTTAATTATAATACTAATTTTACTTTTGCACCTAATAATAAATATATATTTAAATTAAAAAATCCGCAATTGCTAAATAATATAATTAGTGAAAATAATAAAACACTACCTAAATATTTTGCACATAATTTTATAGATAAAACCGAAACAAATAATAAACTTAATTATCTTACCGCATTTTTAAATTGCTTTTCACAAGATTTTCTACAAAATATAGAAATTACTGAAAATGAATCTATTAAAAAGTTTAGTACTATAAATGCATTATTTCCAAATATAAAAACTAGAGAATGTGAAGATCTTACAACAATATTATTTAATAATACATCGTTTAACTTATTAAAAATATTAATGCCTATTACTGCTAATAATTTTGATGGAACAATATGTCATAGCACAGTTGATAAAAATGTATATTTGTATAATTTACTAAATTATCAGTCTTATAATATACCACTTCCAGACTTATTAAATATTTCAAAAGCTTATAAAAATTATGGCATTAGACCATTTAGCACAGACCTAAATAATGCATTATCTAATTTTGTTAATGATCCTAATATAGAAATATCAGATGAAATTAAAACTAGAATAATGAAAACATTTGATTTTATAAATCAAAATTATAGTGAAAAAAGTATTAATTATGATAAATCAATATTTGTATTTCACGGAACTTCTGGAAAATTAAATTCAGATACTATAACAGCATTATTATCAACTTCTTTTAATATCAATATAGCTATAACTTATGCATCACATAATATAAATCCACATATTTATGTATTCCGTATTAATACAAATACTATTAAATATATTAATTTTAATGATAATCTACAACAATTATTATTATTACCGGGAACTAAAATAATTGAAAAAGGAACTTTAAATAATAGTAATTATACATTTATATTATGTGATATTGAAATACCACATCAAAATTATATTAAAAAATTAATACATAAAATTAAAACGTATAAATCAAAATATAGACTTACTTCGTATCCTATTAAAATACAAAACTATACAAATGATTACATAAATGTAATTTCATATCCAACTAACATATATAATAATAATACTATATTTAGAAATACAGTTTATAAAACTTATGATAATAAATATTTATTTTGTAATATGTTGCAAGAAAGTGCAAATAAAGATAATGTATTTTTAAATCTTAAATATACTATTCATCAATTAATAATTAACAATATATATAGTTATTTTTTAACAGACAATATTATTAAATATAATTTACTTGATTTTAATAATGGTAAGATCTTAACAGGTTGGAAATATGATAATACATTAATAAATACAGCAAATAAACCAGATTATAAATATGACTTTAATTTTATTATTATAGATATATTATGTAATAATTTTGATTTAGCTAATAAAATAAGTTACCTAATAACAACAGACAATAAAGTTAAAAAGGTTTGGTTTAAAACTACCGGTATATTTAATGGTGTTGCCCTACAAACTATAACAAGTGATGATACTGATTCATTAAACACTATATTTGAAAAAGATAAAAATACTATTATTAATAATACTGAAATCTATAAAAATAATAAACAAGATATAAAACCTTTTGTAGATAAATATATTGCTTTAATACAACAATTTAAAACTGATAATATTATAAACAAAATTATAGAAAATTATACAGATTTAATTGATAATGTTTTAGATATACCACAATCAAAAGAAGAATATAAAGATATTAAAATATTACTTGATACTATACAAAAATATTTTAATGCAAAAGTAGATTATATGTTGGCTTTGAATAAAAATGATTTAATTTTACAAATAAATAATAAAATGTCACTATTAGGTGGAAAAGATAAAAAACTTTCTTCTAGTTCTTTAGATAAATCCATTATACCTAAAAAATCAAATAAAAAACAACAAGAATATATGGATACTAATCCAACTACATATGATGAATATAGTTATGAAATTACTCCACAATATTATTCTTCATCACAAACTATTAGTTCTAAATCTTTTGAAGCAATTTATAAAAAATATTATACTTGATCGCAAGATACTAGTATAATACCCAAACCAATTAAAACTATTCCTATTATTCCTATATTACTAATATGAAATTGATTTGTGTATATACTATAAATTAATAACAACATTATTTCTAAAGCTACAAAACTTCTAAAATAAGCAGGATTTGGACATATTTTAATTATGTAGTATGATAACAATATAACACCAAATACAACTATACTATATATATAATATTTTGGTTTATATAATTCATCTAAATTAGTAGTATTATAATTAATAATATAATATATTAATGCTATAAAACCAATTATTATTGTTGTAATAGTTGGAAATAAAAACTTATCTGTTTTATCTAATTTTTGAAATAATATTAATCCTGAAGTTATTACACTTCTTAAGATCGCTAAAGGTATCCATATCATTTTATTTTACTTTGTTTTAATTCTTCACGACATTCTTTTATTTTTTCTTTTATCTGTCTTAAGATACCTTTATCTCTTAATTCAGTTTGATTTAATTTATCCATCAATAGATGCGCTAATTCTGTTTTAAATGTCATTTATTTTTATAATTCATAATAATTTATTCTTCTTCCAATTCTCTTAATTCGTTATCTAATTCTTGTATAGCACCAACTAGATATGCTATTATTTTAGTTTCTTCTAAAACTTTATATTTATCAGTATCATTAACAATACTAGGTATTACTTGTTCTACTTCTTGTGCTATAAATCCTACAGAATCTTTATTATTTTTAATCCATTTAAATTCAACCGGATTTAAATTACTAACAATATCACAACAGTTTGTTAAAGTATTTATATCTTTTTTAAGATTTATATCTGAACTATGATATGTAGCGAATGCTGTAATATCGTGTTCCACATATAATTCTTTATTAACAAATAAATTACAATCTATATCAAGTGTTGACTTAACTGTTGATATTTCGCTGAACTCTGCATCATCACCATCACTAGGTGTTAATTTTTTTATAAAAAATTCAGGTAATACGTTACAGTTTTGATCTAAATAACCAACACAAGGAATGTTAAATTTAATATGTGCAAGTCTATTCCTACTATTACTATTGCTATTGCGGTTACCAAAAATAAGAGGTGTAGGTGTGTTTAATCCCTGTGCAATTACGTAATTTAATTGATATTCAATAGCGTTTTCATTAGATATTTCAGGATCTATTAGATTTCTTCGTGTATCATCAAAATTAATAACATTCTCGTTAGTAACATTATAATAAATTGTAATTCTTGATTTTGATACTAAATTAAATCTATATTGATTATTCATATTTTTTTAATCTATTACTAATATTTTTAATACTATCAACTATATACGCTATTAATTTATCTTGTTTTATAGTTTTAATTATTTTGTCATCTAATGTAGTATCTCTAACAAACTCAGGTAATATTTCTTCAACTTCTTGTGCTATAAATCCTATAGTTTTTTTATTATTATTTTTCCAAGTAAAACTTACAGGTCGTAATTTATTTATTATTTCTAATCCATTTGTAATATTTTTAACATTATTTTTTAATCTAATATCTGAAAAAATATTATTAGCAAAAGCAGTTATATTTCCCCTAACTTCAAGTTCACCTTGAATCGAAACATTATCATCAATAACTAAACCTTTTAAACTACCATCAGGATCATACCAATTATAAAATTTATCAGACATAATAATATTTTTAGGTATGCTATTCACTAGTTCAATATCATAATAACCAATGTTTGGTAAATGTGATTTAACTGTTATTGTATTAGTCTTTATAAACGCTAAACTCTGTTGTTCTGATGCAGAATGCTTTACATTTTTTGTAAGTTCAATTCCGGCAGTTAAATTACTATCATCATTGTTATTAAAATTATTATGATCATCACTATTAATTTTATAATAAATTGTTAAATTTGGAGAATCAGTAAATACATTAGGATCTATTATTACGGGCATTTTTTATCTTTGTAATACGATTTTTTAAAGTTTTAATAGAATCTACTAAATATGGTATTAGTTTATGTTCTTTAATCATTTTATATTCTTCTTCTTTTATTAAATTTGGAAAGATTTCTTCAACTTCATTTGCTATAAATCCTATTTCATATTCATTATTTTTTTTCCAATTAAAACTAACAGGTCTAAGTTTTTCTATATTTTCTAATGAATTATTAATTGTAGAAATATCATATTTCAAATTACTATCAGATGAAAAGTTAAATGAAGAATATGCAGTTATATTGCTGTTAACTATTAAATCTTTTTTAATATATAAATTACAGTAATATACCGCATAATTATTAGAATAAAAATCAAAATATCCACGTGGATATGTATTGTTTTGTAAATTTGAACAGTTTTCAGTATTAAAATTAGTAATAACATCTACATCATCTGAATAATAATTACAAAGTCTAAAATTCTCTATATTTATTAACATATCTTTTATATCAATACAATTCGTAATATCAACTATACAAGGATGTGATGTATTATCTATTTTTTTGTAATTAATTATAATATTTTCATTTGCATTATAACTATCAATAAGTATATCAGTCATATTTCTATTTCTTTAACAAAAAAAAGAATGATTACAGAATTCAATAAAAATTATTTTAATAATAAATCAAATTTAATAGTGTTTTCAAATTCTACAGTGTTAACCAATACTAATTTTTATTATAATTTTATTTCATCAACTAAAAACGATATTAATATTCATTGTTTAAATCAAGATAACATTTACTTATCAATATATGATAATAAAACTATATATAATAATTATGATTTTATAGGTATTTTTACAAAAGAATATGATCATCATACAATTTATGAATATTTAGATTGTAATACAATTTATATTCATAAGTCTAATTTATATGTAGCTATTAATGATAAAATATTGCCTTTAATAAAAATTAATATTGAATCTATTATTAAAAGTTACAATTTATATTTTAATACTAATTATTCTATAAAAAACTTGAATTATATGCCATTCACTATGTCAATAAATGCTATTTATCCAATTCATATATTTAAAAAATTATGTAGTTGGTTATCAATTTCAAATATAGATTTACATTATCAAATAGCAATTTTTATTGTTTTTGAAAATTTAAATATTGAATATTTAGATATTCAATATGAATTAAAATATTATAATAATATTCCTTCTTTAGAATATTTATATTTATCTGATGTTTTTGATACAAATATAACAACTGAATATATTGAAAATATATCTGAAAATGCTTTAAAAACTATTAAATATAATAATATGATAATTAAACAAAAATACACAGGAGATCGTTATTCTATTATTGTAAATGATAAAGAATATTATAATAATTTAGATCCATATGATCCTGTTCCATTTTATTATAACAATAAATTACACATAATATTTAATGGATTAACTCATAAAAATATTAATAATACTAAATGTCATCGTAAAATGTATTTAACAGATTTAAATAGTTTAACAGAATTAAAATATACAAAAATAATTGAAAAAAATTGGATTCCTTTTATACATAATAATTTATTATATTTTATAACTTCTTTTAATCCTTTAACATATTATGACTATCATAATAATATTTTTATTACTAAAAAAAATAAATACAATTACTATCCAAAAGGTAATTTAATACGTTATAAAAATTATTATATTGGTTTATGCTATCATAAAGAATATAAAAATAATATTAAATATCAAGGTGTATTTGTATATTTTATTGATCCTATAACATTTGATATTATTAAAATATCAAAACAATTATTATTTAAATATTGTAATAAAACACCTAATTTACCAATTAAATGTTTTGATCATAATGATACATTAATAACACTTAATAATATTATTGTAAATATATCATCTACAATTTATAAAAAAAATTTAGTATATTCAATAATGCCACTATATATATATGAACATAATAGTGAACTATACATAATTGTTAATATTCAACATTGTTTGTCTTTTATTTATAAATTAAAAATAAAACCATTTTAATCTTTCTTGAAATGCAAGATAACCAATTTCAAAATTTTCATCAATTACAAAATCCTGTATATCTTTTAACTTATTTGTATTATTTTCTGATTTAATTTTATCCGTTGCTGTTTCTTGTATATTATCTAAATTTAATGAATATTTATAATAATTTTTATTTGTAATAACATTAATATTTTCATTAACATAATTAATTGCTTTTATTTCTTCATTTATTATTACTTCCTCATGATCAGTTTTGTTAAATGTAACAGAATTGATATAATTAAACTTATATATCGTAGATTTACCAGCTGAATAATTTGCAACATATAAATTATTTGAAGCATTTGTTGTTATATTTGCGATTACATTAGCTATAGGGTTATGGTTATTATAAATTTTTATACTTTGTACTGTAGATTTAAATTTATTAAAATATATAATATATTTATCATTATTTACAAAATATATATCATTCCTTAAATTATTAATAATACTAGTTGGTCTATAAAGCCTAAATTTAGTACTTCGTTCTGGTTGTGTGGGTCTAGGTCCATCATCATTTATATGAAATCCTTCTTCACCAACAATTGGTGTTGGATCTATGCTAGTAGAAGTTTTTTCATATATTACAGAATTTTTTGTATGAGCTATATATATAGTATTATTTGGAAGAACTGTAAAATTATTTATAATACCA
>MDSX01096766.1_pt1 | contig 11988 bp, 13 predicted proteins | sample 811141 | NCBI WGS metagenome assembly MDSX01 (sample SAMN05326642, study PRJNA326480) | marine metagenome | isolation source: seawater | place: Atlantic Ocean: South East | collected 2010
CGCGGTCGTGGTCGTGGTCGTGGTCGTGGTCGTGGCCGTCGTCGTGGCCGTCGTCGGGGCGTCGCGTCGTGCGAGACGGGACGAGCGGCGCGTCGGAGCGCGTCGGAGACGGGAGAATGTATGTATGCATGGTATGCATGAAATTAACCTCGGTATTTACAATAATGTATGGAGAATTTAAACCATGACTCTTAGTTCACGATACCAGGTAAGTGTCACACCTAACACTTATATGTAGCGCTAAATCATCGTTCTCGAATTGACTATGTCAAAAATGTGGACAATGTAAGAAAGGAATAAACCATTACTTCTGGTTGACGATACCAGGTGATTGTCACACTTATATGGATCGCTAAATCGACGTTTTCGAATTAACGATGTCAAAAATGTCAACAATGTATGGAAGAAATGGACCTCCACTCCTGGCTGACGTACCAGGTGATTGTGACATTTTGTCAAGTCGAAGTCCTGTAAAATCGGCTATGCCGAATATTATTGATTTGAAGCGCCTTGCTCGGCCTCTTAATTGCTACGTATAATACTAAGTATAGTATAAGGTACTGTGCAGCTCACCCTACCCGATCTCGACAGCATGCCCGCAGGACCCTTTTCATCTTCTGTCGGAGTCGGGCGCGCCGAGCCTGAATGGGCGGCACTTAATAAGGTCACGGAACTCTGCGGCCACGGTATTTATTTTTCTCTGTCATCGCCTTCATAATTAAGACCTTATGTTACCTTTCCGTACCTTGTTAAAATCATCGGGCGTGTCTTTGATCCCTGTTTTGAAAGATAATACATAAACGTCTGGTAATCTCACAGACGCGCCCTTGATACTTTCGCAAGATATTTTAAATGGCGATTTGTCTTCGTGTTCTGAAGAGTTTGATTTGCTCATCGTTGGCGCGGGACTGTCTGGGGCAGTGATAGCTGAGCGTTGCTCTAAAATCTTAGGGATGACATCTCTCATCATTGATAAAAGAAATCACATCGGTGGCAATTGTTATGATTACGTCACGGCCGAAGGCATAAGGGCCTCGAAATATGGTGCTCATCTTTTCCATACAAATTCTGAACGAGTTTGGGAATATGTGCAAAAGTTTTCACAATGGGTTCCTTTTGATCACTGGGTGAAGGGCAAGGTGCCGGACAATGAAGGAATCAAGCAACTTGTCCCCATACCACCGACACAGGCAACGATCAACAGTCTATTTAGGTTGAATATATGCGATGAAACACAAATGGAAGCATGGTATGCGGCTAATCGTGTGTCCCCGGCTACTGAGCAGCCCGAAAATGGCGAGGAAGCAGCCTTATCAAGAGTCGGTCCTCTTCTGTATGAGAAGATCTTCAAGCACTATACCAAGAAACAATGGGATAAGTACCCAGCAGAACTAGATGCTTCTGTTTTGCTGCGCCTTCCTTGTCGGACATCCACGGATGATCGTTATTTCACAGACGACTGGCAAGCACTTCCTGCGCGCGGTTACACACGAATCTTTGAGAATATGCTGCTCGAAGACCCAAACATCACCATCCGCCTGAATACTGATTTTTTTGCTCTCAAATCTGCGAATGCACTCCCAAAACACAAGCTTCTTGTTTACACAGGACACATAGACTCATATTATTCCAGTCTTGGAATGCCAAAGCTGGAGTATCGCTCTCTTCGCTTTGAAGAAGAGTACATCTCAAACCCTGATGGTGGCTTCTACCAGGAGGCGATGGTCGTGAACTATCCTTCTCCAGATGTTGAATTTACTCGCATCGTTGAATACAAACATACTCCAAATCAGCCACTTGGTGAAGTTCGACGCACTCTGATAGCGAGAGAATATTCTACCTCGGTGGGCGAGCCATACTACCCAGTACCGAACCCTGAGAACCGTGCGCTCTACGAGAGATGCACAAATGGCTGCGAAAGAGAAAGGTATCTGCTTCGTAGGAAGGCTTGCCTCCTACAAATACTTCAACATGGATCAAGCAATCTTGAATGCGCTTGAAATGTTAGATAATCTTGTGGAAACCGGAAAACTCGAACCCAAGCGAGGGCTCGAAAACTTGGGCAGCTTGCCCAAGTGATGCGATGCAACTCCAAAATAATAACGACAAGGAGCCGCCGGCGCTCGGATGATGAGCAACAAGGTTTTATTTAGGGGAGTATCCTGTCTGGTGGGCGGGCTGCAAGGTTTAATAAGCGAAGCAGTTATGTATTGCAACCTTCTTGATGATGAATCGTCATGAAAAAAATGAATCTGTGTACCATTTTTTAAAATGGGGGCCCAGGCAGTGCGTGGCACACCTCAGAAAGAAATGGTAACACAGCTGGAAAATGAACATATCAATTTCCCTAACACATCGTGACGACGGGGTTTCGCTTTGGACCGCTTGAATTGGCTGTCCCCAGTACACTCTAGGTGCGGAAGGCCAAGCGGAAGGCCAATGCGACCTTCAGGCTTAAACGCTGGCACCACGATATTTTCTCATCAGGTGGGTAGTATTTTATGCAGGTATGATCGAGTAATTGAAGATAGATGTGATTATCGGTCCTTCTTGTTCTATCTTCACACGACGATTTACACAATGTAAGCGAGAATTTAGCCCAAACCGCGTGACAAAAATATCCTTGATTCCTCAAAAAGACTTATTGGACCCAGCGAAGCGTAGTAAAGCCGCGCGGCGGCATAGTCAGCAAGCGAATTATTGTAGTTCTCCAGCGCATCGGTGATAGCTTTTGAAAGGTCATACGTGTACTGTTCAAGGTTTTCGTCTGGTGATCCAGCAACTCGGATGGGATAGGGGACATCTGCGAATCTTGAACCCACGTTGCAGATGTTGGTGATCACAACGCTGCCGAAAAGTGCGGCCTCCATGGGGACCCGCTCTGAACCGACCATGCAGTCATCATAGACAATCTTTGCGTCCTTCATGAGTCGCAACAGATCTCCCCTTGGCATCCCACTGGCGGTCACAAACTTTGTGCCCGGCACACGAGAGATAGTTTCGCGCACAACCTTGTCATATGCGTCTGGAAAAGCAGCGAGCCGTGTGTCATCTTCAAATATGACGATATTTTTCTTCGGCGTTGCAAAATCGTCGACGTATATCCTTCCTGAGGGAAGCATTTTCGTATGAGCATAGGCTTCACGAACGATACTCGGGGTAAGATACGGGGTGAGCTGATACTCTTCTGCGAGATCGACTTGGATCCCGTGATTACCCGGCATCCAATATGGGTTCCCCTGCTGGGGTCGTGAGATGTAGTATGCATGAGATATTAATTCGCAACCTTCGTCCATGGATCTGTCAGAAACGTCCCCACCCCGCAGGAGCCAAACAAATATTTTCTCTGCTTTCGGGAAACGTAACCTAATGTCTGCACAGCGGCGAATCTCGGGCACGATCACGACACTACCGTCTGATACCTCGTGATCTTCAGATATAACGTTACCTGCCCATTCAGGGTATTCGTTCACGAATGCGAGTGGAGGTTCCTGCGTCAGCGCCTTAATGTCCCAAATAGACCCATCCGCGGCCTTCTTTAGAGCCAGAAACAATTGCAGGAGCGCCTCTGGCCCACCGGTCATTGCGTCGATGAGCTCCACGAAAACAGTATTTTTGACACTGAGTGATTTGCTTTCCGTAACGTGTTTTTCGCTCGCAGTACGGCTCCGACCCCGGGTGCCGATTTCCCGTTCTTACATAAATGAAGATATGTAGATATCAAATCTTCGTTCGTATTATTACGTAATAGGAAGGTACGAATCGAAGGTACGAAACGAAGGTAATATCTTCCCGAAGACTCAAACTATGGGTGAGTAGCCCTTCTTAGTCCTTCTTTCACCGAAGCTCATCGATTAAATGTGACTTCGTCATTCGTCACCAGTGGACTGGTTCCTCGTCCCAAATTAGTAGCTCCACTCGCCAGCTCGAATGTTTCGAATGGATATATTCTGCTTGCTTGCTTGCGTTTGTTACTAACCTGTTCCTTGACTCTCGGATTGTACAGACCAGGCAAGCTGTCGTTGCCGAGGTATTTCGAATCAAGTACACTGTCACTGGTAAGCGATGTTCAGAGATTCTATCACGAGAGAGGGACGAAGAGGGAAAACGTTCACGGCTACAACACAACGCGCATTGTTGCTGTTGGCCTCAACCTGCCTTTTCTTGGGCTCAGCTTACGCGCTCCTTCGGCGATTTGGACGGGATATTGTCCAGGGAAGTGGGGGCGATCTGCAAATGAGATCTGGACATTTATCCACCAGGCTATCTTCGGCACGTCGCGGGAGTCCTTATATCGTTTGCTGGATACTGCGTTCAAGCTCGAAAGAAGATTTCCTCAAGTCTGAGGCCATACGTTTCGGCTGGGGGCGACATTGTGATCACCTTGAATACATAGATCGCGGGACACCTGGAATTATGGCAGACTGGGAAGAAGGTCATAAGCACATTGCTGGCAAAAGTTTCAGGGCCTGGCAATTCATTGATGAAAAGTACGTAAGAGATGCGGAAAGGACAGGTAATCGAACCGTAGATTTTGCGGTGAAGGCGGATACAGATACTTACATTATCGGTGATCATTTGCGAGAATATTTGAATCGCTTTGACCCGGATTTGCCTCACTATATCGGTAAGCAGCTTATGCATGCTGAAGGCTACCCGATGGTAGCCGGCACAGCTATTATCCTGAGCCGAGCAGCTTTGAGAATCTTTGCGAAAGCAAGTTATAAGTCTGCAGGCAAGTGTACTTGGGAGGGTTGGTTTCCCGGCGCTGAGGACGTCGCATTGGCTTTATGCCTACGGGAACATGGCGTATATCCCCATGATACAAAGGATGCCAACGGGGCGGAGCGATTCATGGTCCTCAACCCTAATAAATTGCTGAGCACAGCTACACCCCTTCCTGAGTGGTATGTGAAGATGAGCATGAACAAAGAAGCAGGCAAGGCATGTTGCAGTCCTGATGCCATTGCGTTTCATCATGTCACACTCAAGCAATTGAACGATGAAGAACCCAAGCGAATAGACGGCGAATGGTCATGGATCGATTTGTCCACAACTCTCGGCGCTGGTAGCGCCAATTTCAGTGAAGTCCAACTTAGACAATGAATAAACTTTTGCGAAGTTCGCGATGCCCGGCATGGTCGATCAGATAAATGCAGTCTGGAATGACGTCTCACTTCTTGTCGTTCTGCCTATTTTCATGTATGTCGACAAGTCAACATCAGGTTTGAACTTGGCCTTGTCGCTGTAGTTCTGTCTTCGCGTTAAGTGGCTTACTCTTTGTCTGGTACCTTCGAAGGTTTTGATTCAAGACCCAGACAACAAGGCTGTTGCATGAAGAACATGGCGAGTGGCGAATTTCTCGGCTTCGCCTGAGCTTTGTCGGTCGGGGAGAACGTACACGTTTTCCCCCCCTCCCGAATACCTAGTGATTGAAGTTTAATCGCGCGCAATATATTGGCTCTTCCTATGTTATTATTCTTATTTCATATCTTTATCTCTGTTGTGGCAAGTTGTATTGTTCCAGCGCCATGCATGTCAACACGATGACTATGCCAAGGTTTGACTGTAATGCATCTTTTTACATGGTAAGAATGTAAGAATAAATCACCCAACACCGCTGACTGGAAGGATGAAGTGCTCGAGGAGTTGGAAGTAGAGGAATGGACAGACGCACATGAGGATAAGTGCGGGTCGGCGCGCGTAGCCATGATGAAGCAGAAGAATACGAGATCACTCCAGCCCAAGAATACTTTGAAAACTTCTTTTCCCCAAGAATGTTCGGGCTCCTCGCGACGGAGACCTTCAGCATAGTAATACAATTGCGATGCAGGAACCTAAGGACAAGCCACCGGCTTACAAACACGCGTGCCCCCCTCGGTGGGCGTCTATGATGTCGGAGAAGTGGGGGACCTCCAAGATTAAGTGCGAGATGGAGATACGCAAGTTCCTCGGTGTCCTCGTCGGGCTCGGTGTCAAAAAGAACAAGCACAGCGTCAAGGAGATGATGTCTGATGACTGGAGCGTGGAAGTCAGATGGCTGAAGGACCCGAAGCTAGGCATTACATCGGCACGTCAACCTTCATTCATTGCGCTGCCAGTCTGATGGGTGGAGCACAGATACAGCAACATGGAGCGAGTATGCCGGGTACGTTCTCCCGAGTGACGTTGTGGCGCAGCAAGACGGTACCTACAGGCGGGGGGAGGGGGGGGGAGGCCCTGACGAACAATGAACTCACCCACAACCACCACATCAGTAAAGCGGGCCGCATCTCCGAAATGTTCCACCAGAACTGCCTTACTAAGTTCACACCAAGGTGCTACCTTTCCATGGATGAGCAGCGAGTCATGATGGGGCACAAGACCGGGAGCTACCGAAGCCTAGCGAAGAACAAGCCCATAAAGACGGGGGTCACCATCATTGCCGGGTGCGAGGAAAAGCCGGATATCTTCGCACGTTCATGGTCGACATCGGCATCATTGACAAACGCGAAGGAAATTGTTCTCCATCACAGTGCAATTGTTCTCTTGCTCATCCACAACCACGTTGATCACGGATCTGAATCAGGGAAATGTTTGCATACTTTGCAGCGCTCGCGTTCTTGCGTGCAAACCTGCATCCCAACTGCCTTTATTTGCTCGCGAGGGTGCCTACAGATTCGTTTTCCTGGACTGGATTCATGAGAATAGCTCCAAACCAAGGGCTCTCAAAAAACAATTTACGCGCGAAGCTTGCCAGAATGCGGCGCAGAATCGGCGATGCACGTGTGCGCATGACACTCCTGCAGAACAGGTTCCATCCTCATCGACGGAGCTTTGGCTGAACCCTCCTTCAATCCATCCCACATCCTGCACGAGGTTGGGAAATCGGGCTGACTCGAAACTACATGATGCCCTCGATGCGATCTCGCCAGTGAGTTCAAACTCTGACATTACAGAGTTTCGCCGTGCATGGAGTTTTGTCTATCGTGCGCGCGGGTTTCAGTTCGGGGCAAGTGTCAACTCCATATACCAAAATATCCTGATCGTTCACACTTGTGCCTCGCGATCTCGATGTCCTGTTTTCTCACGGTCTGTAGCTCCGAAAAGTCTAAGAACAGCTGCAACTCACGCAAGTAATTGCAGAAACCATTTTGAAATCCGCGAACGCACAGGTCCTTGAAGCGACAACTTCCATCCCGGGCATACTTGACGTAATCCTGAATTTTCGGTCCATGAAAGTGGACGATCACCGCATCGTCATGAAAATATTTGTAAGGTTTTGTGTTCAGTGCGTTATCTAACGGACCATTTGCTTCCAGCTGCCTTTCATACATTCTATTGAGCAGGCCTTGGTCACCAGGTCCATATTTTTCATCGTTTACATTTAGAGAATTGGCGAACGTCGAAATGAGTTCAGCGTGCGTTTCCCTCAAGAATTTCATAGAGGCGAAAAAAACACCGGCATTGAGAGGGTAGACATCCCGCTCTTCAAAGCCCATCATAATGCTGTCAGGTAAAACTGGCTGAGTGAAATAATTCACGTCCTTTCGGAAGAAAACATCTGTGTCTGTATACAAAATATGTTCAAATTGTGCCAACTCAGGAATTATTCCAAGATCCAGCCGGAAATAAGTCGCCAAAGTCGCTTCTATATTTTTATAAAGATGCGACGAGGAGATGTCCCGTGCGGAAGAGTGCTTCAGTATTTCAGCGACATGCTCATCCCAACGTGTAGTGTGGAAAATTACGCGAACCCCATTTTCCTTTATCCATTTAATTCTCCCCTTTCCAGTATCTGAAGCGTGTACGATAGCATGAGGCATCAGGGTGGTGCATTGTAGAGCCGACCTGACAGCTATCTTCATATTGTCTTCATATCGTTCATCACTGCCCCGAAGCGTAAAAACCCACGGTATACGGAATCCTGGAATGAATCCTGCTAAAGGGATCGGCCCTCTGTTATACTGCGCAGACCAGCGATCTTCCTTTTGGCGGAGCATCATGATCAAGGCCGATAGGGTGGATACAGAATTCCCAACAAACTTTTCAGCTTGCAGTGCAAGGAAAAATTCAACGGCAGCTTTTTCCTCTCTTCCATTAGATTTTGCTTTACCATGTTCTGAAGGTGCAATTATGGAAAACCCTGCTTCCTTTGAAAGGTATTTGACGAGTTGTTTCGCCGCTGAAGAAACTTGCTCAACCTCGTAAGTAATGTGAAAGTCACAGCTCCCAAGCTCCTGTTGAGAGACCCGCTCAAAAATTTCCTCAAGACTAACGTAGCAGTTGTATTTGTAATCTGCTTTGTACGGATGCCATTGGAGACAGTGTTGATACCAGTCCTCCTCTATGCGAGCATGCAAGAAACACATGCTCTTCGTGGGACTATTCAGCATGAAATGTGAGTGTATCTGTTCCACCCGATATTCAATCGTTTTACTTGGTTTGATGTGGGCCATGACACCATGAAACACCTCATCATTGGCGCGCAGAAACTCTGAGGACCATATTTGATGAAGGAATGGTGCTTGTATGTGGATATTCTTGACAGCGCAGCTCTTCATGCCTTTATGAGCGAGAAGTTCGATGCATACGTCGATAGAGCTTTCTGCTCGACATACACCCTTACACGAATTCTTAATTTGCTGGAGGCGAGTTAGTAGCTGAACACCTCTGCCAATGAGAAAGGACGAGAACAGGTTCAAGTCGAAGAGCTCATCGAAGGCGAGTCGCTTCGCTGTTATACGGTTCAAACCGTCATATTGTGTCCCGTCACTCGAAAGCTCAGGTATGACCAAGGAGCAAGGCATCACTACTGACGCCAAAACCGCGACGTATGCAATGTCAAGAACTTGATTGGTGAATCCGCCAAGGGTTTCGAAAGATATGATCAACTTCGTGTCAGAAATACCCCCAGGCGGTCTTGCAAAATGCCGAACGACGACAAGCAAGCAGATAAATAGCAAAGCGCGAGTTACATGATCAGCTCGTCGATTCCTTCCTTTCCATCTTTTGAAAAATCGGTGTATTTTGCCACTGTCGCCTGAATTCGCCATTTGGCAACGCGAACGAACGCAGAACGAAAGGGCACACGAGCGCCCTGCTTGCAGTGATCGGTGCCTCGAACGAAGGTAGAAATGTACATCTATTTTTAAGGACAGGGGTGTAGTGCCTTCGTACCTTCGAAGGTACGAATAATAACTAATATTATATAATGAATTCCCTTCTCGTGATGATTTCTCCGCTTTATTTGTTGATGCGAGTACTAATCAAGTACCTCAGAAAGATAATCAGGCTCAGATCTCTTCAATTAATAAGAACACCCTGTTTTTACCAAACAATTCAACCCGTAAAAATATGAAAAAAGCTTTACTCGTACTCGTGGATTATAAAACAAAGGCTCTGTACGGTACGAAAGAGTATCAATTCAGCGAAGCTTTGACTAAGCGTATGGTCAAATACCGGGAAAAGAATAATTCACCTGTATATTTCTTTGGAAAACCAAAGATGACCTCGTGGGTAGGTAAGTTACTTGATAGTTTAGGCATCACAGATAGGGGTGGAATTAATATTTCATACCTTAAGGGCATATTTGAGACCAAAATATCGCCACAGTCATTTGTAAAGAAATCACAATCCTCCCATACGACCTCGTGACCGAGACTCCGTAGATGGGCTGCTGATTTTGAGTTGTCTGAGTGGAAACACTCCCAAATAATCTTATCTTTAGGTATGAAGTGAGTTACACTCTCCCAAATTTTACGAGTAGTGTACCATTCATCATTAGGGGTAAATTTAGAATTCATCACATTTATAATCAGTTTGTACTATTTTTTGGGGCATTTTTTTCTATAGTACATATCTTCATTATTATTCGTTCGTACGTAGTTATTACAGGCGAACTCATTAAATTTCTTCTCGAAAAAGCGCGACGCGTCTTCCAGCGCTCTGAAAAAGAATTACTGCACTTTGTTGAACAGAACAGGACGGTTTCCTACCGTAGATCGACGCGTCGCATCGCCATCCTGCTCATAATAATTACAATGTGCACATGCATTTACTTGGCCCTTCTCTCGTCCTCCGAGCACGCTTCGACACAAAACACGTCTAGGTCAGCCTCAGCTTCATCATCTTTGAACTAACTTACACTGCTAGATGTCATAGTGCCAGCCGTGTATTTAGAAGTGCAGGGGGGATCCACGGAGTTTACCGGTATAACGGATGATATGCAGGATGCAGGTGGGTTTGATGTTCGGAGGTCGCGTTGGTGCGAAACGATAAACAAATTGGCATAAAAGGAATCGTGCTTTACGACGGATTGCTTCAGGCGAGGCAGCAGGATGGTTTGGTGGAGGTCATGGCGATATCACCTGAGTGAATTCAAGTCGATGTCAGAATACATCCCTTCGACAGCCGATGGTTTATTTACCGTTTCATCTGGAGCAGGTTGTTTAAGAAGTTTGAATACTTCGCCCTCACTGACATCGGGGATGTTCGTTTCTTCAAAAATAATTAGATAGTGTCGCTTCGTATTCTTCCAGAACTCGTCTAAAATTCTGGAAGAGTAGCGCGCCGGCGTCCGACGACCTTCGGGTGGGCACCCCTCGGGCCTCGCAAAACTTCACCTTTTTCTTTAGATTTTGACTCCCTCGGGGCGCTCGGAGGGCAAAACTTCACCTCTCAAATTGTACCCGGAGGAGGACGCCTCTGACGAGACTTTGTGACCAAAAGCACGGAAGTCGGGCTCCGTGGGGACCTTCATAAATCTCAAAAATTGGTGCAAAACTGCCACCCCCTTATCCCCGGAGTTCCACTGCTAGCCTTGGGTTGGAAATATAAACGAGGTTCTACTCTCTGCTACATCGCCACCAAGGACGCTGGCTCCACCGCCGACGACTGCAACAACCCTTACAAGATGCGCATCAAGGACTTGGAGGGCAACCCCATCGATCGACAGGTGCTTCGCCCCGAGATCATTGGCACGTATTACAGGATGAACGCCGGCATCGATGTGCATAACCAACAGCGACAAGGTGACCTTGCTCTGGAAAAGGTCTGGCTCACGCGTGAGTTTCCTTACTTTCGCATCTTCTCCTCCCTCGTCGTTATCTGCGCGACGGACGCGTTCAACCTCCGCAAATACAGGCTGGCGCATAGAAGATTGCGCGAGGATGAGAGCCGCAAGAAATGGACCTTCAAGGACTACGTCAACGCGTTAAGCGTGAAGTTGATGAACAACAGCTGGGAGGGAGAAATTTTCCGGCGAGCAACACCCCGGGACAACAACGCCGTGATCACTTCGATAACGCCGGGAGGAGAACATGTACAGACGCTCATTGCTCTGGAGGCGTTCCGGCAGCATAAGTTCGCGAGACTTCCCGACAGCGAGGGAAGGCACCGCGCCACCAAGCAAGTACGTTGCTCGGTTTGCGGAGGCTGTACTTCCTTTCAGTGTGTTGGTGAGGGGTGCACAGGCAGGACTAATAGCCGGTAATGCGGCGTTTGCCCGAACAGCGAGGATAAAAATTGCTGGGACAGGCACAGGGGTATCATTAGCTACTCTGCTGCGCCTGCGACGCTACAGAGCCGCAGCGAGGAAGGCCCTGTGTACGCGATAGGCGCCGGGGGTGCAGTTCAGCTCAACTTTGACGAATATTCTACGTAGATAATTAAACCGTGATTCTTGAATTGTGAGATGACTACATATGACTACGATTGACTACGAAATCAAACCGTAGTCGTTAACAACGAGCCACTATATGATACGGCCAAAATAGAGGTTTTTCCCGGCCCACTCACCACGCTCACCCGTCGATTACTTTACTTAATCGGGGTTGATTTCGAGCGTGTGGGTCCGCAAGGGAGTAACCGTTTGGCAGGCCCCTCCAGCCTCGACCCCTCCTCGCCCCCACGCCCCATCCCGGGGCGTTGGCTCGTTCCTGAGCCGCCGCCAGGCCGCGGTAGGCCAATGCGCAATCTTGCGTTGAGGGGAAGTCAGTTCCGGGCGCC
>MDSX01103821.1_pt1 | contig 11984 bp, 10 predicted proteins | sample 811141 | NCBI WGS metagenome assembly MDSX01 (sample SAMN05326642, study PRJNA326480) | marine metagenome | isolation source: seawater | place: Atlantic Ocean: South East | collected 2010
CCAGCCCAACCACGAGGGGGAGCAGATTGGCATGAGCGAACTCGAGTGGAACGGCGCCCCTGTCTCTGATGGCAACAATGGATATCGCAAGAGCGAGAATAGGGATGCATGCCAAATTCCACCATGAGCCGACAAGAGTGGAATCTTCATCCCATATTTCGTTTTCATCTCTGCCGATATCCGTCCTCCGAAGCTGCACCAATGCCACGATGATCAGAACTATTGGCAGAAACTCTCCGGCTTTGTCAGAAAGTGGCACTAGGGCCCCTGCCAGAATCGCAACTGAGGACCCGCTAGACGAATTGAACCGGCCTCTTGATTCACTCCATATGCCTAGGACGATCAAAACGGGAAGTAATCCCAGCCCAAGCGCGTGGGCATTACTAATCTCGATGCTTCCGATGTCCAGGAATACCCCTCCCTGGCTGCTCGCAATCGCTGCAGAGATGAACCATGCAACGACCATCGCCCAATATGTCGATCGAACAACCCAGTCCCTCGCATGATCGCGAGTTTCGAGATAAACGAATGCACCGATCCCTACTACCCATGCGATCAATGCGGCTTCCGCTTCCAACAGCGAAAGTGCCAATGCAAGACCAATGGGCATAGCAGGAGTCCTCTGCATCGTTGTCGGTGCGAACCAACCCACGAGTAGAGCAGCCCACAACCAGAATGAAAGTCCGAAAGGTTGCTCAGTAATCGAGAAAGAACCCAACACGAAGTTGGCTTGGTCAATGGATGCCACAATCTGCAATAGAAGAATCCCGAAAATAACAAACCAAGAGCTCTGCTCAATCATTTCTCTGGATAGACCGCGATCCGTGGCAGTCATTCCCACGATTACTACCATTATGGTCATCCAACCCCCTGATTCTACACCCAGACTCAATACCACAAGCGCTGGAATTGCCATGCTAGCCCCTGCAGATATCAGATACAGGATCGATCGATCGAGTCTAAGTGCATGAATCATCGCAGCACTCAGCAGCAGAACGTGTGAGATTGTATTCAACTGCTCGAAAACTCCCCCCGCATAGTCCACCCATATCGAAACCGCCGACAGAGAGAGTGAAATCGGTGCGAGTATGACGATAGTTCTGGGGAGAGTTCCTAGATTATGCCGATGGATCATTCTGGTGGATATTTCCATGACCAACAACAGGAAAATCGTCTGTGCTATCGCGAGCTCAACAGTGGGCGCCCATTGCCCTTCAATGAACTGGCCATCGTACGCTCCAAACTCTTTCAGGGCGAAAGCGGAGTACCGCGAAAGCCAGATTGATGCAAGTGCTCCAGACAGTACTGCGGTGGCAGCAACATAGTCCTCCACCATATTTTGATTCCGGCCCTCGCCCTCTTGGCTGCGCCGCCACTCGTGGAAACCTATGCATCCCACTGCAACGGTTCCGAGCATGCCTCCTAAGATCAGGTAAGAATGGTCACTTTCAGCCGTCAGTTCGAATGTCACGTAATAAATGGCATATGCAAGGACCGCCGCACCCAATCCTATCGATGCATAGAACCCTGCTTTTGCCTCATCAAATCCTCCGCTGGATATCGTTGTATTTCGTGGCCCGGCTTCTTCCATGTCCGTATATTCGATACTAGAGGTATAGATATTGAGGCGACATATGCTGAATTAGCGTTTGACACAGACGTTGAGCGTCTCAGAGAAGAATCCTAGGCTCCATTTTCCGCCCTCTCGCCCAACTCCGCTGTCCCCGACTCCTCCGAATGGGGTTCGAAGGTCCCTGTGGAGCCAAGTGTTGACCCAGACCATTCCTGTACGAATACCTTCAGCGACCCTCCTCCCCTTTTCCAGATCCTCAGTCCAAACGCTTCCTGCTAAACCGTAGCGTGTGCCATTGGCAATCTCGATAGCCTCTTCCTCGGTCTTGAATCGATGCACTGTGACGACGGGGCCGAAGATTTCCTCCGTAGAGCATCGTGAATCGGGAGATAGGCCCCCAATGACCGTCGGAGCCATCCAATAACCGCCTTCCAGGTCTCTGGATAGGGATGATCGGATTTTCAAATCGTCTCCTCCGGTGAGAAAATGCCCGCCCTCATCTTTTGCGATAGAGACATACTCCTTGACTTTCTGCAGATGGTCCGAAGAGATGAGGGCTCCTAGTTGCGTAGATTCCTCAGAAGGATCACCGATTTTAAGAGACTCAACAGAATCGATAAAGCCCTCTACAAACTCGTCATAAATTGACTCCTGAACGAGAACTCTCGAGCCACAAAGGCATATCTGGCCTTGATTTAGGAATGCTGCCCTGCCGACCCCCTCAATCGTTTTCTTGAGATCACAGTCCGCAAATACGATGCTTGAATTCTTACCTCCGAGCTCCAGACTTATTTTCTTGAAATGAGGGGATGCAGAGGCAGCAACCTTGGCACCTGTTGACGTGCCCCCTGTAAAGGAGACGAGGTCCACGTCACTATGAGATACCAAACAACTGCCTGCTCCGTCTCCGTTTCCGTGAACTAAGTTAACCACCCCTGATGGAAGTCCGACTTTATCGATAACTTCCATGAGAAGATTCGCCGTCAGGGGAGTCATCTCGCTGGGTTTGCACACCACTGTGTTCCCCATACCTATGGCTGGAGCAACTTTCCATGACAGCAAGTATAGGGGCAGATTCCAAGGAGTGATCAACGCCCCCACACCAACTGGCCTGTAGGTCACGAAATTGTCGGCATCGGCCATTTCGAAAACTTCTCCACGATGGTCCCTAATCATATCAGCAAAGAATCTGAAATTGGCTACCGATCTGTTTGCATCAACTGCTCTTGCTAGCGATATTGGCTTCCCTGTGTCCCTGCTCTCCAGAGATGCAATATCTTCGTATCTGGATTCCAACTCATCTGCTATGATTTCCAGCCAGTCTGCTCTTTCTGAATGGCTGAGGCCCCCCCACTCTGGCTGTGCCCTCCTGGCTGCAAGGATCGCTGAGTCTACATCTGATGGCGATGAAAGGGGGACTCTGGCAAATTGCCTTCCAGTGGCAGGTTCGACAACATCGAGCCACTCTTCCCCAGTATGGGCCTGAAACTTGCCATCGACATAATTCATCAGATCCATCAGGAATCACCGATTCCCTCGTTGGAGAATGGATCCGACCTGGTCATTGCAGAGGTGTAATCTTTCCAATCCATGGAGAATCTGTCTCTGTCCGGGTCCCATTCGTCCCATGTGACGATTGACTCCAATGCTGAGGAGTATTTCTCGGGAACTATGCCTGGCACAATGAACGCCTTCTGGCGGTGAAGGGGGTATGGATTCCTGAGATTGACCCCCAATACGCCCAGTACGGCCCTCGCCACATACCAAGTCGCTTGACTGTTCCACCCATGTGCAATTTTGATTACTATTCCAAGCCCCTTTGGCCAGTCGTCATGAACTACAGATAATCCGAGTAGCCCATCTGCTCCTTCTTTTGCTACGATGCGACCCTCACCAGCCTTTAGGCAAGTCGAGTCCAATCTGTTGAAACCGCCGACCAGATCGGGATTACGATTCATCGCCTCCCATATCCAGTCATCATTGCGTCTGGCTACTAGATTTGCGAACATCAAGGCCAATTCGTTCACCGTATTGGAGACTGTGGGGAATCCGCATCCATCTTTCGCCACTCTGAGTGGCTCCCAGTCTGGCTTATTCATGTATTCTCGAAGAACATCCAAATACAACGGAAACCAATCTGAACTAGGTAAAGTGTAACCAGCCCTACTCATGCCCATGAGCCTCATGCCTTTGAGGATAGCAGCATGCTCCCCGGAGCATGTGTGGAACCATCTCCTCGGCCTCCTCACCTGACGTCCGAATTGAATCAATGGCACGTCCAAGGGACATTGCATCAACCCCCATTCAGATTCAGTAAGCAAAGACTGAGCTGCTGCAACGTGTTCCGTATCTCCATTATGCGAGGAGCAAGAGATGGCCTTTTGCTTCCAATCCATGTCTTCCAAGACCTCAACAAAAGGCTTCATCATCAAGGGTTTCATCATGGAGCGGCCATAGACCAAGACATTCCCTCCGAAAGAGTGGATTATTTCGTCCCCATGCGCCCATGCCACCGCGCCATGAATTGTATTCTCTGAAACATCCATCCGCCTAAAGTCAACGAGGGGCTCCCATTCGACATCTCGCCCAGTGGGTATATTCTCGAATTTTTCCCCGAGAGGAGTCGTCGGATACACTGCTGAACCAGGCCTTCCAGCTGACACGGAAGAAGGGCGGTCATTCGGATTATTCCCCTTCATCCCTCAACACCCCTATTGACGAGGGGGACGACTTTTGTCATGAATGCCTCCATGTTACGCTTCACACGTTCATTGTCGTGATTGAAAAAGTCGAACCAGCACATTATTCGATCATCGGGATGAAATCTTTCCATCAGTTGCTGAGCCACTTCTTCCACATTCCCAATAACTGCATTGTCAACCGCCTTCTCTACTTTACCCGGGTCTATGGTTCCCTCCAAGGCATTCCAATAAGTCGAAATCGATGACTTAGATTCCTCTAAAGCACGGGCAGATCGCTCCACATCCGAGAGCCCGTCTTCATCATTGAGAAACACCATCACGGTTCGAGGCATCATAGAACGACTCCAAACCCCTCCATCCCTGTGGTAGCAGTCTCTCATGCGCTCATGCGTGGCTTCAATGATATCCGGCGGCGTTATGCTTAGGTTGAATACCTGTACTGGACGCCATTTATTGACTTCGACTTGGAGACGCTTATCGTGGCTGCCAAGAACGAGATTCAAGAGGTCCCTCCTCCATTCCTTGGGTATCGTGGCGATTGACTCAAACTCGTAGCGCCGGGGAATAAGGACTTCATCTGGAGAAGTCGAGAGCCCCCATTCCGAAATTGCCGATTCTTGGACGTCGCGCCAGTCTTCATCGCTTCTGAAATTGTCGCGTGTGAGCCTAGTTTCCCTTATCATGGATGAATCAATCACCTCGCCTGATAGGAGTCTAAGGAAAATTTCACTCGCCTCAGCGAATATCTGGCCACGCAATGCCGGCCATGCAGCCTCTTCAACAGGATCCCTCGGAATAATCCCATACGGACGCGCCATGAATTCAAATCGACCTGCAGAGAATCCGATATGAAGTCGGCGTGACTCATTCGGGTCCACTCCATGGATCGCGAGGAACGCGCCAACTCGTTCAGCTTGAGCGATCGGCCCTCCAGATGCAAGTATCGACATCACTGCGCTCCCTATCTCCATACGTTTTGTCCGAGCCATGACCGCAGCAGCGATTTGGAAGAAGTCAGTGCACAAACCAACTTCGCCGGGATAGTGGGGAACCACTGGATCCACATTGCTTTTCTGAACTTCTGTCGAGAGATGAGCCTGTGCAACCCATCCAACGCCAAATCCAAGCTTGTCCGCCTTCTCAGCCTGGTCTAAGAAATTGGAGAACATCTCCCTCTCGCTGGGCTTGTAACCGCTTGAGTCCGGCGTCTGCGAGATCGAGAAGAAAATATCGAATTCCATACCATTACCCATCAGATAGAGCGCATACGCCCGCCATCTACAGCTAGACTAACCCCACGTATCGCCCCACTCGAAGGAAGACACATCCAAACCACTGCCGAAGCAGTTTCCAGCGGGTCAACGAGTCTGCCTATGGGCGCTTGATTGCGCCAATCATCGTAAATCTCTTCCACGCTCATGCCAGTTCGCTCACTCTTTGACTTGGACAACGATACTAGGCGATCAGTATCGGTATACCCCGGGAGTATGTTGTTTATCGTTATGCAAGGAGCCAACTCTTTCGAAAGCGACTTGCTCCATGATGCCATAGCCCCCCTCAAAGTATTCGACAGGCCGATTCCTTCCACAGGTTCGCGAACCGATGTAGAAATGATGTTGACAATCCTCCCGCTACCATATGCCTCCATCCCCGGTGCAAGATTCTTGACCAAAATGTGCGATGCGTGGAGATGGCGTTTGAAAGGTCCATCGAAGTCCCCCAGATCATTTTGAAGGAGTGGACTGCGAGGCGGTCCGCCTGCGTTGTTGACCAAAATCGTAATTTTTCGATCCGCTAACGACTCCGCAAAAGCGCGAACAGCATCCGTGTCCTCTAAATCGAGGACAAGAGCTTCATGCCCGGAACCATGCATCTCAGAAACTAGTTCCTCAAGCAACTCTTTGTTGCGAGCACAGGCGATAACTCTCGCCCCGGCCCTGGCAAGGAGCAGCGCGGTGGATCGGCCGATTCCACGAGAGGCACCGCAGACCAATGCAGTCTTGCCATCAAGTATGTTTTCTGAGAAAGGAAAATCTTCACCTAGGATATCATTCATCATCATTCACCTAATCCACATAATGCGCATATGTTTGCTCACTTAGCTTCTGATATACGACTTCCAGAATTTCATCTGGCGCGTTTCGGAAGGTAGGGTGGCTACCCTCTCCCTGTGGCCGCCGCATTTCACCCCATCGCCCTTCGACATATGCAATCATGGCTTCTTTCATGAGAACTCCTGATAGAACAAGCGTTTCATAGCACAGATCCTCGTAAGTCATACCTTTTTTTACAGGTACTTCTCTCCTCAGAAGCAAGTCGCCAGTGTCAACTCCATTGTCGCAGAAATGAGTTGAGGAACCTATCGGTATATCATGGTAAACAGACCAAGCGGGAGAAGCTGAACCTCTGCATTCTGGGAGTAATCCGGGATGTGAATTAAGAACGCCGTCTTTGGGGAAATCCAAGATATCTCCCCTGATTATCCTAGTTCCGCCGAAGACAATCAGATCGAGATCGAGATTCTCTATGTGGGGCATCACATTAGGGCTGTCGTGCTTGCCCACTTCGATATGAGGCACAACGAAGCCACCCACAGAAAGCTTGGCGATCTGACTCTCAATGGTCGGAGCGACTGGATTGCCCTCAATCCTCTTGAGAAATTTCTCGCGCTCTTCATCGCCAATGCTCGAGTCCTCTGATATTATTATCGAGGGGATGAAATTCTCTGAAAGTAACTGGCTCAACATTTCCCTCCCGTAGGGGTGCTCCTTGAGCAGAAGAAAGGCGAATTCCGGCGTCGAACTAGGTTGCATGTTACGCTCTCCTGAGGAGTCATTGGTACCCATCATTTTCGGTCGTATCAGGTTCCCACCATCCAGCTACCTCGGGTTCGCCCGCCTCTTCAATCGCTAGATTCCTTTCCCCTCCATACAGAATGCCTCCTACAATTATCGGCGATAATGGGAATAAAAACACGTAAATCACCATCACGCAGAAGAAAAACAAACCTGGGCCGAATATCTCCTCTAATACGATGCTAAATGGTATGAATCCGAAAAAGAGAATCGCCGGCACCACGAACATCAGCCACCGCATAGATGAGCAATAGCGACAAACTACTAATGTAAATTTCTAGCACCCGAAAATCGTGGCCAGTCAGAGAAGGTATGACATCGATTGGCTCAGAGTAATTCTGTTTGGTCTTTTGATACCCTTCCATGTGGCCATAGGCGTGTATTGGTCCACATATGGAACTGAAATAAACCCGAATATCGGAGATATCGAAGAGCAAGATCGTTTGGAGTTCGCAGAAGCGAATAATGACTACAGCGCAGAGTCTGTTACCATAGAGAGCATGATACTCCATTGGATGCACCAATGGAGGCTTGCAGCACTGTTCATGATTTCGGGGATGGGGACCGCTTTCGCATTCCAGAGGAGGGTATGGAAGACTTTCCTAAAGGAGAGAGTCAAACGCCTTCTCATCCCAATGTTCTTTGGAGCTTGGACTATGGGCTTCGCAGGACAACTAATCACCGGTGAAATCGATTTTAACTTGTCAGAAATGACCTCAGCCTTCCTCTTAGGCATAGTATGGCGTTCTCTTTCCTTTTGGATCCCCGTCTTTGGAAAGTTAATCGCACTCGGTCATCTGTGGTTCCTGTGGAATCTGTTCCTCTACTCCCTGATCCTGACCCCGGTTTTCAACTCAGTTCGGAATAACCCCGGTGGATTATCGTCAAGGGTAATAAAGACCATATTTTCCATGAAATACAGTATCGGACCATTCCTTCTGATGCCTCTTATTTTGACGATATCAGAGATCCTGTTCAAGCCCTTCTTCCCGGGTTTCATAGGCGTTGCATACGAATGGTTCTGGTTCTTCATATTCTTTGCAATAGGATTCTCATGCATCGTTGCCAAGAAGGAATGGTACGACTTCCTCGAGACTAGAAGGACCCTCATAACTGTTCTAGCCTTACTCTGGACTCTTGCTTTCGTATGGATACGCCTCGAACAGCATTCCACCGGAATTGCATATGTTGATGGCGGCTGGCTACTTGAGAAGCCACACATTCTTCACGATTCCACGACTTTGGTTGCCTGTGCGATCCATAGCTTCCATGCGTGGTTTTGGTGTCTTGCCGTATTCGCTTGGGGCGCCCATCTTCTAAATCGGCCTAGTATGCGATTATCATATCTTAATCAGGGAGTGTACCCATTCTACATCGTACATATGCCCCTTGTATTTGCAGGTCTCCGCCTGTCGTCCGAGCTGGGTCTCCGAGACATGCCCGCAGTCTTGGTAGCCACTGTATTCACAGTCTTCACTTGTTGGATATTCTTCGAGGTCGTAAGAGTCTCACGTTACTCCAGATTCCTCTTCGGAATCAAGGATAAAAAAAACCAGTCTAGCGTATCGTAATCACGACCGACATTAATGCTGGCAAGGCTTGATATCCCGTGTCAATATCAGAATAATATGGACCCTTCAATCAACGTCCTTGGAACCACTTTGAAGACCTGCAGTGCAGACCCCCTCACCGGATGGTTCAGAGACGGTTGTTGCAATACCGATTCAAGAGACCGAGGAACCCACACAGTATGCGTAGTGGTCGACGAGGCATTCCTGACGTTCAGTGCAAGCGCAGGGAACGATTTGACGACTCCGAGACCAGATATGCGGTTTCCAGGCCTGAAACCAGGGGATAGATGGTGTCTCTGCGCAAAAAGGTGGAAACAGGCACTCGATGAGGGCTGCGCGCCTCCTGTGGATTTGGAAGCGACGCATCGCAAGACCCTCGATATCGTCGAATTATCGGTTCTGGAAATGCATGCTCTTTGATCAGGGAGTCACTCTGGACCTATCTCTAGGGAAAAGAACCACTTCTCTGACATTGCCGGCCCCAGTCAGAACCATCAGTAGCCGAGCCACTCCAAGCCCCCATCCAGCATGCGGCGGTGCGCCGTATCGGAAACCATCGGTGTAGAAAGAGAAATCATCGGGATCAAGATCCATGTCCCTAAGATTTTGCTCAAGAACTTCCACACGATGCTCCCGCTGTCCTCCGCTAGTCATCTCATCCCGGCCATAGTTCAGGTCGAAACCGCGACTTAGTTGGCTGCCCGTGGATCCCAATTCCCCTTCTTTGTGGTGGATGTAAAACGGTTTCATCGACATAGGCCATCGGGGGATAAAGTGGAAACCAGGGTATTTGGAAGCAATAAGGTCACAATGATGGCTCTCTATGTCGTCGCCCCATTCGATATCTCCTCCTCCTTGTTTCACGATTTCTATGGCATCGTCGTAAGGTATTCTTGGGAATGGCAGTTCGGGGACCTCTACAACAACTGATTCCAGCCCCTGGGTGTGTCTGTAGGCATTGATAATGTCCACAAGATCCTGATCATCAGCCGCAACCCTGCTCCATATTGAGTGAATCATGCGCTCTAGCACGCCCATGACATCCTCGTCATCACACCACGCTGCTTCTATGTCAAAGGAGACGAATTCATTCAGATGGCGATATGTGTCATGTTTTTCAGCACGGAAAGCCGGTCCTATCTCAAAGACCCGCTCAAGCCCCCCGAGAACCGCCAGTTGCTTGTACAGCTGAGGAGATTGGGAGAGGTATGCAGGGGTATCGAAGTACATCATGGGAAATAGGTTCGTTCCCCCCTCGCTCGCACTAGCGATTATTTTCGGGCTGTTCATTTCACTGAAACCCTCTTCAATTAGATGCTCTCTTCCGTATTGAAGTACCTTCGAGCGAAGTTGGAACATCGCATTGACATGGGCTCTTCTGACATCGAGGTGGCGGTTGTCCAGTCTGATGTCCAGGCCTACGTTGACATCATCAACAACCCCTACTGGAAGAGGCGCATCTGCAAGAGCCAGGATTTCTGCAGAAGATACGCTTACCTCGTATTCGGGCGGAGGCGGTGAAACCCCTTCAGGGGTCTTCGGGGGTCTTTTTTGAGCCACAACGCCCGTGACTGATATTGTAGATTCTCGACTTGAAGATTGAATTGATTCGAATACCGACTCGTCCATGGCATCCCTCTTCAGGAAAGCTTGGATTCTGCCAGTTCCATCTCTTAACATCACGAAGCAAACTCCTCCCCGGCCTCGTACAGATTCGGCATAACCTGCGAGCGTAACCTGTGAACCGACCATATCGCCGCCATTTGTTACAACTTGTCCAATAGTGTGGGAACGATATGCTGTGGGCAACCACTCGCTGCTGTCTCTCATACCCCTGTCGTGTCGGGGCTGGGTTTTGAATGATATCGGGCCGTGAGGCCAAATAATCGTACAAGCCAGACTAATCAGATCAATCATTCTTCAGCAACAAGCTGTTCAGCGGCGATAAGGAGAAACGCCGTATGGCCTATGGGCTGGTTGCCAGGGCGAACTCCCCCGCGACTCGCCTTAGACCAACGGCGCTCAATCACTTCTCCAGCCCATTCAATGTACAGGCCCGCTGATTCGCAAGCCTCCCATGATTTCTCCAATTGTATGCTGGTCGGACAGTAGCATCCTAGCCGTCCACCTGGTCGTAGTAACTTCGAAATGTCACCCACCACAGTCCATGGTTCTGCAAGATCAAGTATAACGGCATCAAGATGGTCTGTGAGGGTTGAAACCTCCTCGCCACAAGATGTGAGGTCCGATTCAAGAAGATGCCATTCGGGGAACTCTGGAAGAATCTCTCTCAGTGTTTCCATGTTTTCACGCCCAACAGTGGCATGCTCCGGTCTATTTTCGACAGATATTAACTTCCCAGAGCCCCCAATAACCGATGCTAAGTGCATTGCGAGTCCAGCAGATCCATGGCCTCCTTCAAGAACCGTTGAGCCCACGCTAATGCCCATTCTGGATATCAGATAACCTGCATCCTTGGCAAGGATGACTTGCGCTCTGCGCTTCATGGCCCTTCTGGCTTCGGGAAGACCCGGATTGACAACTCTGAGAGTCTTCTGTCCAATCACGAGAGAGTCGCCGGGCGCAACGTCTCCGAGAGTGTCGTCCACATTGAATCGGCCTAGCCCCCTTACACGAACTTCCCCAGATCCCCTTTGAAGCAAATAGGCCCTGCCATCGGATTCCACCAGCGCTAGCCACTCGCCGCTCATTGTGCGTCGGGCGCTGTTATGTGTTACAAGCACTTCCGGTCTCAAGTTAGAACTCCGAAATGCGCCTCAACAGGTTTCATTGATAACTCAGCACGCATCCCGAAGTTGGAATGCAGTTGGAGAATAGGCCGCTTGCTACGTCGGGCGCAATGATATTTATCTTGTTAATTTCGCTGTTCAACCCGAGTCCATGGGCTGATGAAGGGACTTCTGATGAGCTCACTGAGCCAGTACCGGCGATGGAGGCAGCAAGCCCCGGACATACTGTTTTCGGGGAATACGTCGGCGCACATTGGTGCGGCCCTTGTATGAGCAGTGCGTCACCCTCGTTGGACAATCTGAAGACCTCCAATCCAGAAGACTTCACCTACATTTCATTCTTCGAATCATCATCTGGCGGCTGGCCGAGTGATGGTCCGATCAATCGAATGAGCCATGTCACAGCCTCTTCATCCGGATACCCCACATTCTCATTCGCCGATCAACAGTCTGGTGCTTGCTACAAGGTTGGAGCAGGCGGAACAAACTTCTACGATCCAGAATATTCGGCTGGAGGATGCATGGACATGTCC
>MDSX01068962.1_pt1 | contig 11981 bp, 10 predicted proteins | sample 811141 | NCBI WGS metagenome assembly MDSX01 (sample SAMN05326642, study PRJNA326480) | marine metagenome | isolation source: seawater | place: Atlantic Ocean: South East | collected 2010
TATAATTAAAAATGCTGGAACTAATATTAAAAGGACAGGTAAAAAAATATGTGAAACCCTACTAACATCCTCTAACCGGCTAGCATAAAAATAACGTGCTAGTAACAATATTATTGAAATTTTCATTATTTCGGATGGCTGGATAGTAAACACACCTAAATCGATCCATCGTCGAGCTCCCATTCCAACTGAGCCACTGAATTCAACTATCAATAACAATATTAAAGAAAATAAATAAATTGCATAGGCATAACGCAACCAAACATGAATATCTATCACCGCAACAATTAACATTAAAAATATTCCGGCGACAAAACGCACCATTTGGCGAGATGCCCAAGGATCAAAATTACCGTCTGCCGCAGAGTACAACATACCAAAGCCAATACAGGCAGTCACACTAACTAATAAGACGAATGACCAATTGATCAACCACAAACGCTGTCCCAGACTCATATTAGACTGTCCAAAAGGTGATCTTGCCATACTAAAAATCAACCCTCTAATTTAATATTTTTTTCTACACCCGAGTCTTTTAGAATCAGTTGCTCATTTACATTAGATTTCTTAACATCACTATTTTGTACTTTTAGCAAAATATCCTTGGCAATCGGAGCAGCTGCGGTAGATCCACCGCCGCCATGCTCTACAACCACAGAAACAGCATAACGCGGAGACTCAACTGGCGCATATCCAACAAAAAGAGCGTGATCACGTTCAGACCATTTAAGATCTTTATTTTTCTTTACACCTAATTCACTTTCTCGTTCCGCTTTAGATATACGCCTGACTTGAACAGTCCCCGTCTTCCCTCCGTATTCTAGACCAGGTTCTATTATTCTCGACTTATAAGCTGTTCCGACAGGCGAAGTTGTAACATTCTTCATAGCGGTTTTCATTAAATTTAAATGATGGGAACGTATTCCAAGATTTAAAAAATCCACAACCTCAGTTTTTTCTGATTTACCATTTTTCTTCGTCGGGTTTAAAATTAATCGAGGTAATACAGCTTTACCACCATTTACTAAGCGTGCCGTCATAACAGCCAACTGCAATGGTGTCGCTAAAATTAACCCTTGGCCAATGCCTGCTAGCAGGGTCTCACCTTTTTGCCAAGAAACCTTTTTTACTCTTTTTTTCCATGCTCTCGTCGGGATTAAACCACGTTGTTCACCTGATAGTTCAATATCGAGTATTTGTCCGAGACCGAGCTTGCGTGCCATTGAAGATATGCTATCAATACCCGTCCGCAAAGCAATTTCATAGAAATATACATCGCAAGATTGAACAATAGCGTTTGCCATGCTCATGTTACCGTGACCACCTTTTTTCCAACAATGAAACATGGATTTCCCAAGCTCCATTTCTCCAGAACAAAAATATTTTGTTTTAGGGGTTACAACACCTTTCTCTAAAGCCGCCAGCGCGACAATCATTTTAAAGGTAGACCCAGGTGCATATTGACCAGATATGGCTTTATTATTTAAGGGAGTTCGTGGATTGGTAACCAAGGCCCTCCATTCAGAGTGAGATAAACCCCGATTGAATGAATTAGGATCGTAACCTGGTGTCGAGGCTAATGAAAGCACCTCGCCAGTATGAATGTCCATAACAACAGCTGACGCAGCTTGCTTACCAAGCCTTCTAGAAACATACTTCTGTAATTCCATGTCAATTGTTAAATATGTTTCGGCCCCAGACTGACCTTCCTGCCGATCTAATTCTCGAATTTGCCTGCCAAACGCATTTACTTCTACTTGGGTTGTTCCACTTTTCCCTCGAAGCTCAAGATCTCGAACTTTTTCGATCCCTGCTTTCCCAATCCTAAAACCCGGAAGTTCTAGTAATGGATCACCAGTTAACTCATTCTCGGACACGCGAGAGACGTAACCTAAAACAGAGACGGTTTCTTCACCAGCAGGATAAAAACGACTTTCACCAACATCGATTACTATACCCGGCAAATCGGCAGCATTAACTTCAATTTTTGCTAAATCATTCCATTTGAGATTCTCCTTCACCATTAAAGGGAGAAAGCGTCGCTTGCGTTTTAATTTACGTTTAATACGAATTATATCTTGCGTACTCAGTGGAATAATTTTTCCAAGTTGTCTTAAAGAAAGTTCGATGTCATTGGTATTCTCAGGAATCAACATAACACGATAATTCTGACGATTAATTGCCATCGGGCGACCAAATCGATCAAGAATACGCCCACGTTTTGGGGCGATGAGCTGTAGACTTATTCTATTCTCATCAGCAAGCGTTTTGTATTTTTCACCCTCAATAATTTGCAGATAATACATTCGACCGATAAGGCCCGAGAGTAACGTTAACTTACCACTAAATAAAAGAACTGAGCGTCGTGAAAATGTCCTATACCTATTAGCGTCCCTATGCATTAGAGATCCTGTTGCAGGAGAGCCTGTTGCCAGCGTAAAAATACCCACGCAACAGAAGGAAAAACGCCTACTAAAATTAAATATTGGAATGCGGAGACGTTAAAATCCAACAACGCAAAATGCCATACAGAACCTAAAATATAACTTTCAATTGTTGCCAACATTGAAATTACAGCGAAACCAGACCAATATAGCGTAAATGATTTATTCACAAAAAAGCGTCGCTGAGAGAGTACAACACCATATATTGTCAAGAAAACCAAAATATACAGACCAACTGGAGTGCCTAGCAGAAGATCTTGCAAAAGACCTAGAATAAAAACAGAATAAGTGGGCAGTAAATTAGGCCTATAAATGGCCCAGTGATAAATTGAAACCAATGCAAGAACAGGTGCTATTTCCATATAACTAGGGATCTGCGTTGGAATGATGCTTAAAATTACTAGTACAAGGCTTAGACAAAATGGTGTAACAGCGCGAGCTAGATAATCTAATTTTTGCCATATGGCGATATTCATTTTCCAGCAGTCTTAGCGTTAAATATCGGAATTATAACGTTTTTATCATCATTACTTTTTATTAGATCATTCAAACCAAAATCCACTATGCGGACATACTCTAATCGTGAGAAATCTGTATAAAACTTCACATCTATGCCATCATCACCCATAGCTGAAATAATACCAATGGGGAGACCAGAAGGAAATGCTCCACCATGTCCCGATGTTATAATACGGTCACCTAGCGAAATTCTTGCAGCTTGAGGGAGGTGCATCAGACTGGCCACCCTTGTATTCGCACCTGCCATGATAGCTCTGGTTCTATTTCTCTCAACAAGTACCGGTACCCTTGAATTAATATCTGTTAGTAATAAAACTCGCGATGATTTATTTGAAACCTGAGAAATACGACCAATAACACCCCGAGAGCCAATAACAGTTTGGCCTCTCAAAACGCCGTTATTTTTACCCGCATTTACAATCAGCATATTTGATAACACACCCCCAGAGCCTGCAATAACCCTAGCAGTAATATATTTTTTATCATTATCTTTTACCACACTCAGAAGTTTTCTGAGTGCAACATTATCTGCTTGCAATTTTCTAGCTACAGTCTCCCATTGCAACAGACGAATATTCTCTTGCTTTAAACGTTCATTTTCGCCCCTAATATTACTCAAATCTTGAAAGTTTCCGATTTGAGCAGAAACCGTGGCGGCAGGATGAGAAAATGCCTCCAAAACCGGTGCTATTGCCTCGGTGACCTCTAATCGTAATTTATCTAATGAAACAGTATCAAACTTACCTAATAACATTAAACTAAATGCAGAGAGAACAAGCCCAAGATACATAAACCTCTGAACTAAACTCTTCAGTGGTGCTGCAATTCTAATAAAAGCATTAGAACGCTGTTCCAAATTTTATCTCCAAATTCAATATTTATATTAAAACGATTTAAAACTATTAAATGGTTGATCCGCCTAATTGATAGTCAGTACATCGTCGTAAGCACATGGCGCAATTTCTTCATTTCTTCCATTGCTCTACCAGTCCCCATAGCAACACATTGCAATGGCAAATCTGCGATAGACACAGGAAGTCCAGTAGCATACCGCAAAACATAATCCATGTTAGTTAAGAGTGCTCCACCACCTGTCAAAACAATTCCTTTATCAACTATATCCGCAGCTAATTCCGGAGCTGTATGCTCAAGAGCAGCTTTAACTGCTTCAATAATTTGGCTAACTGGTTCAGCCAAACTCTCGGCTACCTGGCGTTCGCTAAGCACTAATTCTTTGGGTACTCCGTTCATTAAATCCCGGCCCTTAATTTCCATCGTTGGCCCCTCCCCCTCTTCAGGTGGGCAGGCAGATCCAATTTCCTCTTTAATTCGTTCTGCACTTCCCTCGCCAACAAGTAAATTATGGTTGCGCCTAATATAGGCAATTATAGCCTCATTCATTTTGTCACCACCAACACGCACAGATCGAGCATATACAATACCACCAAGACTTAAGACAGCAACCTCAGTGGTACCGCCACCAATGTCGACAACCATTGAACCCGTTGGCTCTGTTACCGGCAAGCCCGCTCCTATCGCTGCGGCCATTGGCTCCTCAATCAAAAAAACTTTGCGCGCACCAGCTGCTTCAGCTGATTCTTGGATTGCCCGACGTTCAACAGCCGTTGAGCCAGATGGCACACAAATGACGATTAGCGGTGATGCAAAACTGCGCCGATTATGTACTTTGCGGATAAAATATTTGATCATATCTTCAGCAATTTCAAAATCAGCTATCACACCGTCTCGCAATGGTCTAATCGCTTGTATATTTCCAGGAGTTCTGCCCAACATTTGTTTGGCCTCATTGCCTACAGCTAAAACCTGTTTTTTCCCTTTAAGTTCAACGATTGCAACAACTGAGGGCTCATTCAAAACAATATTCTTACCCTTGACATAAACCAAGGTATTGGCTGTTCCCAAATCGATTGCCATATCAGCAGACAAAAATCCAAAAATCCGTGACAACATAAAGTCTCTCAATACTTACAAATTACAATAAACAATTCTCAAATGTATATTTACGCATAATAATTAATATTTTCTATCCGATTAAATAAGATTAATCAAAGAGATACGTAAAAAATTAAAATAAATGATAATTATTTATAAAGTTCAATTCGATAACGATAAATAAATTTCCAACTATAGTTCAATCTAGTTCCATAATATCACAAATCTAATGCTTTAACGATGAGGAAACGAATTAATAATCTTAAGCAGATAACGCATTTGGTACAGATTTTTTTCGTTTTATCAATAATTTATTTAATGCATTTATATAGGCCTTTGCTGAAGCAACCATTGTGTCAGTATCAGCACCTTGACCATTTACAGTTTTTCCATTTTCTTCTAAACGAACAGTGACCTCCGCCTGGGCGTCAGTTCCTTGTGTTACGGCTTGAACCTGATAAAGCTGTAAATGGGGATTATATCCTGTCAAATATTTTATACCCTTAAAAAGAGCATCAATTGGTCCATCACCCGTCATTTCAGTCGAACTTTCTTCACCGTCAACGTTCAATGTCATTAATGCTTTTGGTGGTTTATGCTCCGTACCGCATAAAACTTCCAACTTAACCAGGTTAATAGTATCGTTGGTACGAACGACAGTATCGTCAACAATTGCAATTATATCCTCGTCATATAGATCTTTTTTTAGATCGGCTAGTTGTTTGAAACGTTTGAACGCTTCCTGAATCGAATTATCACCCAAGTCATAACCTAACTCCACCAGCTTCTCACGAAAAGCGTGTCGACCTGAATGCTTACCCATAACTAATTTGCTCTCGGTCAAGCCAACAGATTCTGGGGTCATGATTTCATAGGTTTCTGAATTTTTTAACATCCCATCCTGGTGAATACCGGATTCGTGGGCAAAAGCATTAGCGCCAACAATAGCTTTATTTGGCTGAACCGCAAAACCGGTAATCGTCGAAACTAATTTAGAGGCTTTTGTTATTAATTCAGATTTTACAGAAACATTAAACGGCAAATGATCAGGTCTAGTTCGTAAACCCATAATTATTTCTTCCATGGCTGCGTTACCAGCGCGCTCCCCCAATCCGTTTATTGTACACTCTACCTGACGAGCCCCTGAATGCACCGCAGCCAAGGAATTAGCTACAGCTAATCCCAAATCATTATGACAGTGAACAGATATTATCGCTTTATCAATATTGGGGACCCTATTTTTTACCATTTCGATCAGAGCAGCGTATTCTGTGGGCATGGCGTAACCAACCGTGTCAGGAATATTAATTGTAGTGGCGCCGGCATTAATTGCAGCTTCAATTGTCCGGCACATAAAATCATGTTCTGTGCGCGATCCATCTTCACAAGACCATTCAACGTCATCGGTAAATTTTCGGGCATACGTCACGCTATCAATTACTGCTTGGTACACGTCTTCAGGCTGCATCTGTAACTTATATTTCATGTGTAGTGGAGACGTCGAAATAAAGGTATGAATCCGACCCTTGGCGGCGGGCTTTATAGCTTCAGCACAACGTTCAATATCGCCCCTACTAGAACGGGCTAATCCACAAACGATTGAGCCTTTAACTATCTTTGCAATTTCGCTTACTGATTCGAAATCCCCCTCTGAAGCAATCGGGAATCCGGCCTCGATGATATCTACACCCATTTCCTCCAGCAATTCAGCGATACGAATCTTTTCGGATAAATTCATGGAGGCCCCGGGTGATTGCTCTCCATCACGCAAAGTGGTATCAAAAATTCTAATTTCGTTTTCTGCGGTTTTTATATTCATTTAACTGGACCTTCTTAATTTACTGTTACGAAGCTAAAGCATTTTCATTCCCCTTAACACATGCCGCTTAAAGTTAGCGTGCGTGATCAGGGGCGCCTAAGTCGCAGGGCCAGCAATAGAAAATTTTGAGACCAAGAATTGGCACACCGTCGCTCTAGCCATAAAGAACAAAATCTGCGAGTAACAGTATTTATAACTATTATTTTTCCGCTAAAATGCACTAAATTATCCCAAAAATTGCCGAGTAGGAGTTTATTACGAGGTTTTCAAGACTAAAGTCAATGAATTATTGGGAAAATCTGGGTTTAGAGCCTTAATTTAGTGAGGTTCCAGCCAACATTAAGAATGTCTTTTAATGCCAGAATTAAATGAGTAAGAGCGCAGAATTCCTGATCAATATTGTGCGACTTAACATGAAATAATTATTCATCATTAGACTTTTTTATTATCTAAAAATTATAAACTCTATTAAATTCAGCATCGCTCTATGGGCATTCCCAAAACTTAATCAATGTATTTTAAATTAATAAGGTGTCAAAATAGAGTATATATCGCAAAATTCGCCTTAAGGTATGATAATCTTTTTAACCGAGACTATTTATTATATCGAAATACTTTATCATATGCATCGTCACGTTCTATATAATCCGTCATAAAATCTTTCAAAATACATACATATTCCCTATAATTTTAAAAAGGAGAATTTACCCCAGACGAAAGTTAAACTAAGATGGAAAACTTCACACCGTTATCAGCAACAATTGGAGGCGTACTTATTGGTATTTCTGCTTCAATCTTGCTCGTCACTCAAGGCCGTATTGCAGGTATAAGTAATATCGTGGGTGGTTTGTTAGAGAAAAATAATAACGATCGGACCTGGCGTGTACTTTTTCTAGTTGGTTTAATTATCAGCGTATCGACTTATGTTTTTTTTACTCAGAATATATCTGAAATTGATATGAATCCTTTTCAAATCAGTGATGATTACCATATTCTTTTTATGATTGTTGGTGGATTACTAGTCGGTTTTGGTAGTCAAGTTGGTTCTGGCTGTACCAGTGGGCATGGTGTTTGCGGCCTTGGTCGTTTCTCGATGAGATCAGCATTGGCAACAATTACCTTCATCTTTAGTGCCGGTTTTACTGTTTTCTTAATTCGTAATTTATTGGAAACATAGATTATGCGTAATATTTGTAGCCTCACATCTGGACTTCTTTTTGGTCTCGGTCTAGCTATCTCAAGTATGATCAATCCGGAAAAAATTGTTGGGTTTTTGGATGTTACAGGCAACTGGGACCCCAGCCTAGCATTCGTGATGGGAGGAGCAGTTGCAATTACCGCTCTTACTTTTAGGCCTATCCTAAAACGCCCAACGCCAATTTTGACTAATAAGTTTTATCTGCCTTCCAGAACGAAGCTTGATAGTAAATTAATTGTTGGGGCTGCCATCTTTGGAGTTGGATGGGCAGTTTCTGGATTATGCCCGGGTCCGGCAATTTCATCTATTGCCCTTTTCGATGAGAAACTTCTAATATTCGTTTGCGCACTCTTAATCGGAAGTTTTGTTGGCTCTAAATTCCGTTAAATTCTGGTTCAAATAAAAGATCAAGGAGCACAAAATGTCCAAGCCAATTAAAATGAAAGCGATAAAAATTTCAGACTTTGGTGGACCAGAGGTTTGCAATTATGTTGACGTACCCATTCCCGAATGTGGTGAAGACCAAGTGTTGGTGCGGATTGCTATTGCTGGCGTCAATTATCTTGATATCTATACTCGAGAGGGGATTCGGGGTGGATCCCTCCCTTTTATTCTAGGATCAGAGGGGGCTGGTGAGATTGTAAAGGTCGGTAGTGATGTTAAAAATACCAAAATAGGGGATACCGTTGTTTTTAGAGGTAGTGTTACTGGTACCTTTGCCGAATATGCATTAGTTCCTGCATGGATAACGTATCCTATACCCAATGAAGTTGATATTAAAGATGCAACAGCCATGCATCTTCAAGGCATGACAGCGCATTATTTAGCCAATGACGTATTTCCTCTAAAACACGGTCACACGTGCCTAATACATGCGGGTGCGGGCGGCGTTGGCCATCAACTTATCCAACTAGCGAAGGAGAGGGGTGCAAAAGTATTCACAACAACTGGAAATCAAAAAAAAGCCAAAATTGCCAAACAATTTGGCGCAGATGAGACAATTCTTTACCGAGAAAAAGATTTTTCCAAATCTGTTCTGGAAATAACTGATGGCGAGGGAGTTGATGTAGTTTTTGACTCTGTTGGAAAAGCAACAATTGATGGATCAATAACTTCCACCAAATTACTCGGCACAGTGGTTCTATATGGAGATGCTTCAGGAATTATGCCTCCAATTGAGACCCGTAAGTTAGCAGCTAAGTGTATTAAGTTAACACGAGTTTCCTTAATGCCATTCGTTGCTAATCACAAAGCCATTAAAAAACGATGTGAGGAACTATTCGAACTATATCTGGCCAAAAAATTAATACCATTGATAGCACCAATCCGACACCTATCAGAGACTCCTGATGTGCTGAAAGAAATGGCTAATCGCGATACAATCGGAAAACTTCTTTTAAAACCATAATCAGGGTAAATATTTTCCTGAAACAAATCATCATTTTTGTTATAATACTTGATACTGGAAAATTAGCCATAAACGCACATAAATATTTAATCTATTTGTATTCAATGATCACAATAGGAGGTAATGGAAGATGCTCAAAGCTACCGCAGATATAATGCTACCTACAACTATAATAGGATCTTTACCTCGACCAAGTTGGTTTAATGAAAATATGGGAAATCAAACCTTTTTGGAGGCAATGGTAAATTCGCGATATAGAGAGCAATACTGCGATGCAGTCGCAGTTTACCTGAACGAACAAGCTACTGCGGGTCTTGATATTTGTACTGATGGAGATGCCCACTATGATGAACAGGTCGGAGGTCAAAGCTGGACAAGTTATCCTCTTTTTCATATGAGTGGTTTTGATCGAAAAAATCCACAACCAGCTGTTATGAAAACTGGTGGAGTAGGTTTTCCTATGGGCCATATTCTCCATGACTATCTTGAAGCACGTGTAATGCCCCAAATCATTGGTCCAATCGATAGAGGTGACCTACAATATTCACAAATGTGGAAAACTGCTCAACGCATGACATCTAAGCCAGTAAAGTTTGGCACGGTAACACCAGAGCTTCTTGCAGCCGCTGTTGATGACCAATATTATAAAGATCCTGTGGAGAGAATTATGGCCCTCAGTAATGCAATAAATTCGGAATTACATGAGTTAGCCGATGCTGGATGCCCGGTAATACAGCTGGAAGAACCACAAATACATATGATACCTGCCCGCGGCCCAGTATTTGGCAAACTTAATATGGAAGAAATGGCAAATATTTTTAATAATACTGTTAAGGGTCTAAAAGATAAGACAGAAGTTTGGTGCCATACATGCTGGGGGAACCCTTCCCAACAGCGCATGTTCAAAGATATTCAGGAATATGGACCCGCACTTGAAACACTCAATAATGTTGAAGCTGATGTTTTAACTTTTGAGTCATGCAGCTCGAATCGCATGGAACTGGATAAAATTGGAGAGTTTATCAAAGATAAAAAAATTGCTATTGGCGTCATTGATCACCACTCACTTCAGGTTGAACGTCCAGACGAGATTGCTGATCACATTCGGGAGGCTTTAACGTATATTCCTGCGGAGCGTTTAGTTATTACCTCTGATTGCGGAATGGGGCGCGAGGGAATGAGCCGCAGACATGCTCGGTATAAAATGGTATCCTTGGTTCTAGGTACTAATATCGTCCGAAAAGAGTTAGGGATCCCAGAGGCTGAGTGTTTGGCGGCTGACGCTAATTATTCTTTGGTAACAATGGAAACATAACAACATAACATCCACGCTCTTTGTTTATGATTAAACATAGTGTTTGGCTACACGATGGTTTGCATCATTTTACAAATCTGTTTAGTCTTATAGTACGATGAAAGTTGGCAGTACGGTTTGATATTAGAATTCAATTAATACTGCAAATTAATAAAGTTATCAGGTGACATCTAATAAATTTTGAATAAGGGAGTTATAGTCAATGATACCGAAACAGATTAAAATTTTGAAAAAAATATTTCTAGCTCTTCTAGCGCTTGTCGTTTCAGGTCCTCTTTTGGTTAATAATGCCGTGGCCAAAGAATTTAAAATTACAGCTAGCTCAAGCCATCCTCCAGTTGTGCCTTGGGTTGCAGTATTAAAAAACTATGTTGTACCAGAAGCAAGCAAGCGCGCAAAAGCACTTGGCCACAGTATCAAATGGACAGAGGCCTATGCTGGAGCACTCTACAATTTTAAAAATACGCTTGAAGGTATAGAGGATGGGCTCGGTGACATTGGATGGGTTGGCACTTTATGGGAGCCAAATAAACTACCGCTTCATAATGTAACTTTTTATCTCCCGTTTGTTTCTGGAAATGTTGTAGCAGCAGCATCAATTGCAAATGAAATGCATCAAAAGATTCCAGCTATGAAAAAGGCACTTTTAAAACACAATCAAATCTTTCTTGGTGCGCAAGCAATCGATGATTATATCTTAATATCTAAAATGCCAATAAAATCAGTTGCTGATTTAAAAGGTAAAAAGTTCTACGCACCTGGAGCATCTGCCCAGTGGCTAAAAGGAACTGGAGCTGTCGCTGTTAATGGTGGCCTGCCGATTTATTACAATGGCATCAAAACGGGCGTAACCGATGGCGCGATTGTTCCTGGTAGCGGTATTTTCCCATTCAAACTTCATGAAGCCGCTCCGTACATCAATAATGTAGGACTAGGCGGAGGTATAACAGGTGCCTTAACAATGAATAAAACTAAATATGATAGTCTACCTCCAGAAATGCAGAAAATGTTCTTAGAAGTTGGTAAAGGCTATGAAATGATAGTAGCGAAAAAAACAGCCGGCTTTGCTGCAAAAAGTATGAAGACTTTGATTCCTAGTAAGGGCGGTAAAGTATCAAAATTGCCGTTAGCAGAGCAAAAAAAATGGGCGAGTGGGCTACCTGACCTCGCTGGGATATGGGCTGCTCAACAGGCAAAGAAAGGACTACCAGGAAAAAGTGTGGTCAAATTTTATATGGAAGCCATACGAAAGCGTGGAGAGAGTCCACTACGCAATTGGGATAAATAAACATATTTCCATATTGTTATGAAATTAGATCCTAAAA
>MDSX01078619.1_pt1 | contig 11968 bp, 9 predicted proteins | sample 811141 | NCBI WGS metagenome assembly MDSX01 (sample SAMN05326642, study PRJNA326480) | marine metagenome | isolation source: seawater | place: Atlantic Ocean: South East | collected 2010
GGTCGTGGACTAGATCCATTCGCGATGTTTGATCAAAAGGGCGCATTTGATATTGCCGGTATGACCACAGCCATGCACCGGCACTTAGAGGAACAGGGCCGGGTGCTGCTGGTGCTGAACTTTCCCTGCCATAATCCGACCGGATACAATCTCAGCTTAGACGAATGGCAACGGATCACTGATGCCGTGCACACAGCCGGTCAAAAAGGGCCTGTAACAGTTCTCATTGATGCCGCGTACATGGAGTTTGCAGGTTCCGAATCGCGCAGTTGGGTGCGCCACGTGCCTAGAATGCTCGAGCATGCAACCGTCCTCGTCGCATGGACTGCGTCGAAGAGCATGGCCCAGTATGGAGCGCGCCTCGGAGCAATCGTCGGGTTGCATAGTGACACAGAAGAATTGTCACACATCGACAACGCGCTCGGCTACTCTGCGAGAGCTACATGGTCGAACTCCCCACACCTTGGGCAGCTTGCGGTCACGCAACTTCTCACAGATTCAAAGCTTGCTTCCGCTGTTCAGGAGGAGCGGGCCGTTCTAATGGACCTTCTACAAAATCGCATTGATGCGTTCAACACCAGAGCAACTCAACTCGAACTACCCACTCCTAAATTTGACTCAGGGTTTTTCGTCTCGGTCTTTACACCCGACCAAGATGCCACAGCCGCCGCAATGAGGGATCTCGGAGTCTATGTCGTCCCCATCCCAGGGGCAGTGCGTGTAGCCGTCTGTTCGACACCTGAATCAACGATGAGACGACTCACAAACGCTCTCGAAGCAGGCCTCGCCGCAGCTCGCTGAGAGTATCGACGCGAATCGGGATCAAGTACGAGAAGCTTCTCCTAACGCCCAGCCGCAGCCCTTCCAACCTCAATGTGCTCGTCAGCGTCAGGTCCACTCATAAGGAGTCCGAGGAAGCCCTCCTCAATTCGACGCACAACGTCAGCGTCATTCGCAGTGATCATGTCCGGAAGACCGACTCTCTTAGCTTGAGCTAGTACATCTTGGTTGCCTACCTCACCAGCTTCGCGGTCTCCGAGCGCTCTTGAGAGACTGCCTATGCCGCACGCTAGCACGCTATATCCCGGCACGTCTGCGATCTCGACTACCTGCTTCAGCGCACCCGGATCTTCAATCATCAACATAGCCAAAACCGTGCCTTCGGGATTATTGGGCGACCAGACATTCGCATTCACCTCCTCGAAGAAAGAGACCGCCAAGCGAGCCTCCGCTTCACTGCGCACGTGAGGCATGACGACACCGTCGGCTCCTGCTGCGAGCGCGGCGTGGACACGCTCACGTGCGGCCTGCTCCCCATCTTTGGAAATTGGAGGAATCCTAACCAGCAGAGCTTTATCGCTGACACGTTCCGCGCTATCAAGTCCCTCTCGAATGGCTGACACCGCATCGAGATCCCATGCTGGTTCCAGGTTGAGGAACACATAGTCGAGTAAAGGATTCTCTGCCAGACTCGCGCCACCTTCGGCGGAATATACAGGGGTCTGGAACTGGCCATCCGATGCCCTCGTCGGCCGGTCACTCGGCACGAAAACACCGAAAGCGGGAATTCCAGACTGCCAGAGCGAAAGCAATGGAAGCTTCTGTGAGCCGTCAATGCTAGTTTTCACCTGCTCTGCTTCGAAGCGATCGGAACTTGCAGATCCACCCGAACACGCGGCGATGATGAGCACGAGCGCAGGGGTCGTCAGTCTGCTAAACTGTCTCAAAGAAGATCTCCATCAGAGCAAGAGGGCTGTGAGGCCGACGAGCGCAAGTTCGTCCTCCCCATAAAGAATTGCTTATCAATTCGACCAAGGTGGGACTACTTCGTTCATACGCGCATACGCGATCGACTGTCCGAGATGCTCGTTCATATGCGTAACTAGCTGAAGTAGAACAGCCCATTCTCCTACTTCTCGACCATACAAAGTGGTCTCTTGATTTAGCGAATCAGTGTCAGAAGCTTCGACCGCATCCCGGACGTATTGCATGGACTCCTGTAGAATTGCAACTACTTGATCTTTGTCCGACACCTCGTCTTCCCATCTCCCGTACTCGTCCGGATGTACCGGACTCACTCGCCCCATATTTTCATGTAAGTACATGTAGTTGTAGCGGGCGATATGCATGTACACCCGTGCGACGCTGGCGACACCATCGCCTGGACTCCAATCGTAGGTTGAAGCAGGCATAGCTCCGGCCAGAGCTACGAGCTTCTGAGCAGATGCACCGAACTGCCCTCGAAACTCGCCCAAGAAGTTATCCGGGGCCTGCGCCTCTACTTGAAGAGCAGAGAATATAGTGAGCGTCGTGACAGCAAACACCACTGCAACACCACGGATTACTAGCATCATTGGTCCGATACTGGGCGCGGATCCTCGGCCTCTGTCTCAAGTGTTTCGAGCACCTGCTCCCACTCAAACTTATCACCTATGCCACGCACATAATGGTCCATCCATGCCATCTCACTCACCGACTTCACCAAGCGATTGCGAGGATTCGGAATACCGTGGCTCCTACCCGGGTACATGAAGAGTTCAGTCGGCACATCGAGTTTCTTCAGTGCCATGTGAAGCTCGACCGACTGAGGGCTTGGAACCCGGGGATCCCCTTCGACAACGTGAATCATCGTCGGTGTCTTCGCATTTGTTATGTACTTAAGCGGTGACTGATTGAAATAAGTATCGAAGTCTTCGTAGAGGAAACCGTCCCCGACGTAGAACTGGCGATTCCTTTGTACATCACTCTGAGCGTACATGCTGATCCAGTTCATCGTGCCCGCACCCGAGCTGATCGCTTTAAAACGGTCCGTCTGGGTGAGGATCCAGTTTGACCAGTGCCCACCAGCACTCCAACCGAGCGCCCCCATTCGGTCTCCGTCGACTATCCCCTCTTCAATCAGGTAATCCACACCAGTAATGATGTCGTCATACCCTAGAGTGAAGTAATCGCCAACAATGTCAGTTCTGTGTGCGTTTCCGTAGTTACGCGACCCACGGTAATTGGGTTTAAGGATCGCGTACCCCGCGCCCGCATAAACCTGTGCACCGTAACCACCATTGAAACGTAGGACGTCCGCAGAAGCAGGTCCTCCATGAATCGCCACGATCAGCGGATATCGGGTTCCTTCCTCATAACCCACTGGATACACCAGCACACCACCTACTGTCCTACCGTCGGTCGACGTCCAGTTAACCTCGACCTCGCGGCCCAAGGCGATTTCGCTCATCTGAGGGTTCACATCGACGAGTTGGACCCAGCGGTCACGGTCGTCAATTTCCTCTACACCATCTACGGTAAAGACAGTTGGTGGAGTCATCGGATCTTGATAATTGATCAGGATCGCACCGGAAGACTCATCTCGTGCGACAGAAAGGGAGGCCCTCTCTTCCGTAATCTGGGTTACCTCATCCTTCTCGATATCGAGAGCCCATAGCTGTTGGGTTACCGTCACACCGGCATTGAAATAGATGGTCCGAGAGTCCTCTGACCAAAAGCCAACCGACAGGCTCTGATCAAAGCCAGACCCAAGCTTCCGGAATTCCCCGCCTCGGTCACTAATCTCACGAATATAGATCCGGTTTTCCGTCATGGAGTAGCGATCCATCTCGTCGGGCGCCGAGAAAGCAATCCAATTCCCATCCGGTGAGAACTGCGTACTACTCTCTCCGACCTCGTAATTCTGGGTCAGTCGTTCTACATGACCACTAGAGAGTTCTAGCAGGTACTGGTCCGCATAGAGTCGCGACCCAGTGATGTTACGCTCGTAGCGCTCTTCCGAACCTCCCGTAAATGAAATCCATGACCCGTCATCCGAGACGTTGAAATTGTCAACGCTGTAATCTTCGGACTGCTCCAGTATCCGCTCTGCCCCCTCGCCCATCGATACCTCCCATAGGCTCGACAGCGCTGTCACCTGGTTCCTAACGTCTACTGTGAAGCCTGCATCCCGACGTCTATAATCAGCACCGTCGTACGCATCCGGTCGCACGAAGTACACAGTCGATCCGTCAGGGCTCCAACTCCACTCCTCCACTCCGGCCTCACCCGACGTAATCTGCTCCGCTTGACCGACCGAGAGAGTGGTAACAGACATCCGGAAGAGCTGCTGCTTACCAGCATCCCCACTCCGATAAACCAGCCAAACGCCATCTGGACTAAAGTCGAAGCCTGTCACCCCGTCTTTGGCATCCGTGATTTTTCGTGCCTCACCGCCATCGTGACGCATCATGTAGAGCTGGTCATCTCCGTTTTCGGAATCACGATCGGACGCGAAGACAAACCACGTGCCATCCGGGGCCCAAGTGGGCTGCGTCTCATCTTTATGATCCGTGTACGTGAGCTGACGACTGGATGACATACCGTCTTCCATTGAGACAAGGTGGATATCCGTTTGAGATGTCTCCTCCTGCCAGTCTGGCGTCCGGACGGTATATAGCATCGACCGGCCGTCAGGGCTCGGTGTCCAAGACCCTGCCGAGCGTTGGAGTTGGACATCCATAAATGTCATCGGCCGCTGTTGAGCTGACACGGGGAGCGCGACAAGAACGATCGCAGATGCGACTACGACTATAGAACGGAGAAACTGAAGAGAGATATCAGTAAACATGAGAGAACGGAAAACCTTCGAGTGACGTCTAGGCGGAGCGAATCCCCACTGGCGTTAGATTCGAATAATGGGGTGCAATAAGTGATCTGGCACGGGTCGGGCCGATTCACGCCTTCTAGCCAGCTGATCAAACCAGGAAACTGATCCCTTGGGACAGTCGTGAGTCTGTTCGTTAGCCGACTATAGAAATCCGCATACACGAAAGACTTTATATGGACTTTTCTGGTCTATGGGAGACGAGGATTCCAAGCGATCCAATAGTCGTCAATCGAGTCGTCATCCGTCGCCAGTTCATCTTCACCTGCTGGAAGCTCATTGAGCTTGAATATGTATGTCAGGACGTCGGTCGTCTCCTGGCGAGAGAGGCTCCACGGATTGTCGTACGGCATCCTCTCGTTGACGTAGTACCAGAGCTGGTAAACTGATTGGTCTTCCCAACGACCCCTGAAACCGGTCTCCGTCCAGTCTGCCGAGTCATGGCATTCACTGCACGTCGACCTAAAAAGTGCCTCGCCACGATCAGCTTGGGCTAGTGTGAAGATACCATCGGCTGTCGTTGGGTCAGCGCTCTCGGTTTCCGTATCTTCGGGCAGAGGCTCCGGAGTCGCTGCCGGGCCAGAGGAACTCGCAGAGCATGCGGCTAGGAAGGTGAGAGCGAAGATAGTGGTGGTAGAGCGGAGGATCCTGACCATGGCAAGTGGTATAGAGAGATATTTTCACTGGATAATCTACTACGCATGACCCCTCTGGCGTTCATTTTGCTGATCGGATTTTTTATTTCTAAGATCCGGCAGTTGAGCCAATAGCAGTATACTGTCCCGGAGATCCTTTAAAACTAGACCCCAAACGGCCTGTCAAACCTTGAGTACACACTCATCCGATGTTGTCGTCATTGGTTCGGGGATCAATGGCGCCTCATCTGCGTGGCATCTAGCTGAACGTGGTCTGACCGTGACCGTACTTGAACAGGATGCGGGCGCAGCAATGGGCTCTACCGGCAAGAGCGCCGCAGGAGTTCGTGTTCAATTCACTACAGCCCCGAACATCCTGCTATCACTCTATTCCCTCCCTATATACCGCTCATTTGAAGAGCGTTACGGTCGTGATATCGGTTACAGAGACATCGGCTACTTGTTGTTAGTCCCCGAAGCGCGCTGGGACACGCATCTAGAATCTGTTCGGCTCCAGCACGAGCTAGGAGCACCAGTAGAGGTGCTGGATCCAGATGAAGCACAGCAGTACATACCTTTCTCTACCGAGGGACTGGCAGGAGCAACATACGGGCCTTGGGATGGGATCATTGATCCGCATATGGCGTGTCTAGCCTGGGTTGAAATGGCCAAAGAACTAGGCGTCAGCTTCAGGATGAATACCCGTGTGAATGGGCTGAGACCTGAAGGTGAAGGTTGGCTTGTGGAGGCCGGCGATGATCGCTTTTCTTGCAAATGGATCGTCAATGCGGCCGGTGCCTGGTCCGGAACGATCGGTGCCCTAGCGGGGCTAAGCGTGCCTGTGGGTCCTAAGCGTATCCAGATCTTCCTGTCTTCCCCGATCACAGACAAGCGTACCTACCCGCTCACTATCGACTTGTCCACGGGCGTCTATGTCCGTTCTGAGCTGGACCGGGTGATCTTCGGGCTCGACAACCTGAGTCAAGAGTTTGGTTTCACCGAAGGAGTAGATCAAGATTGGCTCGAGCACGTACTTCTGACTGGAGTCGATAGATATTCGTGGTGGGAGGATATGGGGGTCGATCTCAGCGGAAGCTGGTGGGGCTACTACGGGGTCAGTCCAGACAACAGCCCCATCATAGGTCCGCATCCGGACACCCGAGGGTGGATTGACGCCTGCGGGTTTTCTGGACACGGCATCATGCATGCTCCCGCTACCGGAGTCGCGGTAGCAGAGATGATCGCCGACGGCGACACTACGACTGTGGACGTAGATCACTTCCGACATACTCGCTTCGCTCAGAAGCTTCCTGTCGAAGCAAATATTTTCTGACCACTCCAAAAGTCTGACTAGCTCAGTTCACTTCTTTCAGGGCATATGGACAGTTTCCTTTTCTTTTTTGAGCAGATGTCCACGTGGCAAAAGCTGTTTTGGGTCATGACCTGTTTAGGACTCAGCTGGATCTTGGAAGCACGCTTGCCTTTGGCTCAACTCCAGTACCGCAAGTGGCATCATGCCGGGGCTAACTTCGTCTTCCTCGGGACAACACTCTCCATCAACGCAGCGTTCTCCGCGCTCGCGCTCGGCGTCGTGGCTTGGACCGGAACCACCGAATTCGGCTTACTGCACCTCTTTGAACTGCCCAACATTCTAGAGATGCTGGCTGCAATCATTATCCTCGACTTCACCGCTCAGTACTTCGCCCACTGGTTAATGCATCGGGTGAAGTTTCTGTGGCGCTTTCACGTAGTGCACCATAGCGACACTAAAGTCGATGCCACCACCGGGACGAGGCTCCACCCAGGTGACTTCTTCGTCCGCGAGAGCGTAGCCCTTATAGCACTCACACTTACCGGAGCAACTCTGGCCTATTACGTCGTTTACAGAATTACAACCATCTTTTTTACCTTCGTAACCCACGCGAATATCTCGCTTCCTGGGTGGCTCGACGCGTCACTAAGTTTTGTATTCGTGACGCCAAACATGCACAAGTTCCACCATCACTTCGAAAGGCCCTGGACCGACACAAACTTCGGGGGGATCCTGTCCATATGGGATCGACTATTCGGAACGCTAGTATATGGTGACCCTAACGACGTCATTTACGGCGTTGACGTGGCCGATCCAGTCTTGGACGAGCACGTGCTTCACCAGATGAGCCTTCCTTTCCGGGCAGGATCAGAATTGGATCGTGATTAGGGCACCTCTAGGATCGGGCCGAAGCAGCCGAATAGCCGGCTAAGTTCGCTTGGTCTCACTGCGCCGCATGAGCGCGAGGAGCCCATTTACCCAGATGCGTTTAGAGCCTCAGCAAGGTTAACAATCACCGTCCCAGCGTCATGCAGGGGTGTCGGGACGCCGCTGGCACGGCCAAGGCGAGAGATCTCACCTCCTAAATCCTCCATCTCAGTCCGCCGTCCCTGATTCAAGTCATGGATGACGCTCGGAAAGAAGTCGTCAGGGAATCGATCGAGTGTTTCGCCAATCTTCTTCTCTGTCCCAGAAGGAATTGGCACTCCATTAGCTCGACCAACATCAAGGACCTCTGCGATCACGCGATGCTGCAACTCAGCTCCATAAGGATGGCTTCGCACTGATCCCATATTCCGCTGCCCAATCGCACACAAAACAGCGAGCGAACACACTACAGACATCTTTTCCCATAACTCGACCTTGATGTCTGGAACGGTTTTGATCTCGACAAGCGTTCCTTCGAATGCCTGCCTCACTCTTGAGACAGGTCCAGCTGACGCGTCTAGGACAATCCTCTGATGGGCTGCCTTCCGTTCCACAACCCCAGGCTCAACTCGAAACGACGTCATGTACGCCACGCCATCGGCCATTACATCCTGAGAGACTCCGTGCACTTCCAGACGGTCGAACGCGGTTATCCCGTTGAGCAATGACACGACATGCGCACCTGATCCGGAAAGGTGTACCAACTGATCCGCCACCTCGTCCAGGGAAAAGGTCTTGGTTACGAGCAAAGCAAGATCCGCCGTGTCTACCTCCAATGCGGAAGCAACACAACGCACGTTTACATCAAAGTCACCAGCGTGACTCCTCACTCTAAGTCCGTTCTTCTCAATTGCAGTGCGATGAGCTCCGCGGACTACCAGCGTCACATCGTGACCGGCCTGCGAAAGCACGGCCCCGATGTAGCTACCAAGGCCCCCGGCTCCAACCACCACCACTTTCATATATCAGTCACACACCCAAGAGACGCAGAGGACACGGAACGGATGTAACGTTGAAGCACACCGCGTTTAGCAGCCAGCGGAGGCTCTCTCCAGGCAGCTCTTCTTCTTTCTGCCTCCTCAAAATCTACGTCCCAAGCGATGTCGTTCCTCTCAGCATCAATCGTAATCCGATCCCCATTTTCAACGAGTGCAATCGGGCCACCGTTCTGCGCCTCCGGTGTAACATGCCCGATAACAAAGCCGTGGCTACCCCCCGAAAACCGCCCGTCAGTAACCAATGCAACCTCAGATCCGAGTCCTGCACCCATGATCGCAGAGGTTATCGTTAGCATCTCGGGCATCCCAGGACCACCTCGGGGACCTTCGTAGCGGATTACGACCACATCCCCCGACAGAATCTCGTTACGCTCAAGAGCAGCAAGCGCCGCCTCTTCTCGGTCAAAGACACGTGCCGGTCCGGAAAACTCAACACCTTCCTTGCCGGTGATTTTCGCGACCGCCCCCTCTGGTGCCATAGAGCCTCTCATGATCCGTAGATGGCCCGAAGCTTTAATCGGGTCACTGAGTGGCCGCACTACTTCCTGCTTAACACTAAGTGGAGCTACCTCACTGAGATTCTCCTCGACAGTGTATCCCGTTACGGTCAGGCAACTCCCGTCTATCAGACCCGCATCCAGTAACGTGCGGAGCACGGCCGGCACTCCTCCGACCCGATCGAGATCTTGCATTACGTAACGACCGCTAGGCTTAAGATCAGATAAGTACGGGGTGCGGTCACTCACCGCCTGAAAATCATCGAGTGTGAGCTCGACTTCCGCTGAGTGAGCGATCGCTAAAAGATGCAGCACTGCGTTGGTAGATCCTCCCAAAATCGTTACCAACACTATCGCGTTTTCGAACGCAGCTCGTGTCATGATGTCGCGAGGCCGGAGATCCTCTTCAAGCAGACGTCTCAAAACCGCGCCTACTCGTCTGCATTCCGCTTTCTTTCTATCCTGCGCCGCTGGGATTGATGAGCTATAAGGGAGGGTCATCCCGAGAGCCTCGGCCGCGCTGGCCATAGTATTGGCCGTGTACATACCCCCGCAGGCTCCAGCGCCCGGACAAGAGTTTCGGACTACTGCGTCGAACCTTTCCTGGTCGATAGAACCTGCTACGAACTGCCCGTATGCTTCGAAGGCGCTCACTATATCGAGTCGCTCACCGTCCAGATCACCCGGAGCGATCGTCCCCCCGTACACCATCAGGCCAGGGCGATTCAGTCGCGCCATCGCCATGAGCGAGCCGGGCATGTTCTTGTCGCATCCTGGAACGGTCACAATGCCGTCGTACCACTGCGCACTCACCACAGTCTCGATAGAATCGGCGATCAGATCCCTAGAAGGGAGTGAGTAACTCATCCCATCCGTACCCATTGATATCCCATCGCTGACTCCGATGGTGTTGAATCGCATCGGGATCAACCCTGCTTTGGTGGAGCCACTCGCGACCTCTGTGGCAAGGTCTAGCAGATGCATGTTGCACGGGTTCCCGTCCCACCACATTGAGGCGATTCCGACTTGAGGCTTATCGAAATCTTCGTCCTTCAACCCGGCAGCATAAAGCATGGCCCGAGAACTCGCCTGAGCGGGCTGCTGCGTGATCCGTGCGCTGTGTTTGTTAAGCGTTGGGAGCTTACTGGTCACGACGCCGGTGGTCGAGACTCAATAACCTCAAGCGTAGTGCCCTGCTGGCAGGTGCTCACTTCCACGTAACGGGCTTCCACAACAACCGGATCCCCGACGGAAAGGCCATCTAAATTCCCAACGAGCGTATAGAGGAACTCGTCCTCATCCCTCATGGCCAGGCATTCCACGCCCTCTTCAGTAATTAGTCCGGTGCGCTGAAGCGTACCATCTGGGCGAGTTACGTGGAACGGATCCGACAGCCCGATCGGAGCGAAAATGGCATCGAATGCCACGATGAGAAGTGCTCGGTCATATGGTGCTGTCTCCGGGATCGCAATCGTACCAGAAACCTCACCCCACATCCCCTGCTCTCCCTCGGAGAGCGCTTCGAAGCCAGTCCTAGTCGCACCTACACCAACGTGGACTTTGGCCTGAAGTGGAAGGTTCTCAGTATACACCGTAACCTCAGTCCCTCGAGGACCGTGCAGTGGTTCGATCTCTTGAATCATTCGCAGTGAATCTGGCGCGACCCGCCTCTGGGCCTCAGCGGGCACGGCGATAGCAAACCAACACATAGTGATGAACGTCGTGGCGACGATTGATCTAGCGATCTGAGTCATGGGATGTCCCTCCATGCACCGAAGCTCGGGCTTATAAGCCTTCACCGCCAGATGAATCGTCAGTTGACTCGTCGATCCTACTCTCAGAGCTTGGCCTCACATTTGTCTTTATAACGGACACTCTATCCACCACTGAACCTCCATGGCTACTCCACTCGTCGCTCGTCGCCTCCGCGAAGGACAGCTCAAGCAGTCGCCTATCCGCGAGATCATGAAACTCGCCGACCGACGCAACATCATCGCGATGGGACTGGACCCGGACGATGTAATCTCGTTCGCTGGTGGTTGGGTGAATCACAAGGCGCCAGAAGAACTGAGGGCCGAGTACTCTACCATATCAGATGACCCTGTGTTGTTCCATGAATTAGGAGCATACTCCCCAACACGCGGACTCCCCAATCTACGCGAAGCTCTGCTCTCTGTTGACGCCACGCTGTACGGAACTCGTGACTTATCAGATGATAATATTCTGGTGGGAGGGAGCTCGACCCAGCTTACCCACACGCTCTTTACCACACTACTCGACCCAGGGGATCGAGTAGTTCTCTTCGATCCGTCTTACGCGAACTACGGACCGCAGCTAAACCTGGGACCGGAAGGAACCGAAATTATTTGGCTTCCCGTATTCGATGCCGAAAGATGGGCGTTCATGAGAGACAGAGAATCGATAGTCTCATCCTTCCAAGCACTCGTGTCAGAATACGATCCACGCCTCTTACTTTTCTCTTCACCAGATAACCCGACGAGTCGTTTGATCCCAGACGATGTCTTCGACGACATACTCCGTATAGCTGAAGAGGCTGATTGCTTCGTCATCGTGGACTTCGCATACCGGGCCCAATGTTTCACAGAAGTGGTCCCCGAGCACTTTTCGGCCAGCCCGTCTGAACACCCGAACCTGATCCGTCTCCACTCCAACTCGAAGTGGTGTCGTGGACTCGGGCGTCGGCTGGGGTGGGTCGAAGCTGCTCCCCATGTGATCGAAGCACTTGAAATCGTGCAGCAGAGCACAGCGCTGTGCCCGGACAGTATCCACCAATACGCGCTCGCCGCCTACCTCACGAAGGCACTATCTGACGGTTCACTTCAGTCCTATATGAATGAGACCAATGCACGGTATGAAAAAGCCGCCCGTCACACGACCGAGTGCATCGACCGTTACATCGGAATGCCACGCCTAGACCCCCAAAGATCGGAAGA
>MDSX01022186.1_pt1 | contig 11959 bp, 14 predicted proteins | sample 811141 | NCBI WGS metagenome assembly MDSX01 (sample SAMN05326642, study PRJNA326480) | marine metagenome | isolation source: seawater | place: Atlantic Ocean: South East | collected 2010
AGCACCATTTAAGGCCATAGTTAAATCAAGTTTCTTGTATAGAACTTGATTTAATAAGATTGCCCCAATAACGCCACCAGCGGCAGCTAAGTTAGTATTTATATAAATTGCGGAAATGGCCACTGCATCTGCCGCTGATCCCATAGCAAGTTGCGAGCCACCATTAAAGCCAAACCACCCTAACCAAAGAATAAATGTACCTAGAGTGGCCAGAGGTAAGTTAGCCCCAGGCATTGGGATAATTTGACCATCATTACTATATTTCCCTGTTCTTGCACCAATTATGACAGCACCAGTCAGCGCGGCCCAACCACCAACGGAATGAACGATAGTAGATCCAGCAAAATCCGAGAACCCCTTCTCAGATAGCCATCCACCACCCCACGTCCAAGACCCTTGGATCGGGTAGATAATCCCGGTTAAAACAATAATAAAAATGAAAAATGAAAACACTTTGATACGCTCAGCTACAGTACCCGACACAATGGAACCGGCTGCAGCGACGAATACCATTTGGAAAAACCAATCTGAACCAGCAGCGTAGACATTGGCATCATTAGCTTTAAACCCGTCAGCCGTAATAGCTGGATCTGCCGCGGCCCATGGGCTTGGAGATCCAACCCAACCACCATCAACCCCCGAATACATTAGATTATATCCTAGAAGCCAAAACATAATACCTGCAATCGAATAAAGTCCAATGTTCTTAGAACACTGCATTGTAGTATTTTTCGATCTCACCAAACCAGCCTCAAGCATACAAAAGCCGGCTGCCATCCACATGACAAGGAAGCCATGAATCAAAAAAGATAGTGTATTAAATATGAAAGCCGTTTCAGCCGACACCTCGGCAGATGCAGTGGCACTAACTGCTACAGTTGATACCCCAGCAGTTAAACAAAAAAGTGTATAAACCCAAATTCTCTTCATTTCATTATCCCTCTTACAGTGCATCCAGACCGGTATCACCGGTTCGAATACGAATTGCTGCCTGTAAATCCAAAACAAATATTTTTCCATCGCCAATTTGGCCAGTATTTGCTGACCCTTGAATAGTTTCGATAACCTGTTCAAGAAGATCATTGCTCACCGCGACTTCAATTTTAATCTTTGGTAAAAAATTAACCTCGTATTCTGCACCACGGTAAATTTCTGTTTGCCCTTTTTGCCGACCAAACCCCTTGACTTCACTCACTGTTAAACCGTCTACACCTAGCGTTGTGAGCGCTTCTCGGACTTCATCCAGCTTGAAGGGCTTTATTATTGCCATAACAAGCTTCATAATTTTTCTCCTTTCAATTCCAAAATCGCAAAATACGTAAAGCTATCGATCAAAAAAATATAAAAGATTATGTTGAAGTTACATTTAACTAACCCTACCTAATGTTCTCTACCCTTGATCGATACCGTTTCTTTTTCAAGAAATATGCCATTATGGTATAAATTTTTTAACGTTTAAAAACAGTCGCTTAACTAGGGCCAACATAAATCTATACTTTTAGATAACATTAAATTGATTAATTTTTAATCACTGAATTTCTGTTGCATATTTTTTAAGCAATTAATATTTTTTCAAATTTCGTTTTTTATGCTAACGCTATAAAGTTATTAAAACGCACAATATAGAACAGGGTATTGTTAAAATTTATGAATAAGATAACCAGATTTGATTGTATTATAGTTGGTGGAGGTCTATCCGGCCTGACGACCACGCTTGCCTTATCACAAATTGGGCTGTCAGTAGCGATAATAGATAAAACCCCTATCGAGCCCGCTAACTCTAGGGACGGGGATCTCCGAACTACAGCTATATCTGCGAGCGGCAAAAAGGTATTTGAGGCTTTAGGCATTTGGGATGAAGTAAAGACAACAGCAGAACCAATTTTAAATATCTGTGTATCTGAAAAAGGCAGCAAGGGATTTTTGACGTTTGATCACCGAGAGGCTGGCCTTATTCCTATGGGACATATAGTAGAAAATATAAAATTAAAAAATTCACTAATTTCAGCTATAAAAAATCAGAAAAACATTACGCTACTTCCCAATAGCGGGTTAAAGAGTTTTTCTTCTGGCACTGGTCATGTTAGAGCGCACTTAGATGACAAAAGTTTTCATACGGCATCACTGCTGATTGCTGCAGATGGCAGGAATAGTTCGGCACGCGCGATGGCCAATATCAAATCCACGTTCGTTAATTATCACCAATCAAGCATTGTTTTCACAGTAGCGCACACGAAACCGCATAACGGAATTGCGTATGAGCAATTCTTGGCAGGAGGCCCAATAGCGTTTCTTCCAATGAGGGGAAACCAATCCTCTGTAGTGTGGAGTGAAGACACGCCAGTAGTGGATTTGCTTCTGGAACTGAGTGATGGCGAGTTCGCAGCAGCAGCCAGTTATAGGTTAGATGATTGTTTGGGAAAACTAACACTCACTGGGAAAAGAAGGGTCTTTCCTCTTTCTTTAAACTATGCAGATACTCTGATTGGAGACCGTTTTGCTATGGTGGGCGATGCGGCTCATGGGCTGCACCCTATTGCAGGTCAGGGTTTCAATCTTGGATTAAGAGACGTCGCCAATCTTGTGGAGGAGATCTCCAGAGCGCGACGACTTGGTCTTGATATTGGTAGCCCCGAGACACTCCGTTCGTTTCAAGCCAGTCGGCGTCTCGATAATTTTTCTCTCGTTGCTGCTACGGACGGCTTAAATAGGCTATTCTCTAACAATAATAAGGTCGTTCGAGCGATTAGACATAATGGGCTTACCACCGTAAATTCTATAACCCCATTGAAAAAAATATTTATGGGACACGCAATGGGTACTTTAGGGAATTTACCAAATATGTTACAAGGTAGATTACCGTAGAGGTTACGGGTCTCGACTAAAACCCAATTCTTTAACCCGCATCAAATAATCGTGCCATAAATCGCTTTGATTTGCTCCCATATCATAAAGATATTGCCAAGAGTAAATTCCAGTATCATGCATATCATCAAAATTAATTTTTATAGCGTAGTTTCCAACAGGTTCAACGCTCAGTATACCTACATGTCGGCGCCCTGCTAACGTTACTTTCTGACCTGATCCGTGGCCTTGTATCTCGGCAGAAGGGCTCTCGACTCGCAGCAGCTCAGCTTTTATTTTAAAAGACTCGCCATTATCGAAATCTATTTCTAAAGCCTTTTCTTTAGACTTTATTCGGATTTCAATGGGCCAATTTTTTGTCGAGCTATCATTCATTTTCATACCTTAATATAGGAACATAGACACTAAGCCCTTAATTGTTAATTATTTTACGCGCTTCATCTACTAGCATGATTGGTACTCCGTTCCTTATGGGATAAGCTAGCCCTGCTTGGTCACTCACAAGCTCTTGTGTTTTCTTGTTAAAGGTCAATGGTGCCTTCGTTAATGGACAAACGAGTATTTCCAATAATTTTGGGTCTATGTGTCGCTCACCTTTATCAGTGTCTGACATCTTCTATCCCATCGGCTTGGTGACTTGCCATTTCTAACAAAGAGATCATAGTTGCCGCCCTGTCTTCAATTTCATTTGCAACTAGAAGAGCTTGTTGCTCAGTCGCACTAAACGGACAGATCATTGCTAATGTGGTAATTAACTGAGTATCCTCCATACTATTTATGGCACTCCAGTCCGCGTCAATTGTCTTTTTTTTAAAGTAATTTTTCAGGGCCTGCATCAAACGTTCTTTATTAAAATCAAGTTTATCTGGTTGTGATATGTCAGCTTTGTAAGGTTGCCAATCAGGCATAATTCTTCTATATCCTCGCATAGAATCGATTTCCTGATCGATATCAAACCGGCATATACCAAGTAAAGTGACTAAATAGCGGCCATCGTCAGTCTCAGAAAACGCCGTTATTCGCCCCGCGCAACCAGTCTTATATAACGAAGGTTTTGTTTGCAGGCCGGCATCAGATTCAGTTGGTTGTATAACACCAATCAGCCGGTCGGCGCCTAATGCATCATCAGTCATTATTAAATAACGCGTTTCAAAAATATTCAAAGGAAGGCGGCCAAAAGGCAACAACAAAACACCACCTAAAGGAAACACTGGCAAAGTCGCGGGAAGGTCAGAAAATTGAGTTGAAAAACCTGGGGCAGCCAAAAAACTAAACTCCTTCAAGATTAAACAGTGAAAACAAAATACTCACGCGAACAGAATTGAAGAAAGTCGTTTTCTAGCATCTATGGTTAATGGATCTGCCACTCCAAATATGCCGAATAGCTTTACAAGTTGTTTTCGCGCAGCTTCTTCATTCCAAGCTCTATTAATTTTTATACTTTCCAGAAGGTGGTCAACAGCACCCTCATTATCTCCTGCTCCATATAAAGCCATCGCCAGATCGAACCTATTTTCTGCGTTTTTAGGGTTTTTTTCCACAGCTGCACGAAGATCAACCAAATCGCCTACATCTGAACTTGCCAGTGCCATTTCGATTTGTGATATCGCCGCCTTTATCTCAGGAAGCTTTTTTTGATCATCCGATAGATCAGCTAGAACTTCTTGCGCTTTGTCTATCTCACCTAATGAAGTCAGTGCTCTACACAAACCTGCTATTCCGAGAGAACTTGTAGGATCATGTTGTAGTATTTGAGTAAACAATGCACAGGCATCCTCAAACTTTTCCTCCGATAACATAACGTCGGCCGCCTCCAGCGCCTCTGCGATTGGGCTCTCTCCAGCGGCACCATTGGTCAGTTTTTTGATAAATTCGCGTATTTTACTTTCCGGCAATGCACCGGCAAAGCCATCGACAGGTTGACCGTCTTTAAATGCAAAGACTGCCGGTATAGACTGGACACGCATTTGTTGGGCAACTTCTGGATTTTGATCAATATCAATTTTGACCAGCCTCACCTCACCGCCAGCTTCATTCACAACCTTTTCAAGTATAGGCCCAAGTTGCTTACATGGCCCACACCACGGCGCCCAAAAGTCAACTATAACAGGGACCTCAGTCGATGACTCAACAACGTCTGCCATGAATGTTGCTGTTGTCGCATCTTTTATGAGACCTTCAGAGGCATTTACCATGTTCATGTTAGCATCAATACTCGCCGTTTCCATCTCGTATCCCCAATAAGTTCACACATATTATATGGTTGTAACAATTATAACGGCAAGCCGCCGTAAAAAGTTTAATCTAAATCCATTATTTTTGGTTGATGCCCGCAAGACTTGATATATTTCATCAAATTACTAGGGCTTATGGACGTTGTTTTCTCATTTGTTATCGGATGAAAATTTAAAGGAGATAACAACATCATGCCTTTATCTAAAATCACATCAACACTTTGGTTCGGGTCGTTAATCAATGCAAAAGGCGAAACGGCTCCAGGCCTCACTCCCAAATACATCAAAAGACGTTCCGGGCTTCCAAACGAAAGTCTTTGCCCGCCAAGCTTTGCTCCAATTTCTTTTAAATTTACAGAAAGGTCCTCTCGGCAACTTAAAAGCCACATCTGATTCTTTTTTTTACCCCTCAAGAATAAGTTTTTACAATGGCATCCTGGTATTGGTCCACGATAAGCCTTTGAGTCTTCCACTGTGAATAAAGGGGGATGGTCGTAAGTAACGCTATCTATGCTTAAATCTGCCAAACGCGCTAGAACATCATCGGCCGACACCAGAGCGACGTCTCTTTGCATCTTGCCATCATGATCTTCTGTCATATCAGTGTCTCCAAGCTTTGACATTAAACTGCTTTAGTTAGCTATTAATCCATTTGTAAGAGGACAATTTACGTTACGGTTTGTCTCTGAAAAATTAATTTTGATAACGAAGTCTTGCAAACTTCTGCGCAGTGAGTATTATCCGCGACTTATTGTATTTTATAAAGATTATTTTTTATGCGGGCGTAGCTCAGTGGTAGAGCATCTCGTTGCCAACGAGAATGTCGTGAGTTCGAATCTCATCGCCCGCTCCAATTATTTTATAGAACAGTAGTTACATAGGCCTACATTGAGTGTGTTAAATTTATAACCTCCCTAGTTCTCGTCACAAATCCATCCCAATGTTTGTCAAACTCAATTATAAGGTCACCAATTCCCTGTGAATTGGTAGCTATGGTTGCCTCGGTTATACTAGAAAATTCATAGATGGCCACGTGGGTATTGGGCTCCTCTAAGCTCCATCCACGTTTTGCGCTCGTAGCGCCTAAACTGTTGAAAGCATCTGGCAAATGTTCTTTTTGATACCAAACATCAAACTCATTTTTCCTAGTGGGATCAACTTTAGCACGCACAATTAAACAAGCCGTCATATTTTTTCCTTTTTACGAATTGACAAATAATTTTTGCACTAAGAATATCACTAGTCCTATCTCAAAAATCTATTAATGTATTTTTCATATTTTTATAATTCCGGACTGTTAAACCTTAGACAATATGAAATTTTAAATAATGTAAATGGGAAGATCAAAATGGGTCAAGAAAGCATCAGGACAACTAAGGGACGAAAAGTCCTTTATAATTCCATAGTTGATACCATCGGGGACACTCCGTGCGTCAGAATTAATCGATTAGGTCCAGCAGAGATAAATATATACGTTAAAGCAGAATTTTTTAACCCGGCTGGTTCCGTCAAAGACAGGTTGGCGATCAGCATTGTTGAAGAAGCCGAAAAACGTGGGACATTACGATCTGGACAAACCATCGTTGAGGCGACTAGCGGAAACACTGGAATTGGGCTCGCTATGGTTTGCGCTGCGAAAGGATATCCTTTGGTTGTAACAATGGCCGATAGTTTTTCTATTGAACGGAGAAAGTTAATGCGATTTCTCGGGGCAAAAGTTGTATTAACCCCCAGAGCAGAAAAAGGTTTAGGAATGTACAACAAGGCCAAAGAGTTAGCAGATGCCAATGATTGGTTTTTAGCTAGCCAATTTGAGACACCGGATAATGCAAAAATACATGAAAACACGACAGCCCAAGAAATTCTTTCGGACTTCGAACAAACCAAACTTGATTATTTTGTGAGTGGTTACGGAACAGGAGGAACAATAACAGGCATTGCTCGAGTTCTTCGCACCCAAAAACCTGATACCAAAATAATTTTGACAGAGCCTGAGGATGCGGAAATTATTGGGAGCGGCAGCGTTCAAAATAGAAACGATCAAGGGATGCCCCTCAGTAGCCATCCAGCATGGTCGCCACATCTAATACAAGGGTGGACGCCTGATTTTATTCCTTTAGTGCTTCAAGAAACAATCGATAAACAATTTTATGATGAATTGATACCAGTTTCCGGCACTCTTGGTATAGAATGGTCAAAAAAACTTGCACAATCTGAAGGTATATTTACGGGAATATCCGGTGGCTCCTCATTTGCTGTAGCGATAAAAGTCGCGGAGAACGCCAAGCCAGGGTCGACCATTCTTTGCATGTTGCCTGATACTGGGGAACGCTACCTTTCATCTCCTTTGTTCGATGAAATCGAAGAAAGTATGTCTGAAGAAGAAACTGAACTTTCAAATTCGACCCCCAGCTATCAGATGCCGGCCACTTAGTTGAACGAAATCAGAATTAAAGGAAGTAGCCGTTGATTAAGTAGCTTGGAGAAAACTGCTGGTAAAAATCTTATTTTTTAAGACTAGCTACTTAAATTAAATAGCGACGGTTTAATCGGTTTTACGAGAACCAATTAAAATGAAATAAGAAAGGAAAAAGTTTGGAGGCAGAAATTATAAACGAGCTTAAGGAGCTGGTTAACAGAAACGCAGCGCTCACTCGAAGAGGAAAATGGGTAAATTTAAGCTTCATTTTTGGTATCGGTAATGATGATTATCTCATAAACGTTGCTAAGGGCAAGATTGTAGAGGTGCGAAAACGCACATTGCCCACTGAATGTGGAGAATTCTCTATTCGTGCAACAAAAAATACATGGCAAGAACATTGGCAACATATGCCAAAACGAGATTACCATGACATCTGGAGCATGTTACCAAAAAAACTAATAACACTTGATGGAAATTTGATACCTTTAATTCAAAATCTACAGTTTTTTAAAGACTTAATCGCAAGCCTCAGAGAAGAGCAAACTTAATATGCCACTTTTTGAACCCATCATTGGCCAATACTTCACCATGGATGTTAATGGCCAATCATACAGAATTTACGTTGAGGAATCTGGTAGTGGTATACCACTAGTCTGCCTTCACACCGCTGGATCGGACGCACGTCAATATCGTCATTTATTATGTGATGAGGCCATCACAAAAAATTTTCGTGTCATTGCTTTTGATATGCCCTGGCATGGGAAGTCTAATCCCCCACCTGGATTTCGAAGTCAAGAATATAAACTCACGACCAATTTGTATAAAGACATCGTCATGGCATTTTGTCATTCTTACGATTTGATAAACCCAGTTATAATCGGATGTTCTATGGGAGGACGATTAACGTTACATCTTGCACTCGAACAAGCAAACTACTTTCGGAGTGTCATAGCCCTAGAAGGCGCAGATAAACTTGAACCCTATTATGATCTTAGCTGGCTTCATCGCCCAGATATCCATGGTGGTGAAGTCTGCGCAGCTTTCGTATCGGCGCAAGTTGCACCTCAAAGTCCCGATGAATATCGCTGGGAAACCTTATGGCATTATATGCAAGGCGGGCCAGGTGTATTTAAAGGAGACCTTTATTTTTACTGGCATGATGGAGACTTCGACGACAGGTCATCAAAAATCGACACAAAGCAGTGTCCGGTCTATTTATTGTCGGGCGAATACGATTCTTCCTGCACCCCCGAACGCACTATGGAAACAGCAGGTAGAATATCTGGGGCGAAAGCAACAATTATGAGCGGTATGGGGCATTTCCCAATGTCTGAAAACCCCGAACTTTTCAAATCGTATATTTATCCTGTTTTAGAAGAAATTTTAGATATGTGAGACAGATATATTTGCATTGAGCAAGACAAATCAACACGCAGAGTATTCATTCATAAATATCAAAAACCTAAGTTGCTATTTTTTTTCAAAAATATTTATGCAGGTGACATTATGTGTACTTTGCGGTCTGCCAATAAATCTTTATTTTTTTCTGCATATGCTTTCATGTGCGGAGCCGCAGCGTGAGCCTTTAAATGATCTAAACTGGCCCACTTCTCAATAACCACAAATGTGTCAGGACCATAAGCTGCAGCAAATGATGCAGCATCAGCGCAGTCTACAACTGCACCATATTCAATACACCCATCTTCTGCATGCACCGCCGGAACATTTGAATTAAAATTAGTTAACACTTCAGATCTTTTACCCGGCTTAGCCGTTATAACCGCTAAAACATGCACAATAGACATCGCGTAACTCCATAGTAGGTTTTAAATTAAATCAGAAAAAAATTTTTATGGCACACTGCGCCAAATTAATATTCAAAAATACTATTCTCAATTAAATTAACATTATATTGCCTCATGAGCTACATGTGAACACTTTCACTATCCAAATCCATTATATATCGCCCAACCGTTTCGTAGTGACTTTGCCTTGCTTGCATTTGTTGCGATACAGCGTGCATATCTCTAAAGCGTCTTTCAAATGGGCGGCTCTCAAATATAGCCGTAGACCCAGCTAACTTATAAACTTTCTCTACCACATCGGTAGCTTGGTTAATCGCATAGGTCGTGGCTAAACGTATCTCCGCTCTATCATTTTGCAGTAGTTCATTCGTTCGGAAAACCGAGCAAGATACTCGAGAGAGCACACTCTGTTGATATGCGCGAGCTGAACTTAACTGGGCTTCTAACTCTGCTACTTTTGTTTGGAAAACCGGGCTTTCTCGCATAGAAGAACGCGCAGATCGTTGTGTTTTTGTCTTTGCTACATCGATAAGGTCATCAACCGCCCCCCTTGCAATTCCTAATCCAACACCAGAGAAACAAGATGCGTATACTAGCGTTGTTGGAAAAATATAAAGGGGAGCTTGACTTCTACATTCATCTTGATTTTCTCTATCTAACGTCAGTTCTTCTGGCACAAAAAGATTAGTGACAGTATAGCTTTCACTCCTTGTTCCTTTGAGACCGATAACATGCCAGTCATCATGAATTGTAGCTGCTACTTTTTGGAATAACGCAGTCCGATCAGCTTGTACACCATTAGTATTCAAGAGGGGTTCACCATTGGAATTAAAAATCTTACTATGACCGCCTAACCAAGTAGCATGACCACTGCCACTTGCAAATTGCCAGGTCCCACTAACCATGTAGCCACCGTCACATTTAATCGCTTTTCCAGCGATCCCAGCGCCCCAGGCCAAAACCGAGTTCTTTGGCCCAAAGATTGTTTTTGCTGTCTTTGGGTCCAAAAAGGCAGCAGACATTGCACAACCAGAGCCCTGGCCAAAACACCACCCAACACTTGCATCTGCCTTGGCTAAAACTTCCGCCACTTGCGATAGTTGATAAGGACTGAATTGTCCTCCGTTCAGTTCTTGGGGCAATGAAAAACGAAATACGCCAAGTTCATGTAATTTATTTAAAAGGTTATCAGTCAGGCAACGTTGGTCGTCAATATCAGCATGAGCAGCCTTTATTATTGGAGTGATTGATTTTATTTTTTCAAACCATTTTTGGAATTTAGGAATTTCTGTTTTATCACGATCAACTGACGCGGTTGCCAAAATATCACCTCTCTTCCTTAGTAAAGGGTCCGCCTGCTTCGCACCATGCGTTGAGACCTCCCTTAATATGTGCCGCATTCTCCAATCCCATTTTAGTTACCGTTTGAACAGTTAAAGCGGACCGCCAGTCAGCCGCACAATGAAAAAGAAAACGTTTTTTTTCATTGAAAACATCTTTAAAGTATGGACTCTCCGGATCTACCCAGAATTCAATCATACCTCGAGGACAGTGAAAACTGCCTGGAATATAACCATTTCTTTTTCGCTCCCTTACATCACGGATATCAATAACAAGACAATCTTGGTCTTTGGATTGTTCTATAGCATCGTTTGTTTCAACTTCTTCGATCTCGGCACGCGCTTGTTCTACCATTTCAAAAACACCGACTTTTATATTAACCAATTGAGGTCTCCTTAATCCTAGATGCAAAGTCACAAAACTAAAGTTGACCCAACTAGGAAACTATTTGTAAGAATCTAGTGAAAAACAAGTATAAAAAGTATATCACCACAATCTAACGTTAGTGGTTGCAAAATAGAAAAGAAAGTGGAAAATATTCGAATGGGTGATGCACAAACACCTCTTTGGTTTAAATGGGCCATGTCTCAGAAACCGAAATCCCATATTGTTGATGTAGATGATTGTGGGATACATTATTATCTTTGGGAAGGTTCTTCCACTGAGCCCAAAAAAGGTGGCTTGCTATTCGTGCATGGAGGAGGTGGCCATGCGCATTGGTGGAGTTTTCTAGCCCCGTTTTTCACTAAAGACTATCGTGTCGCGGCGCTTGATCTATCCGGTATGGGAAACAGTGGAAGACGGGAGGAGTATAGTGCAGAGGTTCGTTCCGCCGAACTACTTCGCGTAATCCAAGAGGCAAAGCTTGGGGATAATACATTTGTAATTGGACATAGCTTTGGAGGCCTTACAGCTACCAAGTTTGCGCAAGAACACGGACAATCAATCCACGGACTAATTTTAGCTGACTCACCAATCCGGCCCCCAGCAATCAGCTCTAAAAGGAAAGTACGTCGGATGGGCAATAAAAAACATTATCCAGATTACAAGACAGCAGTAAACCGTTTCAGATTAATGCCTGAACAGCATTGTGATAATGAATTTTTAGTACGCCATATAGCACATCATTCCGTCATAGAGGATAAAGACGGTTGGACCTGGAAATTTGACGGAAACGCTATGCATAATCGTCGATTTACCGAACCATATCATACTTATTTAGAAGAAGTATCCTGTAAAACAGCTTTGATTTATGGAGATGAAAGTTCCCTTTTGGATACAAATACCATCCA
>MDSX01047049.1_pt1 | contig 11958 bp, 8 predicted proteins | sample 811141 | NCBI WGS metagenome assembly MDSX01 (sample SAMN05326642, study PRJNA326480) | marine metagenome | isolation source: seawater | place: Atlantic Ocean: South East | collected 2010
ACGCCTTGCTTGATTACCAAGGGGTATCTTACGCAACCAATCAATCGGGAGAAGTAATCATTCAAGCTGTTGCACGTTTAATCGACGGTCAGCAAGACTATACTGGTTCGGATGAGAGTATTTTGCTATCGTTTAATAGTTTCAATCAAGTGATATCCTGGGACACAAGTAAATCCAAGTCGCACCAGTTTACTGTCTCGCAAATCGAGGTTAATGAGATCGATTTGGCAGATGTTATACTAGATTCAGTCTGGAGCCCATATTACCTTGATAGCGATTGGATAATCCCATCAGGGCATTCTTTAACAATCTCTAGCGATGTTGTTTTACGAGTTGCAGATGGCTTCAGTATTACTGTTGAAGGTATGCTTAGGGCGAGTCAAGCAACTATTACCTCAACAGGATTTGGAGACCGCTGGGCAGGAGTTATTCTTGGCCAATCTGAAGATTCGACAATAGAACTTACTGGTTCAAACATCTTAGAAGCCTCCCCAGCAGTTTTGATAGCTAATTCTGGTACCTTTGAGGGAGACGACCTTGTCTTTGCTCGTTCTCTTTCAACCGAACCGCTGATCACCTTTTCTTCTAGTGCGAATGCATCCTTTAGCCTCACTAATTCACAATTGAGTGACGCAGGTAGCGGTTGTATTGAGACAAACCAAGCACCAGAAATCACGCTGACTCTTGTTGATATCTCATTGGAGAGATGCGGAGGCCCAGCAATTAGAGCCAGTCAAACCAATCTAGCACTAAGTAACATAACAGTTGGTAGCGGGTCTTCGGATGGCTTAGTGCTAACTAGTGTGACTGGTGAACTGACTGGATTATTTGGCACAGATTTTGACGGCGCTGGAAGTTTATTGAAATTAGACTATATCAATGATCAATTCATTGTCAAAAATGTAACCGGCAATGTGGGGCAATCGCCTGCTATTACCGGCTCCTATAACCGAGCAATAAATCTCCAAGACGTAGAATTAACCGGCGCACCAGGCATTGATTTTGATTACAGTTCAGGCATTTTATCAGATATCACTCTAAATGGTGAAGGTATTGGAACAGGAATAATCAGCCATCATGGTAGGTTTTCTGATAATATTGTGCTTTCAAATGTCAAAATTACTGGATATAATGTAGGGGTTGATCTACATGCAGATGACGTAGATGCAGTTTCTAGACTATCTATTGAAAATTCCATTATTGATTGTTCAACAGCTATTTCCGTTGAGAATTATCCTTTATCTGTACTTGCTACCTCGATAATTGGCTTAATAGAATTTAGTGGGGCAACAAACCTGCAGATGTACGATATTATGTTTGATATTAAGGAAAATATCTCACTTTGGGATGGAGCGACAGCTGAAATTTTTGAATCTGTTAACCTTGTTTCTAAACTTGATACTGTGGTAAAAGTTGGTGATTATGATTTACAAGCAAACTATTCGGATGGCTCTATAATCTCTTCTTTAGTAAGCGGTATGGCGCCTTCAATCAACATAATGACCTACACATTAGACGCTTTAGGGGGCGAGAAATCACTAGCCTCGCTTACAGTAAATGCTGAATCAATTGGTCATCCAATTCAAACTACAACGCTTGATGATTTAATGACAGAAGACTTGTTTGAAGCAATAACCTTCGACCTGCAAATCAATGCTGCACCACAATTTACCATCTATTCACCAGATTTGATTATGCAACAAACAGAGTTCTCATCAATAATTAATGCTACAGACGATTTAGATTTACCAACAGAGTTGACTTACACATGGACAATATTTGATGATGGGGGCAATCAAATTTACCGTCACACATCTACTAATTCATCTCATCCAATGATTATTAATTCTCCAGGCAGCCACATATTACAAGTCACGGTAGCCGATAAACTGGGTGCACAATCTGAGAAATTAGTTCAATTAGAAGTTGAATTGCTTGATTCAGATCAAGATTTCACCCAGTCTTGTGATGAAAGTAATTGGTTTGATTTGGCAAATAGTCGCTCCTGTGGACCGGATGTGTATGATGATGATGATGATAACGATGGCTTTATTGATTCACGAGATAAATGGCCACTTGATCCATGTGTTTGGCAGGATACCGATAATGATGGAGCCCCAGATAACATAAATTGTCCAGATGGTAAAACTACTGATTTATTCGAAGATCAAGATGATGATGGTGATGGTACACCGGATGTTCTTGAGGGAAAATCAAGCAATAATGATGGTTTTGACTCAGTGACAATTATTTTGCTAGTATTGATTTTAGCAGTTATTGTACTGTTCATCGGTCGCATGAGAAAAGGTATGCAGGGATGATTTAGATGACAATCATAGATCTTCCATCATCAAACACATTCGCTATTTTTGTAATTGGCCTACTTGCATCGATTGTACTTTGGGATGCATTTTGGCTAACTAAACAAAAACGCGACATACCAAAACTAGGCGATTTACCTAATGGTGGATTTGCTTGGGCCAGTGAAGGCCCTCAAGAAGTAATCCGGCAATGGGGGAACTTGTTTTCCATGGCCGCAATGATGAGTTTACCTTGGGCGCTAATATCGTTATCAAATACCTCGATAATTTATGGCATCATCTGGGATGTACTATTATCCTTGCATATTATTTATTTGTTAATTCCAAAACGATACGCTGTTACATCTACTCATTTATTTGCCGATGGGCAAAGATATGAATGGAAAAAATTACGTTTGTCAAAGCGTCAACCCAAGCGTAGAATAATGCTACTTCGTAAGGGATGGGGCGTTTTTGGCCCACTTCCAGTTGGTGGCAAATACCATGATTTGGAACAAGCAAAGCAATTTATGGCGACGGTTTATCAAAAAAATCTAGAGCAAGAATGACCGTTATGACCAATAGGCGAATTCTATTGGGAACGCCATGGAATGGACTAGAAGCAATGAAGACTTGTTGGTAAGGATTGATCCCGGAGAGGAAATTCACGCCTCTTTGCAGAAGCTTGCTGAAGAAGTAGGCTTCAATGCTGCAGCAATTACCAGTGGTATTGGGCGGACCCGACATAATATCTATGGTTACATGAACAATGAAGGGATTTACATTAAGAGGGAACTTGAAAATCCTTCAGAACTGGTCAGTCTATCAGGCAATATTGCCCGAACTCAAGACGGAAAACCCTTCACCCACATCCATTGTTGTTGGTCAGATGACGACAATACAGTTCATGCAGGACATATGTTTTCCTCAACTATTGCTGTAGTTGCTGAAATACACTTAAGGATAATGTCAAAGGCCGTAATGACTCGTTGTCCATTGGCAGATGTACAGCTGCTTGGATTACAATTTTCGTGATATTCAAAGCCTATGACTTGGGTGCATAACCATGGCCGACAAGCAGAGAATCGAGGAACTCTCTGCGGCAGTTCGCTATCATCGAGAATTGTACTATAATCACTCAGCTCCAGAGATTTCAGATGCTGATTTTGATAAGTTGTGGGACGAGCTGAAATTACTAGACCCTAACAATTCTGTTTTACATGAAGTTGGCCCAGAACCGCTGCCAGGAACAGAAAAAGTAGAACACATGTTTCCAATGAGGTCGCTAGATAAGGGGACTACAGACGAAGACATAACCCACTTTGTAACACAATCAACATTTGGCGGTAAGCGATACCTTGCTCAACCAAAATTAGACGGTTCTGCCTTATCATTAGAGTACGTTGCTGGTAACCTGCACCGAGCAGCAACAAGAGGGAGTGGAGAAAAAGGTGAAGATGTCACACTAAATGCTAAGTTAGTTGCCAACATTCCACTACGACTTAACGTTGCTGCGGATTGTCATGTGCGTGGTGAAGTAGTTATGCCATTGGCAACATTTGAGCAAAAATATCGTGATGTTTCACCAAATCCACGGAATCTGTGTTCAGGCGCTTTGCGTCAAAAACACGGTGATGGTAAGGCAGATGCTGCCGATTTGGTGTTTTGTGCTTATGATGTCAAGTTCGTTAATGAGCCGCCAACAGCGAATCATGATAGTGAATTGCTGGCTTGGTTGCAGAAAGCCGGTATAGAGCCAGCACCTTGGACAATCTTCGAATCAGATTCACCTCAAAAGGCAATGATCAAACATACTAGAGAATGGTCTACTAAGCGGAGTGACTTTGAATTTGAAATAGATGGAATTGTCTTCAAACTGGATAATCTTCAGCAAAGGGAAAATCTCGGTATGACCGCCCATCATCCACGCTGGGCATTAGCATGGAAATTTCCACCAGAGGAAGCAACCTCGGTACTGCTCAGCGTTGATTGGCAAACTGGCAGAACCGGCAATGTAACCCCAGTGGCAAGAATTGCCCCACAAAGTGTTGGAGGAGTGACTGTAGAAAACACAACTTTGCACAACCCAGGGGAAGTTGCAAGGCTTGGGGTGAAAATTGGTGATAAGATTCTTATCGTCCGACGCGGTGATGTTATCCCTAAAATTGAACACAGCCTCGGTCGGGCCAAACAGGAGGATCTAGCAGATCGCTATCATGCAGATGGCACGCAATTTCAGCACGCACTTCCCGAAGAGTGCGAAATCACCATTCCGCAAATTTGCCCTTCCTGCGATTCAACCCTAATTGTTGAAGGAGCCTTTCTAAAATGTTACAATATGCTTTGCGAGGCACGAACTAGTCGGTCAATCCTCTATTGGTGTCGAGCCTTAGAGATGGACGGTATTGGTGAGAAATTGGTTGAACAATTACTCGAAGCAGATATGATTTCATCTATTTCAGGCCTCTATGAATTAACCAGTCAAGGTTTGACTCGCCTTGAGCGGATGGGCGAAAAATCTGCGCAAAATGTTCTCTCAGAATTAGCTCGGACCAAAAAAATGCCTCTGGGTAGATTCATCCACGCACTTGGCCTTCCAGGTATCGGACCAGAACTGGCTTCCCTATTCGCTAGCCATGTCAAGACGCTTGAGGGAATGTTAGACTGGTTAAGCAGAGCCCATGCAAAATTGGGTGACGATGACTATGGTCCAGAACTTGATGAAAGTGGGAAACCACACAAATCAAATATCGCTATTCGAGGGCTTTGTGAGCATGATGGGATTGGCGAAAAAGTTGCCATACAGGTCCGTGATGGCTTAGAACTCCGCCGAGTTCTAATTCATGAGTTATCATCTCATTTAGTATTGGATGAGGAACCAGTTACAGTTTCTAGTGGTAAGTTTGATGGCATGACGTTTTGTATAACTGGTACATTAACTCAGCCACGTAAGGTCATCCAATTGATGGTAAAAGCCGCGGGCGGTAAGGTGGTCGGTTCGATTTCTGCCAAACTTGACGTTTTGATTGCCGGTGAAAATGCCGGCACTAAACTAACAAAAGCTGAGAGCCTAGGGCTTACTGTTTGGGATGAAGACTCATTGAACCAAGCACTCAAAGACTCTACCCAATCAAGAGAATTGAGTGATGCCCCACAAACCTCTTCGCCCAAGCAACCTCAAAGGTCACTACTTGACTTCTAACTGGTATTTGTTTATGCAATCATCCGTAAATGTTCAATAGTTCGACGATATAGTAACATTATGAGTCAGCGCGGAGTAATTGTTGCAGTTACGCTGGCAACACTCCTATTACTTGTTCCGGCAATTCAAGGCTACTCGGGAGGAGTTTACAACCAAGCATCCGGCTGTGGTTGCCATTCTGGTTCAACCGCTCCTGCAGCCACCGTATCAATTTCCGGATTACCGACCTCCTATGATGCTAACAACTTGTATCAAGTTACAGTTTCAGTAAGCGGTGGAGTCGCCGGTTCTAGTGGCGGATTTTCACTAGAAGTCGATAAAGGGACCTTAAGCACCGGAATTGGAATAATGGCGGTCAAGGTAAATAGTCAAGGCAATAGCGCCACTCACACAATTACCGGCAGCAGTTACCGTTCTTGGAGTTTTGAATGGACTTCACCCCCAGCAGGTGGGGGCACTGCCAATTTTGAGGTAGCAGGAATGACCACGAACGGTAATGGGAATAATAATGGCGATCGTTGGGTTACTGATTTAGTTCAAGTTCCTGAAAATATACCACCCAACAATCCGCCGTCTGCATCTAATGTATTGCTATCTCCAAGCAATGCAAAAACCACAGACTCTCTAACCCTCAGCTATTCATACAGCGATTCCGACAATGATCCTGAGTCAGGTAGTGAAATAACTTGGTATCGCGATTCTCAAGCATTACCTTCTGGTACAATAACAGGGTTGACTGTACCGCCAAGTCAAACAACAAAAGGTCAAGATTGGTATGCTACAGTTCGACCTAGTGACGGGGCTGATTATGGCACACTACAAACCAGTAATACAGTAACAATTCAAAATACCCCCCCTACTCTAAATGCTCCAGCAATAAACCCTTCCACACCAGATGAATCTGAAGACCTAACAGTCTCGTACAGTGTATCAGATGATGACCAAGATAGCTTGACTATCGAGATTCACTGGTACCTAGATGGAGTGCTTGTTACAGAGTTCAATAATGATACAACTGTGCCATCAATTGCCACACGTGAAGGCGATGAATGGCGAGTAGAAGTCACGGCATCTGATGGCGAGGATATCGAATCTAGGTCATCACAAATCATAACAATTGGTCAAGTAATACAGCCTAATAATCCTCCAGAAATAACCTCTCCAGTAATTTCACCATCTCTGCCAACAACATTGAGTGACCTGTTTTTGACATATAATACTCAAGATTTAGATGGTGACCAGATTATTGCTACTGAAATAGAATGGCGCGTGGATGATGCCCTTACTGGACAATCCTCTACCATTATACAATCATCACTAACCGAAAAGGATCAGATTTGGTCGGCTAAAATTAGAGTTAGCGATGGAATTGATTGGTCAGCTTGGTCTTCTGTTGATGTTACGATAATGAATTCAGCACCGGTCATTAGTAATCTCCAATTCGTACCAGCTATTTCATACACCAATGATTCACTGAGTTTCACCTATACTTACAGTGACTTAGATGATGATGTAATGGCGCCTCCAACAATTAATTGGTACAAGGACGGCGTCGAGCAAACCGATTTGGCAAACCAAAATACTGTGCCTGCTTCACTTACCACTAAAGGAGAAAATTGGACCGTTTCAGTCTACGGAAACGATGGTATACAACTCAGTATTGAGTCATTAGAATCGTCCGTAATAATCCAAAATTCTATGCCGTCGGTAACAATTGAAGAAATGCCTACGAATATTTCCTTTGTTGATAATAAAGCGTCGGGCCTAACAATTCTTCCAGAATTCACCGATGCAGATAATGATCAGATAAATTTCCAAATTTCGTGGTTAAGAAATGGCTTTAGAGAGGGTTCATTAGATAATTCTACATTCGTTGCTGCTCAATATTTTGGTGCTGGGCAATCATGGACTTGTCAGATCACCTTCGATGACGGAGAGGTATCACCGCAAGTTGAAACATGGCAAATTAATGTTGATAATGCTGAGCCGGTAGCAAATATAAACATAGAATCTGCTAACCTTTGGTCTGGAGAATCTATAGTAATTAATGCAACACAATCATATGATTTAGACGGAATTATCTCAAACTATTATTGGCAATGGAACGATAATTTCGGCAACCCAATGTCAAGTGAGGGAGAGATTATTTCTATTATCACCACCGGCACAACTAGCATATCTCTTACCGTTGAAGATGACTTAGGTAGTACTGCCACTACTACACAGTCGATACAAACGACACAAGGGCCCACTATATCGGCACTAGTCGCCCAAAATGATGATGGCGACGTCGATCTCACTTGGCAATGGGACGGCGAGTCTGCTACATTTTTGATTATACGTAACAATTTCCAAATCGATGAGACCGATGAATTCAAATTTAGTGATAGTCCAATTGTCGCAGGTTCAACAGATTACACAGTAATTCCTGTAATTGATGGTCAGCAATTAGTTGCAGGTTCTATGACTATTTCCAACTTCGAGGTTGACACGACTACCGAATCTGCTAGTGGGTTATCTGAAACTGGTGGCCTCTATCTTGGACTCTTATTCTTGGCAGTCAGTATCTTAATCACTGCCTTAGGCTTGCTACAAAGGAGGGATTAAAACTGAATAGAATCACAATTGTTCTTTCTCTTGTAATATTGCTGAGCCTAACTTCTCTTGGAGGAGCTAACCCTGGCGGAGTTGGTGATGGTGATTTTGACATGCAGTGCGGGGGGGCTTGTCACGGAGATGCCTCACAAAACCAAACCTCTCCAGCCTTGCTAGAGTTGAGTCTTGAAGGAGATGCTTATCTTGGTTTGCCAGTGTCAATTACTGCCTCAGTTAGTGGTATTCAGTTTTCCTCCTCTGATGCTATTGGTTTGTTTTTACTAACCGACGTTACTGGGCACAGCGACTTACCTGAAGACGGCGGCTGGGAAGTAATCTCGGATGTCAATGGTGGCGACAACAATTACGTAGAACTTGAAGGGTCTTCGTTTGAAGAAGTCTATACCATTTCATGGATAGTAAAACCAACAGTTCTTGAATCTAGCACATTTTATTTATCAATCCACCATGGAGGCCAAAATACGCCATATTTCGCGATTAGTTCAGGACTTGACATAGATGTCTTGCCAGTTCCTGATAATCTTCCAAGACTCTCAAGCGAATATTCTCCAATTATTAGTCGAGATTTAGGTCAACAAACAACAATATCGGTTTCCACTAGCGATGTTGACCAGTTGGCAATAGAATGGCGATTAGTCGACCAACCTTCTAGTAGTGTAAACGCCACTCTAATTGACAACAATTCGTGGGAATTTGAGTTACCTCCGGCACTTCAACCATCAATTATTGAATGGCGGGCGGTGATGGATGGAGACGGGCCAACACAAACTACTCCATGGTTTAGAATCGCGGCCCAAGAGCCCGCATTAGCGGTTAATCAATTGCAGATTTATCTCCAATCCTTCGCCTTTTGCGTATTCTTCCTTACCTTAGTATTAACACTACAATCTCGTTATTGGAACGACCAAGAGGACCTTGCAGAGGAACTCGATCAAACAAACCTTCTACCTCACCAAGAAGATTCAGTTGGCAGTACGCCACCCTTACCCGAAGGGGGGTTGCCTAATGGTTGGACAATGGAACAATGGAAATGGTACGGCCATGAATATTTGGAGGATGAGAAATGATATCTTCAGCCACATTCCATGTTATCACTACCGAGTTAGTAGTTGGATCATTTGCCATGGCGGGAATTTGTTTTCTTGTTTTAGCAATCCAATCATTCGGTCTATTTGAATCTGAAAAAGCCTCACTGATATCTGATAATGCCGGTCATTTCGCACTAGGTTTTGGGCTATTAGCAACACCCTTTGCCATCTTTTCTGGCATATCTTCATCACCGACCTCAGATTTATCATCGCCACTACTGGTTAACAAGATGTTCCTTTCAATGATTGCGACCGGACTGGCTTTAGCGGTTTTGTTCACCCGGTATAAAATGGGCAATAAATTATGGAATAGCATGCCCAGTTCAAGAATTCAATCCGCTGCCGGCTTAGCAGCAAGTGGTTTCATGCTTATGACCGCATCTGCAGGAGGTAAATTTTCACGCGGAGAATCGGTTTTGGATTTTTTGAATTTACCTTATGACACAATATTCTTGATGCCAACTTGGGCAAGTGGAATCATCCTTCTAGCAGGTGTAGGTTCGGCAATAATTGCCGTGATGAATTTATCAAAATCCTCAACCATAGAGCATTGAATTGCCAGCTTTAGGTTCATTGGTAATGTTCGCCCCATCCATCATAGATTGTAACTGAGCTTCGAGGAATTCAGCTTCCTCAATAAGTGGTTGATGCGGTAAATCGATGGAAGGCAATAAGTTATTCAGATTTTCAATCAGTGTTGCTGCAGCCCTAGCATCTGGGAAGCGAGGGTCGGCTTCGACCATTATCGACATCAAGTCTAGACCTCTTCGTCTAGCCTCTCCAAGTATTGAGGCATTAATGCCCTTGATTACTCCTTGTTGTAATAATGGAACTTTCATATCTTCTAATCGCTTTCTACTTTTTTCATTAGCACCGATGCCGACGACGTCAATACCTTCAGTATCCTCATAATCAATTACTGGTTCAGAACCATTCAAATTACCCTTCATGCCGGATTTGGCAAATGCATCTATAACAACTCCAGCGACAATATTTTGCTCTTTTGACCATTCAAACATAGCCCACACTATATCATGTGCTAATGCTTCAGGAACAACTAGTTCACTCATTAGCAGGATTACCTGGTCGCATCCTTCGATAGTACATTTAGGCTTACCAGCATAAGCTCTAATCGGCGGTAACGGAACACCTTTGTCAACCAATGTCAAGGCAGGTAATCTTGCATCAATTACTCCACCAATAAATTCCAGTTCTAGGTGATCTATCAAAAAGTGAGCCACGACACTTGATACCATACCTACACTTGGGAAACAAGCAACAACTAGTGCATTTTCAGTTGACACCTCTGCATTTATCCTTACACTGGGCCCTTCCATGGAGATACCTATTGGTTCTCGATGTATGAACGCTTCCCTTGTGTGTTGTTGTCGGTGGTTTGATGTTGTTTGAAGGTCACGGTAAACCATGGCAGGTGAAAGTACGGAAATTTCCCACATGATTTCCCCTTCCTCATGGAATCGTTTCGAAACCTGCCCTCGAATGTTTTGGCTGAGTAAGCAAAGGTTGCCTCGAAAAGCCGGAATGGCTGCGTCTTTGGGTACGGCAGTACATGCTTCAGTGGAGGATTTACTACAGGAAGATTATACCCAGATTGGTAATTCAGAAGACGGATGGTTACCCGCAGAAGGGTTGAGATTGCTAAAAGCTCGATGGGAAGAAGAAAAAGCCGTATTCCATGCAACACCAAGACGCCCACAATGGAAAGAAGAAAAGTGGAAAGAGGCAATAAAGCACCAAAAAGGCGCGATTAGGATGCTACTTGATCATGTCGGAATAAATGGCCTAGATCATGAAAAAATTACTGGTGCACTATGGCGTAAGATTCAATCGATGGCTATTGCAGTTGAGGGTGAATTGAAAACAGAGAATGGCAAGTTGATGGGTAGGCTAGATTTATTGATGGCCGATGTAGATTCATCTGGCAAAATGGTTGGCTGGTTAGTCGCTGATCTAAAGACTGGCAAGGCTCCAAAGGACGAGTTGAAAACTGAAGTAAATAGGCAGTTGCGCCTGTACAGAGATATAATTAGAGATAATAATCCAAATGGCCCGCCAATAAGAACCGAAGGATGGTACACTGCAGACTCATCAAAGTGGGTGGCAGTTGGCGAGGATGTCCTTGAAGATGCATATGCGGCATGGGAAGCAACAACACCAACAAAAATACCCCTTGAGCCAAACATTGGCGATGATTCATGCGGGGGATTTTGCGACTGGAAAGCTTGGTGCCCACATTGGTGGAATTGGCGACATGAAACCAATACTCTTCACAAGGGGGATTTTTCAGATTCTGTGGTGTTATTGCATCAATATGAACAGTCTTCAGGTTCAGCCATCGTCGAACTGTGTGAACCAAGGGATGATTCTGGTAGTGTGATTCCAACCGGAATTAGAACTGGAGTTAATTTTGATAATCGTGGTAAAGAAGCGTTAGAGGAGCTGTTAGAAACAGGCCATCAAGGTGCAATATTCTTAGGTTCTGTGATGACTAATCGTCATTCATGGCGTGTGGGGCATTGGTGTGATGTACTGCCTTGGAGCCCAATACCGGATGGTGTTGAATACACTAGACCATCTTCAAGATAGATATTCTTTCAACTTTAGTCTAGCATTCTCGTCTTCGATGCCTGACGGTGATAATAGCCAATTTATGTATCGCGGATCAACTTTCTTGACTTCCAAAAGATGACGGCCTCGATGGCGCCCAAAGGCGATTATGTAGTGGCCATCA